>JACCEE010952273.1_pt1 | contig 11912 bp, 8 predicted proteins | sample 7449931 | NCBI WGS metagenome assembly JACCEE01 (sample SAMN15323457, study PRJNA562643) | freshwater metagenome | isolation source: river surface water | place: USA:Blue River Watershed | collected 2017-08-19 | reverse complement strand
CTATCTAAAAACGGCGGATTATTCGCCATTTTCTCTAAAATTTGCTCACGATATTCCTTTCTCAATTTTTCATCCGTTCCCAATTTCACCGCCAAGTTGATATAACTTTCTTCATCTTTTACAACTAAATCGCTTAAATGAATTGATTGCAACATTGCTGCGCCCATTCTATTTCTTAGTGTATTACCTTGTCTAACCACCGAAGGCAAACCAATTTCTAAAGGTTCAATTAAAGACGTTGTACCCGAATAAGGATAAGAATCTAAATACACGTCCGCAATTTTTAATGCTTCTCTCACTTCAATACGATTAGGTAAAGGATCAAAGAATTTTAAACGATCTGTTGAAATATTGTATTTTTCAAATAACGAATGCAGACTTTTTACTAAAGATTCTTTGGGATATTGGTTGCTCCAACTTTGCCCAAAAGGCATCAATATTAAGACCGAACTATCGACCTTAGATAAGATTTTTACCCATGTTTCTTTTAGTTCTGGCGTTAATTTATAGAAATTCGCGGCTGAAATAAAGATTGTTTGTTCTTCTTTAATATCAAAGAGTTGGCGTGTAAATATTTGAGTTGGCTTTGGTTCATTATCTCCATAATTAAAACAATATCCTTGTCCATTAAGAAGTAATAAATTTTCTGAATAATGATCACTATTTTCAAACTCGGTTAGTTTTCCAGTTAGATAATAATCTATATTCTTCATACCTGTTGTTACTGGAGAATTAAAGGTAGCAATTTGAACTCTTGCCAACTTGTGCAATGCTAAAATTGTTATTTGATTAGTTACAGCAGTTGTATTTGTGCAGATAAAGAGAAAATCCAAATCATCTTGACGAATAGTTTGTGCTTTAGCATTTAAGTCCTCAGGTAATTGTACCAAACGATCAACACGGCTTTCACAATACTGCTCTAAAGGATGTCTAGAAATCATATTAGTGTATAAAAATGTTTCAAATCCTCGATCTAAATATTCAAAAATTGGTAAAGAGGAAAACGTTTCGGTTAAAGGTGTAAAATGATTACTTAAAACACCAATTCGGATTTTTTTACGATTTTTATCACGAGGAGAAAAAACATAATCTAATTGAAATCCTTGTTGTTTTAACGCAATTTCCATAATTTCGGCGCGTTTTACATAGATTTCTTTAAGATTTTCTGAATTAAAATAAAACGGAATAAAATTAGCGCGTTGAGTAAATACCCACGCCATTTGTTGCCATAGTGGAGAATCTGGCTCAGTGGTTATACCTAAATGAATAAAATTAACCCAATCTTTAATATATTGATAATATTGATAATTTTCACCAATTTCTTTAAAGAAACTCGGAGTTTCAAACATGAAATTAACAAAATAATCAACTAAAAACTCAGGCACTTCTGCATTTTCAAACCATTTTTCTGGCAATTGATGCGGATAACAATATAAGCTCGCTGCTAAAAAATGTTGAGCAATTTTATCTTGTTTCCAACCTTTCGCAATGTATTGATTTAATTGAGAAATATATTCTTTTTCTTCTACTGAGAAAAGATTATTTCTAAATCCACTTCCAATTAATTCTTGATGTTGCTTTCCTAAATCTCCTTGAAATACTTGCTCAAGATTTTCCTCAGAAATATTTAACCATTGATCGGCTATAGTTTCATGAGTATTAGTTATTATTGTTTGATTTGCAGAATTATAACCTAATGCTAATGCAACTTTTTCTCTTAATTGTGTGGGATAAATCTCATTTTCAAAAATCTTTTGGTAAAACTTTTGCCAATCGAGTAAGATTTTTTCTCTATTTTTTGAATTAGAACGGGTTTGTTGTTGCGAATGAATACGCCAATGTGAAAGTATTTGATCAACAAAACCAATTTTATATTGGCTCATGATTCTAAACCACATTTCTACATCAACTAATTGACAAAGTTCCGTATCAAAAAAGCCAATATTATCAAATACTTCTTTTCTAATTAAAACAGTGGTAGGTTCTCCAATTTTATTAATTGGATTTTCAATGATATTGGGAGCTAATAATAGTGTTTGTCCATCTTGAATCGATTTTAAATTTTGCCACGAACTATGAAGATTTTTAGAGTGGTGAATATCTGCTTGACAAATAGGATCATTTTGCGCTTCATTTGAAGTAATAATTCCACGCGGAGAAAAAACTAAACCAATTTCATTATCTTGTTCAGCTAACGCAACCATTTTCTCAATGCAGTCAGGTTCTAGTACGTCATCTTGATGTAAAAACTTGATATATTTACCTTTTGCGTGTTCAACACAAAAATTCCAGTTTTGCACCATTCCACAAGGCTTATGTAACAGAATAACAAAATTCTTATCACATTTACTTTGATATTTTTTAGCGATTTCTAATGAATTATCCCCAGAATTATCATCAGATAATATAATTTCTAAATTTGAGTAAGTTTGAGATAAAGCACTCTCTAAGGATTCTGCTAGAAAATTTCTGCCATTATAGGTTGGAATACAGACACTAACTAATGGAAAAATATCAGGATATGGAGCGTACTCTAATTTAGAGCCGATATTTTCTTTGGACATATTAATGTTATACTTTGATGAATATTCTTGTATAATTTGGGGGTGGTTAATCTTTTGTAAGATAGTAACAATATTTTTCTTAACCAAAGAGGTATATTTACCTAAGCTTACAGTTGATGCTAATAAATCAACTAACTTTAATACATTAAAACCAAAATTAAGCTTTATTGCATTTTCAATGAGGTCACAGCAAAAATTATTAATCAATGCTTGGTATATATTATTATCGTTTAATACCTTTTCATTGTTGATATCAAAATCTAATAATATAGATATATTATTTTTTGATGTGTAGTAATCAAAAATTATAGAATCTTCGAGTATTGCAACGTTATTACGACTTAAAGATGAGACATTAATATCGAGAGAACCTAAAACTTCTGGAATAAAATGAAATTTTCCTTCTTTAGAAATTTTAATATAGAAATCTCTGTCACCAAGGGCTTGGAGTGACGGGTTAAAATAACCATATTTTTCATGGAGAATTTTTCTCCACATTGGTTGAGAACCTACTTGAGTGGAAAATAACAAACCTTGACGATAAAATTTACCCCAATTCCAATGTGATACAGATAGAGCTTCAATATCTATTGCTTCTCCTCTTTTTACAGCTTGCTGATCTGCGTGTACAAGTATGCATTCAGGATGTTCATCAAGGTATGATGCTAAACGCTCGATAGCACCTTGCTTCATTCTATCATCAACATTTTGGTTTGTAATATATTTACCTTTGGCAACTGCTATTCCTCTATTCCATGCAGCATAAATAGTTTCTCTTTTTTCAGTGCGAATATATATAATTTGACTAGGATATTTTTGTATAAATTGCTCTGCTATTTCTCTCTCATTTTCAGGAGAATTAGAATCTACCATAATAATCTCAAGTTGCCCTTTTTTAAACAAACTTTGATTTGTAAGATTGTCTAGACAACTATGAATTAAGTTTTCAGCTTTATAAAGTGAAACTATGGCAGAAACTTTAATATCCTCTCTATTTTTATTCTTAATATTATTACTGTTTATATAAAAAGCATCACCCCATTCTGGTTTATGAGGTGTTTTAGTTTCTACCCTTTCAAAATTATATGTACTTAAAAAATTGTCTAATTGCCCGACTAAGGCACATCCCTCATAAAGTTCTTTAAAATTAACCTCAGAGCAAATAGCATCAATATTCTGTAAGGTTTTTGTTGCACCTTGAAATGCTATAAGTTCGGCTCCCTGTATGTCAATGTTAATAAAGTTGTAATTCTTTAGATCAATATTTAATTCTTGTAATAAAGTATCAAGTGTTCTACAAGGAACAACTACCTGATCAATTTCTAACATGTTTGGGAATAAATCTTTATGATATTTTAGTGGTAAAATACTACTACTTTCATCGTTTGAGTTGAGACGTAAATTAATTACCCCATTATAATCAGTAATCGCATAATTCACAGCTAGCACATTAGGTATATTAGCTATATTACTTTGTAATTGTTTAAAAATTTTGGGATTAGCTTCGATAAAAAGCACCCTTTGAAATTCCATAGATAAATATGTACTTATTTCTTGTCCTATATGGGCTCCAATATGAATTACTCCATTACTATTAATGTTATATTTTTGAAATAAATAACGTAAATCTATAGGGCGCAAATCCAAAGACACATTTGGATTTAGACATCTATATTTTGATGTCATATAAATACATTGCTTTAGTATATGTATATCATTAAACATATTATAATTATTAATGTGAAAAATCGTATCACATAGTTGGGCAACATCGAAGATATTCTGAACATCAAAATTCGATCCATCTAATTGAATTTCATTTCCATTATAATTTTCTTCAAATTGCATTTGTTGTAATGGAAAATCAGGTGGAACAGAATTAAACTTTATATCTAAACAAATAGACTTAATATTATTTTGTAATTCAGGTAAGTCATTTAATGAACTATAAATTCTAGACAAATACTCATGATACTCTTTCTCTGAATTTGCTCTTAGATTATTTAGACAATTTTCAACTAGAAGTTTACGGTCTAGTGCAATTGTTGTGTCACGAGAAAAGAAAATATCTTTTGTTTGTTGAAAGCAGTCAGCAATCACAGCAGGGAGAGAAGATGGAATATTAGGAACAATTGGATGGCACTCAATACCATCATTCTTTGATAGAGAATAAAATTCTTTCGTTATTAAATTATCTGACTTTACTAAGGTTTGCGATATTCCATTGCTTTTTGCTGAACCTGCATTAATGGTCATAGGTAAATTTGTAGAATGATAAAATTGAGATAAATATGCAAAGATGAATCCCGAATAAACATCGGGGGCGAGCGCGTTAAATATTTTTCCGTTTTTATCCTTAGCTAAAGCAATTAGATCACGATGAATGGCAGAGTTATACAGCATTGGAAGAAATCTATAATCTACTCTGTAATTAGCAACTTCTGATATAATACTTTTCCCATCGATATAGTAATTTTCCCTATTTATTGGAATTTGGATTTTATTTGCTACCTTTTTAAAAGCTTCTCCCAAAGAAACAACATTAGGCCAATGATAGTACACTCTTTCCCACCGCAAAATCCTTATATTCATTTCTTTTAACAAGCGATCTATTTGAGAAAGAGCATGAAATAGAAGCCCATCATCATCTCCTATGACAATAATATATTCTCCGCTAGCTTTTGAGATAGCAAATTCCCAGTTACTACTCATAGATAAAGCTTGTGGTGTTCTAATATATTTTATTTTTGGCGAATTAAATTCATCCACAACCTTTTTTGTACTTGGCGAGCTAAAATTGTCACTCACAATAATTTCATAATTATCAAAATCTTGTATCAAACATGTGCGCAAAGTATGTTTTAACGTTTCATGTCTTTCTCTTGTTGGAATAACTATACTAAAACGATAGTTTGTCATTGTTATATTCCCTCTGCTTGTTTTATTTTATACGTTTCAAATAGCCATCTGGGGCGACAGTAATTAACAATTTATTTTCGATTTCTTTATCAATCACAAATTGATCATTATCTTTTAGAAATTCCCACACGGCGGTTTTAGGATTATTTCCTTTTCCCCAAGGGCGATCTGGAAATAGATTATCTGGTAAATCTTCAACAACCGTATCAAACACCACGCAGTAACTATTGATACTTGTGAGTGACGCATAGGCTTTTAATTCTGCCAATGCATGGTCGTGAGTATGATTTGAATCAAGAAACACCATGATATTCTTATAGTTTTTTGCAATACTATGGACTTGATTAATAACTTCAGGAGCAATTGAAGAACCTTGAATCATTTCAATTCGATGAAACATCGGATGCGCTTCAATGGCTTCACGATTGTGTTGGCGGATATCGACATCGATTCCTAGCACTTTACGGTGAACTTTTTTAGGATCAAGAATTTCTCCATTTTCAACGGCATCACAATAATCTAGCAACGATAACATTGAAGCACTTAGAATTAATGAACCTCCATGTGCAATTCCTGTTTCAATAATCAAATCTGGTTTAACTTGCCAAATAAGCTCTTGAACTGCCACTATATCTTGAGGATATTGAATAATTGGGCGATTCATCCATGTAAAATTATAAGAATATTTTTCCAATATAGATTGCAACATAAAATTATTCGCATATTCAACGAATAAATGTTCATTCTCATTTATTGTATTACTCACGCAACCACTCCTAAAATATGAAAGTTAAACATTGTATTATTAACACTGCACCTAATTTCTTCATAGTAATTTTCATTCATAATAAATATCTCTCCTTTGTTCACTTCATTAAGTATTTCTGGAGAAGCTATGTTATGAGCGGTTTTACCAATATATTTACCTTGTTTTTTAGGATTAATATCAATTATATGAGAAATATATGTTTGGTGCGGGTCAACTAAGTTTGCAAATGTTACTCTTTTTGCACCAGCTCCCCACACATATATATTGTTATGTGCTTGAGCAAAGCGACGATAATATTCTAAAGACTGATTAAATGTATTTAAAAGTTCAAATTCTATTATCTTTGACCGTATTTCTATTTTTTCTTTTAAAGAACTCAAATCAGCTAATAAGTACATATATTGGTCACAGAAAAGAGAACCTTGATCAGATACTTCAAAAAGACTACCTAAGCTTTCAAAAGTAAAGTAATTACAATGTTCATAAAAAATATCCCAAAAAGCTGTCTTTTGAATAATCCATTCAAAACTTGGAACTTCAATAAATATTTTTCCTTTATAATCAACAGACCGTGCTATATAATGTAAAAATTCAAGCGGATTTTGAATATGCTCAAGCGTATGACGTAAAATAATTAAGTCTGTATTTAATTGATTGTATTTATTAGAAAAATAATCTTTTATAATTCGTGGATTGATTCCTTCATAAGCAGGATCAAATCCAATAATATCAAAACCAAATGCTTCCAATTTTTCTAAAAAGTAGCCCTTCCCACATCCAATTTCTACTATTTTTTTGTTTTGAAAGCCTTTAGATATGAACAATTTAAGGATATTATTAAGATAGTTTTGAAAATATATTGAATGAGATTGTTCATTTTGATATTGAACATCATAATTCATTGTTTGTGGATTGAAGCTATTATTAAAAATAAACCCGCAATTTTCGCAAACAACTAATGATACATCTGCTAATTGTGTATTTTTTGCTTGTTCAACTGTATCGTATACTTTATTTTGAAAGACAGGAATATCTTTAACTTCATAGACAGGCAAGAGTTTGTGTTTACTACATAATGGACAAGACATTTTCTATACCTTTTAACTTATTTGTATCTCCCCAAAAAGCCATGGGTTCATAATTTGGATAAGGATAGTAACCTAAATTTAAGTTAATCTGTTGCTTTTTCTCTATTAGATAATTTTCAACTAACTTTCTAATCGAAATTGGTTTACCGCTACAACAATTAATAATTCCAGTTATTTGATTTTGTAATGCAATTTTTATAATATATTCAGCAACTTTTTCAACAGGTAAATAATCTCGTAATTGTTCACCACCAGACATGTTAAAAATAGATTCATTTCTTCCTAAAGCAAGTTCTAATTGAGATAAAATGGAATTAGGATTTTGACCTTCTCCATACATATAAAATAACCTAATCCATTTTAAATTAAAGTCAATTTTCGATTTGAGTTGTTCTAAAAATTTTCTTAACGTATCTTTTGCTAAACCATAGGCCGTGGTTGGTTGAGTGTCTAATTCTTCGTGTAAGCAACCGTTTTGCATTCCATATTCAAGACAAGTTCCAATTACTACTAAATCTTTTAAACCATGCTCTAACATATTTTTCAGAAAAGTATAGTTTGTAAATAAATTATGCTCAAAATGAAACAAATCTTTATAATTTGGCAAACCTTCCCATGATAAGTGAATTAGTACATCCGGTTGTTTAAAATAATCGAAGTAATTATCTTTTGTTTCATTTAAGTTAGCAGAAATAAAATCTATTTTTTTGAACCATTTTAATTGCCTAGCTTTTTTTTCATCTCTTCCCGCTGCAATTATAGTATAATTTTCAAGCTTTATTAATTCATTAATTACATGATTTCCTAAAAAGCCAGTTGCGCCAGTTACTAACACTTTCATTTTACACCTTCAAACTTAAGCGATTTATCAAAAATTAATTATATATGTCAATTTCAATGGTAGAAAAAGGTGTTAGCATTTTGAAATCATTGTCAAAAGTAATTATTTTCTCACAATGCTTTTCTGCAAATTTAAGATGAATAACATCGTTTATATTTTTCCCATAACCATACTTTGCACACAATTGATAAGCAGATAGAACTAAATTTTCTTCAATTTGCCCTTGGATAAATTGCTGAAAAAACAATATAACTTTTTCTTGCTCTATAAGTTGGTTAAGTTTGGATACTACAAAAATAAACTCAATCATTACTAATGGAGAGATAACAAGTGTTTGATCTTTTATTGCTTGTTGAATAAGTGCTTGTGCCATGCTTTGCTTTCTAGCATCTTGATTAATAGCAAAATACAAATACATTAGTATCAAAAAATATCACAATTAGCACCATTACATAACGCCCCTATATCAATTTCTTTACTTACTTGAGGCAAGTTAGAACGTCGTTGGATAATTTCATCAAATTGTTGCAATTGTTTGACAGTTTGGGCATCTATTATACATTCATTAAGTTCATCAACCAACACAATTATTTTTGCATGTTTATTAATAACCTGCCAATAATTTTTTAACTCTATATACTTTCCAGTAATATCAGTTTCAAACTCTATTGCGTACATATGATTTCCCCTTTTGTATTTTTTATTTAATACCTTCAAATTCCAATAGTTCATCTAAAAGAACATCTGTAATAGCAATACTTTGTTTGTATCCTTCACAATCTATAAGAAAATTATAACGATATTCTTCTGCACAAACAGTAATAACTTGCAATGCCATAAAATATTGGCTTTTATTTGTTTTAAAATTGGTCGTTGCAATAAGTTCTTCTAATAGTTTTTGCAATTTATGTGTTCTACTATACGAACCAAATAATGTTTTTGTTTCTAACAAATGCTTAAAGAAAAGTTCTAGCATTTGTTGATAATGAAAACAATGAATTGAACAATCTCTTATATTGGTACTATTTAACACATCAAGGGCTACAGCGTGCTCCCAAGCCTTACCCGCAAGGTTTTCTATATTTTCAAATTGTTTGAATCTTTCTTGGTACATATCTATACTCTCAATGAGTCTTTTAAATAATGATTAATTTTGGTATAGAAATAATAAATTTACAATTCCATTCATAGACATAATTAAGTTGTTCTATTATCTCACCTTTTATATTCCAAGGCAAAATTAAAATAAAATCTGGCTTGGTTTCCTTGATATGTTCTTCTGACAAAACAGGAATGTGACTAGCAGGTAAGTATTTGCCTTGTTTGTGTGGTGAAGCGTCCACCACAAATTTAATTAAATCTTGTTTTATGCCACAATAATTGAGCAACGTATTACCTTTGGCGGCTGCTCCATAAGCTACAATAGTTTTTCCTTGTTGATTTTGCTCAATTAGAAAGGCTAACAAATCATTTTTAATTTTATTTGCCTTTTGTTGAAACGATTGATAGCTATTAAGAGAGTTTATTTGTTGTTCACTTTCTTTTTGTTCTAAAGAAATTACATTATTTGAAATAGAATAATTTTTATTATCCAAATGCTTAACATAAATTCTAAGTGAACCACCGTGTGTAGGTAGTTCTTTTACGTCAAAAATCTCTAGTTCATGAGCATTAAAAATACTTTTCACCGCATAAAATGAAAAATAAGAGAAATGCTCATGATAGATTGTATCAAATTGATTTTGTTGAATTAATTGTAACAAGTGAGGAAATTCTAAAGTAATAATTCCAGTCTTTTTAAGCGCGATTTTCAATCCTTTTACAAAATCATTAATATCAGGAACATGGGCTAAAACATTATTACCTATTAATAAGTCTGCTTGTTGGTTATTCTGCAATAATTGTATTGCGAGTTGTTCCCCAAAAAATTCTTCTATTACCGGTATTTCTTTTTCTTTGCACGCAAGTGCGGTACTTTTAGTTGGTTCTATTCCTAAACAAGGTATATATTTTTCTTTAAAGTATTGTAATAAATAACCGTCATTTGAAGCGATTTCAATAACTAAAGAATTTTGGTTAAAATCAAATCGTTGAACAATATAATCTACATAGTTCTTAGCATGCGTTAGCCAACTTTTGGAATAGGAAGAAAAATAAATATATTCTTGATCAAAAATATCATTTGCTCTTTTATATTCATCAATTTGAACAAGCCAACAGTTCTCGCATACAAATAGCTTTAAAGGATAAAATACTTCAGGTTGAACGAGTTGTTCTTTTGTAAGAAAAGAATTAGATGGCGGAGCATTATTTAAATCAATAAATTCATGAGTGAGTTCATGTTGACAAAAGCGACATTTCATTAAATAACAACTCCTTTAAATTCTGAAGTAATTGATTGATAACATTGATCTTTTTCAGAAATATTTACGGGTTCTAATAACCAATTAATATTAATTTTAGGATCATTATATTTTATACCTGCTTCATGTAAAGGACTATAAAATTCGGTATGAAAATATAACAACTCTGAATCACTTTCTAACACTTGAAAACCATGCGCAAACCCTTCTGGAATATACATAATTTTTGAATTTTTAGATGATAATATTTCTCCATGCCATTTAAGAAATGTTGGAGAATCTTTTCTTAAATCAACAATGACATCAAAAACCTCACCTTTCAAACATTGAACCATTTTTATTTCTGCTTTAGGTGGTTTTTGGTAGTGCATTCCTCGCACAGTTCCTTTTTCTTTTGTTAATGAATGGTTTATTTGAACAATTTGTTTATCATGACCAATTTTCTTTAATTCTTCTTGACAAAAGAGACGCGAAAACTTTCCACGATGATCTTCATAAGGATTAGCTTCAATAATATAGGCATCTTGTAAAGGAAGGGAATTAAAATTCATAAAAATACTTGTTTAATTTTGTTAGTAAAATCAAAAAGTTGTTGACACGTTAAAATAGTATTTGATTCGTAAAAGTGTTGATACCATTCAACAGTATTTTTAAATGCTTCATCACTATCCCAGATGCTTTTCCACTGAAGAATCGAGGATGCTTTAGAGCAATCTAATTTTAACATTTGTGCTTCATGAAACGCTTGCTGAGGTGCATTGATTTCAAAATTAACTTTGTTCCAATATTTCTTCAACGTGTTCACAACGTCTAAAACACTATAATGCTCGTTATAGTTTGGGCCAAAATTCCAAGCCCCTGAATATTCTATTTTTTCTTCTAATAATTTTTGACCTAATAACAAATAGCCATGCAATGGTTCAAGCACATGCTGCCAAGGACGAATAGCATATGGGGAACGAATTGTAACACTTTTTCCTTGCGCTGTGGCTCGCATGATGTCTGGAATTAAGCGATCTTCCGCCCAATCTCCTCCTCCAATGACATTTCCTGCACGAACACTCGCAATTAAAGTTTGGTGTGTTTTATGATATTGATTTATATTAAAAAAAGAACTTTGATACGCATGAGTAATTAGCTCTGCACAACCCTTTGACGCGCTGTACGGATCATTTCCTCCCATCGGATCAATTTCACGGTATCCCCACAACCATTCTTTATTATCATAGCATTTGTCACTGGTAACATTAATAATGGCTTTTACCGAGGGTGTAAGACGACTTACTTCAAAAATATTCACCGTTCCTATTGTATTTACTTCAAATGTTTCTTTAGGTTGTTGATAGGAATATCTTACTAAAGGTTGTG
>JACCEE010902205.1_pt1 | contig 11914 bp, 13 predicted proteins | sample 7449931 | NCBI WGS metagenome assembly JACCEE01 (sample SAMN15323457, study PRJNA562643) | freshwater metagenome | isolation source: river surface water | place: USA:Blue River Watershed | collected 2017-08-19 | reverse complement strand
GCCGGTGCCGACTGGGGTACAGCAGTTCTGCACGCTTGGACTGAAGCCGATCAGGCGCTATGGGCTGGGGTGCTGAACTTCTGGTTTTTGGGCCGCGTGTTTGACAAGGTTCGGCCGTGATCGAAGTGCCGCAGGCAGCGATCGACTTGGCCAAGCGGTTCGAGGGGTTCTGCCGGGTGCCTAAGTCAGACCCTGACCGCGCTTATCCGTATGTCTGCCCGGCAGGTTTTTGGACGATCGGGTACGGCCATCTTTGCGATGCCAAGCATCCGCCAATCACTATGGAAGAGGGTGAGGCTTATCTCGCTGCCGACATGGCCGATGCACTGCGAGCCACACTGCGCTACTGCCCGGTACTGGCCAATGAGCCGGAGGGACGGCTTTCGGCCATTGTTGACTTCACCTTCAACCTCGGGGCTGGTCGGTTGCAGGCGTCGACGCTTAGGCGGCGGATCAATCAACGTGATTGGCCAGGTGCAGAGCAGGAGTTGCGTCGGTGGGTTTACGGTGGCGGTAGAGTGCTGCCTGGATTAGTGATCAGGCGAGAGGCAGAAATCTGGCTAATTTATAACTGTGTGGATCGCTTGGCGAGCTAGATGGCTTCTAGAATGGTACTCGCGGATAAGTGAATAGTCCAAAAATCTAAATTAGCGTTCCTCAAAGCAAAATTATTTGGAATTGGCAAATGGAAAAGGATCATATTTTTGGCGTTTATGACGGACCCCATGAGGTGGGCGAAGTTCGCTTAAAAAATGGACTTCCTTCAATGTGCTTAGGTAGGCGACATTACGGAGGAGGTATTGGCTATGTTTGGGCAACACAAACAGAACCAGCTGAATTCACGGTTAGAGCACCCTTGGGTGGATACTTGTATGGTATTTGTCAGTCTGTAGACGCAAAGAGGAAATCAATATCTATTCTCATCGTTCGAGGATTTAGTTGGGGAGATTTTTCAACTGGGAATATTGTTCAAATACCAGCTGAATCTATCGACAGGTACCACCGTCCGCTCGAAGTTAGCGAGGAAACGTTAGTGGAGTGGGCTCGTGATATTGAATCCACTGTCTATGCGAATGAGGTATTCATTAAAACTTCCAAAATTGAATTCGAAGAGATATTCAAGGAGCAATTTAAGCAGGACGCCATCTTGTTTCTTGGAGAAAAAGCCTATGAAAAATCCTTGGCGCATTTCAACGCGTATAAAAATTTTCTTGAAAATATTCGTAATTCAAAAGGTGATTTTCGCAGGCAGCCTTCAAAAAAATTGATGAGTTCAGCCAGACAGGTTCGAGAAACTTTGGGTATTGAGGGCAGCAAAATCATCTTGGATGATGAAAATTTATTCCCTAAAAACTTATCAGCCCAAGCCAGTTCTGCATTTGGGGCAGTTTGCGGAGCTTTGGCTGGTGATGCCGCAGGTGGGGTGTTAGAGTTTTTGGGGCGAAAGCCTAACCGTAGTGATGTTGATCGAGCATTAGGTATGCCTGGGGGTGGCGCTTTTTCTCTTGCCCCTGGACAAATTACAGATGATGGAGAGCTAACAATTTGTTTGCTTAGGTCTCTGAGCGCTTCTGATGGGAAATATATAAGTGAAAATGTGGCTCGGACTTATATTGATTGGGCGCAGTCAAAACCTTTCGATATTGGTCAAGCTACGAATAGTGCCTTGCTTGTTAGTAATTCTGAAACGAGAGGCTCTGCTCAATCAGTATTCCATGCGGCTGCAACTCACAACCAAGAATCTAAAGCTAATGGCGCACTGATGCGAATTTCTGCGCTAGGTGTTGCAGCTGCAGGCTTTTCAGAGGAAGAATCCGCAAGATTTGCTATGGCAGATGCTCGGATGTCGCACCCAAACCCAACGTGTACTTTTGCAAACGCTGCTTATGTCTTAGCTATTCGTCACTTAGTTCTTCATCCTGGTGATCGATATGGTGCCGTTGCTGCGGCAAAACGGTTCTTAGAAAATGAAGATACCGAAGTTGTGCAATGGTTAGAAGATGCAATTTCGGGTGACTTACCAGATGCATGGCCTCAAATTGGGTTTGTAAAAATAGCATTTACCTATGCTTTTTATCATTTGAATCAAGGATCCTCTTACAGATCTGCGATAGCAGACACGCTCATACGAGGAGGTGACACAGACACAAATGCATGTATTGTTGGTGGTCTTATCGGCGCTTATCGCGGCCTCAATAATTTAATCCAGTCAGAAGCATCGCGAAAACTGATTTACCCAGTGATGATGTGTGACCCTTCCCTTGGTCAACATAGGCCTGATATTTATCATGCTTCAACAGTTCCACAACTGCTACGTAGACTGGTTGAGTCAATCAAGTTAGATGGCCATTCTTGGCTCACTGACTGATTGCTTTAATTTCTTAATTGCTACCGGCAGCGACTTGTAGAACTTAATAATTAATTTTGTTGGGTAATTTGACTTGCATTTTTCCTGATTTCCAGTGGTGTCGCTTGCTGCTCTCTTTTCTGTCTGTCCAACCACCTGATTGCGCCCTGAGCGAGGATGACACCAATGATGGCCATAGGGCTTGGTCCAGACCTTGAGTCGTCTTGTTTTTGATGCTTGGCATGCATGCTGAGGGCTCCGTTGGTTTCGTGGAGCCGCATGGTTGCTTCGATCCCGAAGAGTTATCAAGTCGATCCTTATGGTTCAGTTGGCTTGATATTCTCTGAGCCTTTCGACTCATGTAGTTAATGGCTACTCAGTCGCGTATACGTTTCTGAAATAACCTTCATTGCTCCAACGGCCGGGTTGGTTAATTGGGTCCCAGCAAGATATACGAACACGTTTGCCTATAAGTGTTTTCGCATGGGCAGTAACTGATCCAGTTGGGTCAAATGTAGATGTCTTCATGTGACGTTGGCTTCCGTCACCCATTTTAAGAATGGTACAACTTGATCCACGATAGATTTGTCGCTCAAGCACTTGCACTAAGGTGTCTGGTGATGAAAGCGTTGCTTGCTTGTTATCTCGGCTTGCAGAGAGCTTTTCTAACTTGTAACGCTCAATTTCTTTTTCTAGAAATTTTTCCCGTTCTTTCGTTATTGCATGATCTCCCTTTTCCTTTTCGAGGTCTTGAGCCTTCTCTTGTGCAAGTGCGGTTGCTGCATCCCGTTCAGCAATCAACTGATCAGTCTTGCTGACGGCTTCGGCCACGATTTCACTCATTCTTTGTACTTGTTGCTCACTCAAGGTATTTCCTAGCAGTACTACCAAATCCGCATGTTTGGCAATCTTCCCTTGCATGTACATCGGATGCAAATCAAGGAGTACCTCTGGGGTTAAGTAGCCATCTTTTCTGAGGCTAATCATTACTTCTGAAAGATGTAATTCAGTGTCGGTGTCGTTACGCCACACAGTGATTAGAACTGGCTTATCGAAGCCTCGGCGTGTCCCGATGACAAACTGACCCGATTGTTCAATGTTGTTAGAGTCAATAAAGTACGCCTCTAGGCCAATTCGATTTGGATCTTTTTGAGTTCTTGTTGAAAATTTAATGCGTGAAAGTCTAATTGTCTCGTCCGTCTTGAAATGCATTCCATAGCGAAGCGGAAGAGAGTCACAGTTAGCATGCTCATTGCAGAGGACGACAACATCCAGAGAGTCATATTCGTTAACTTGGTTAATCACAAATTCGTGTATGTCGAACACCGTTGATGGCGTGACTAATTTCTTCATGTCGCCAAAACTGGTTACTTTGGATTGTTCGTTTTTTTTCATCTGCATAGGGACCTTCGAGATCTACAGTCAATCGAATTTTTCAACGAATTCCATCTTATCAGTACGATTGCGAACTGAGAAGCAACATGGCATTTCACTTGAAGTAAGCGTCCTGGATGACATATGATTTGACTGATGAACCCCAAATCTTGGCTAATCGCATGGATCGGCGCAGCCGACCACGAATGCGCTGAGGCCAAGCGCGGCTCTGACCTTGGCCCAATCGCGACGGCATTGCGCGGTAAAAAACGTTACGACCGCGTCTACCTGCTGACAAACTACGACTTTGATCGAAGCAAGAGTTACTGCACTTGGCTGGAGTCCGTGTCCAGTTACGACTCTTCCTCAATCGACCTGTACAGCGTTGACCTCACCAGTCCCATCGATTACGGGGACATCTACACCCAAGTCAGTTCAAATCTCCAGCAAGCAGGCTTGCCGCGCGATGACGTAGAACTCACTTTTCACGTTAGTCCTGGCACACCGGCAATGGCCGCCATCTGGATCATTCTTTCCAAGACGCGGTTCCCAGCCAAACTGATTCAAACCTCCAGAGAAAAAGGCGTCGAGCCTGTTGATTTTTTCTTCGATTTGGCCAGCGACTTCCTTCCAGAATATCTCCAACGCAGCGGTGAGCGGGTCCAGCGACTGTCTGACGCAGCCCAACTCTCAACCCCAGAGTTTGAGAAGATCATTCATCAAAGCCAGGCGGTTGCCAGTCAAATAGGCCTTGCACGCCGAATTGCTGCATATGAGGTACCCGTCCTAATTCTGGGGGAGACCGGTACTGGCAAGGAGTTGTTTGCAGAGGCCATACACGCTGCAAGTTCAAGGGCTGGACAGCCGTTCGTCGCGGTGAACTGCGGAGCCATTGCGCCAGAGTTGGCCAACTCGGAATTGTTTGGCCATAAAAAAGGAGCATTCACTGGTGCAACTGCCGACAGAAAGGGACACTTTCTGGAGGCTTCTGATGGAACGCTTTTTCTTGACGAGGTGGGCGACTTACCACTGGATACGCAGGTTCGATTACTACGCGCGCTGCAGTCGCATGAAATTACCCCAATGGGGCAGTCCAAGCCCATCAAAATAAACACGCGCATCTTGGCGGCAACACACCGTGATTTAGCAGCCGATGTAGCTGCAGGTCGCTTTAGAGAAGATCTTTTTCACCGCTTAGCTGTAGGCATTCTTCAGCTGCCGCCGTTAAGGGATCGTACTGGCGATGTGGAGTTACTGGCACACCATTTTTTGGCCAGCATCAACGCAGATTCGGCAGGCAGGCCCGAAGCACAACATAAGTCCATTAGTCCGGCCGCACTTAAGATATTACAGTCACACACCTGGCCCGGCAACATACGCGAGCTGTACCACACCCTGTTGCGAGCAGTCATTTGGTCTTCAGGTCCGGACGTTACCGACCGCGACATCCAGTCAGCGATGCTCCCTGTCGCGCGATCTTCAGTGCCGAATCGTCCCCCTGTATTGAGCGACGGCTTCGACTTGCAAGAACAGCTTGATGAAGTAGCACGCAGCCTGATCAACGATGCCTTGCAGCAATCAGGACATCGCAAATCCACTGCAGCAAAATTACTTGGCTTTGCCAATCATCAGACTCTTGCTAATTGGATGAAACGGTTGGGCATGAACGTCGAACCCCCGCACAACCGAGAGCGAATTGTAAATAAATTTGTTTAAATGTAAATAAATTTACAATTAGCCACCCGCTGAACAGCCTAAGTGTTTGATTTATATAGGGTGTTTAGATACAAGTTGGTTGGCATAGATCTCGCACTTATTAAGGCAACGAACCTTAGGAGATCTCATTGACAACACTGAATTTTGAACAAATTGTCGGCAACACAGTGTCGCTGGCTGGGCATTCGTTTGATGTCCGAGCGTGTCCTGATCAGTACCTTGGCCCCCTGTCAGACGCCGTTGGAAAGCCACAGTTCCCATTGCGGGTAGCAGCGCAAGAACGAACTGGAAAACCGTGTTTAGTAATGGTTCTGGAGTCGCCGCACGTTGATGAGTTCATCGGCAACATCGGTCCGGCTAAGGGCTTTACCGGAGACATGATTCGCAATTTTCTGCATGAAGTTATCAATCTTCAAGATGTCGATGGATTTGGATTTGTGCTGATCAATGCAATTCAACACCAATGCTCCCTCGGCACGAGCACTTCCGAGCACCGCGACAAAATCTTCCGAGCTGTGTGGGCGCAAGGTGGCGAGGACAATTTTGTTTCAAGACTTCGGTCGTTGCTTAAACCGAATGACGTTGTCATGAACTGCTGTACCAAGGGCAATGACTTTGAACTGAATACTCCGCTAAGGTCCTTGGTTGAGGCTTCAATACGCACGCACTTTCCTAATGTGCAAACCATTCGTCGGATGCATCCTGCCTCATGGCGAACAAAGTCGTGGCGCGGTGTGGCTTGGCGCTACTCAACAGAGATCAACGATGACAGTGATGCCCAAACGGAGTCTCAGCTGACAGTGGATGATCCTGACGCGGGAAACAAAGTTCTACCAGATCAGATCATGCAATTGAAAAAGCTTGCCGCCAAAGATCATGCAACTTTCAATTCTGAGACTGAGACCGCTAAGAGCGAAAAGAGTGTTGCCATTCTGTCCGAACCAGATGCGCTTGTGAGTATTAAGGAAAATCAAATAGTGCGCGGCTCAGCTTGTACTGTTCTGGTGATGGGCGACGGAAGTAAGCGGCATATGAAGACGTCCACATTTGATCCTGATGGAGCGATCACTCAAAAGGCCAAAACACTCGTTGGCTCAAGGGTCAGGACTACTTGTTGTGACCCCAAAGGTAGTCCAGGGCGATGGTCTAGCCAAGGCTACTTCCGTAACATCTATTCAGTTGAGTGAAAGGGAAAACATGTTTTTTAACCAACGCCCACAGCCGAACTCAATGAGCAAGCCAGCGCAATTCAGCTTTGCAGCAGACTTGTTTATGCTTCAAGCTATTCTTAAGTCAGAAGACGAAAAGTCCAATGACTGGCAACTTGAATACTTGTTCCCTTGGAGTTGCTACAGGCAAATTATTGAGTGGATTCTGAACAACGGCACACAAATTGGAGTCTCCGAATTTCAGGGAGTTGAAGCCATCCATGAAAGCTCTACGCACGTGAAAATTGTTTTTCCAAATGAGCGTGAGCAGGACAAGATGCACAAATTTTTCGAGATGTTCAATTTCAAAAGAAAACAAGCCCAAGGCGTTGATCGGAGCTTCCCGCCCATGCCGGATATTTACCAGGGTGGACCAAAGCCAAATGTCGACGCCATCAAGCGATACATTTATTCAATTGAAAACGCTTTTGATGGAGATTCGCAAGTGGTTGAGATTCCATCTGGAGCCAACTGGAAATTCCATAAATTTGAAGTTTGAGAGCTTTGCAAATGAAAACTATTGCCATTTCCCTAAATTTGGAATGCTTGCCCTTCGAGCTAAACCTGAAAAATATCGCAGATACGATCGGCGAAAGAATGCGTGCTATGGGGCCGGAGGGCTACCTGGGGAAAGTGATGGCTGTAGGCGAGGGTTTGCCTATCGCGTTATTGCTTGCTTATGAAGAGAACGCAGAACTTGATGCCGATAAGGCGATTGCGGCATTCATGAGCATTATTGGTCAAGCGGCTGTTGCTTTCGGGGGGTGGTCGTTGTGGGACGCCATCAGAAATGAGTGTGGTGCGTGGGAGTTCAGTGAGCAAGAAATGCCAGATTTCTACGCTCAACTCGTCGGCAATTTAAAGGTTGAAGACAAATAACTTGTATGACCTGCCGCCCTGTTGGGCAACTTCAAGTCGACGTCTCAACAGTTAGAATGATCAATCGGACCCCAAGAGCTTGATCGGCTTGCCCTTGGGGGATTTAGGCGGTTTGTGATGAAGCATGTTCTGCTCCGCCAGTGACTTTTTTCATTATTTCAATCCTTCAAAAGCCTGTTTGCAAGTTGTTGATCTGATTGGATTTTTTCTTCCAAAGCTTTCCCCGATCTTGAAGAAAGTCACCCTTTGATGGGGTTACTCGACCTGTTGAGACGGCTTTCTGCTCAAAACCTCTTGACCTAGCTAGTTCAAAACCAAAATTTGAACTGTACTGATTAAACTGAGTTTTATGCTTTTTTGATCGACCAAGAAGTAGCTTTATCAAACTCAGTTTCTAGAAAATTGATGAAGGCCTTGACCTTTGCGCTAGGTAAGCGCCTTGACGTATGAAGCACCCACAATTCTGAAGGTTGATCGCTCGCAGCGCCCCATGAAACGAGTCGACCGGCCTTCAAGTCATCGGCGACAACAAGATTTGGAAGTTTTGCAGCACCAAGCCCCGTCAGTGCGGCATCACGAATCATGACAAAAAGCGGAAGTTGCAAGACCGTTTGTGTCGGAATCTCCTTAACCGTCGGTCCTAAAATTCGCCAACTTCCAGAACTTCGCTGAGATTCACGAACTATGACGGGAAGAAGACTTTGCAATTTTTGTCCGGCACGGAAATATCGTTTTTTTAGCGCAGGCGTTGAGACGATGTGAACCTGATCTTTTGCAAAGCAGCGACCAACGAGTTCAGAGCTTGGTTCAGGATTGACCCGAATGACGAGGTCATAGCCTTCACTTACCAGATCCACCTGACGATCTTCAAGGTTGATTGACAGTCTGACCTCCGGGTAGGCCATTGTGAATTGCGCTGCAATGCGACCCATCAACAACTGACCCAATAAAGTTGGAGCACTTATTTTCAGCAGACCGTGGGGCTGAGTCTGTCCATCTCGCAACACTTCTCCCGCTTCGGTAATCTCTCTAAAAGGACCGCTGGTTCGTTCAAACAGCGAGGTACCTTCCGCTGTCAACCTAATTGACTTTGCGCCACGCTCAAAAAGCCTGACCCCCAAGGCTGACTCCAAAGTCATCACCTTGCGAGACAGGCTTGCCTTTGGTCGTCCGCTTTTACGGCTTGCTTGGGCGAACCCTTTATGCGAAGCAACCAATAGAAAGTCAGACAAATCATCAAGGTTCATAAAGTTCCATATTTGGGACGGATTGTCTTAATTTAAGGTGTGTCGTTTTGATTTCGTCACTCTATCATTCTTTCAGCGTCCAGGTTTCTCCTGCGCTGAATATCGAAAAGGAAAACGACATGGCCATACTCATCACAGGCGCGACCGGAACCATTGGCACGTCACTGGTAAAACAACTTGCGAGTCACCATGTGGCTGTGAACGCCCTGACGCGTAACCCGAGCAAGGCTAAATTTCCAAACGGAGTTACAGCTGTGGCAGGTGACATGCTGGATGTGGATTCCATGCGCGCAGCCCTTAAAGGGGTGAACACGCTGTTCTTGCTCAATGCTGTATCAACCCAAGAGTTAACCGAAGCGGTACTCACGCTCAACCTAGCGCGCGAAGCCGGCATCGAGCGCCTTGTCTATTTTTCAGTCTTCAATTCTGAGTCGTTCACCAACGTACCGCACTTCACATCCAAGTACGCCGTCGAACAGATGATTGCGCAAGCGGGAATACCTGCCACCATTCTGCGCCCCAACTGCTTCATGCAGAACGATGCCGCGTATTTCAAGGATGCGTTGATAGGACCAGGCCTGTAGCCCTTTCCGATTGGCGAGAAAGGTGTTTCTATGGTCGATGTGCGCGACATTGGCGAAATTGCAGCGCAGGCTGTGTTGAAACGTGAACGCTCATCTCAAGCATTGCCTAACGAGATCATCAACCTAATTGGTCCAGATGAACTCACCGGTCCCAGTATCGCAAAGATTTGGTCAGCGACGCTGAATAAACAAGTTACCTACACGGGGAGTGATACGGCGCCATTCGAGGCGAAGTTGGCCCAACACGCCCCAAGTTGGATGGCGATGGACATGCGACTGATGCTAGATCGCTTTTGTTCGGACGGTATGGCTGCAACTTCTGCAGATGTGGACAAGATGACTGAACTCCTAGGTCGGAGGCCGCGTTCATATGCGGACTTTGCTGCCGAAATGAAAGCGCAATGGGAGGCATAACCTGGCAGTAAGAAACCAATTCGTTTAAAGAACACCCTCACTCGAAGGAACCCTGTCATGAAAAAATCCACTTTACGGCACACACTGTTTGCCCTGCTTCTTACAGTTTCTAATGCTGTGATAGCCCAAATCGCACCAGCGCGAACCTGGCCCGAACTCAAGGAGGCGGTCACTGAGCGTGTCAAGGCCCAGCGCTATCCCCTCAACGGCTTTGACCCGGCCGAAGTCGCGCAGATTCTCTCGCGCATCAACTCACTAGACCGCGATGAATGGGCCCGCTCCTGGATGCAAAGTGGCGATCGCATGTTCCAAGCCGGTCAGGCTGCCGAGGCCAGCGACCGCGCCAAGGCGCGCGAGCATTACCTGGCCGCCTGGCGCTACCATGGCTTTGGCGCCTGGCCGACACAGAATTCACCCGAGAAAAAGCGGGCTCACGGACGCGCGACCGAGGCCTTCAGCGCCTACGCCCGGCTTGCCGATCCGATCATCGAGGTGCTGCGCATTCCGTTTGAAGGTAAGGAAGTCATCGGCTATCTGCAGCGGCCCGCGGGGGTGGCTCGGCCGCCGGTTGTGCTTTCTATAGGTGGACTCGACGGCTACAAGGAGTTCGTGGTCGAGCAGTACGGCGCCGGCTACCTGAAGGCGGGCCTGGCCTATTTGGCGCTAGACATGCCCGGCACCGGCGACTCGCCGATTAAGATCGATGTGGGCTCCGAGCGCCTGTTCTCGCGGGTGATTGATGCCTTGCAGGCGCGTTCGGACATTGACCCGCAGCGCATCGGCCTGCAGGGTGTCTCCTGGGGTGGCCATTGGGCAGCCCGCATGGCTATCGCGGAGCCCAAGCGCCTGAAGGCGGTGGTCAACTGGGGTGGGCCTGTGCACAGTTATTTTCAGCGTGACTGGCAACTCAAGGCCTTGGGCACCCGCGAATACCTATTTGACCTCTTTGCCGCCCGTGCGGCGGTTTATGGGGCCGAGACCCTAGAGCAATTCCTCGCGTATGGGCCGCGCATGTCGCTCAAGGACACCGGTGCGTTAGACAAGCCCACGGCGCCGCAACTGTTGGTCAATGGTGAACGCGACTCACAGGTGCCAATTGAGGACCTTTATATGGTGCTGCGCACCGGCACCAACCCAAAGGAGGCCTGGGTCAACCCGACCGGCGGGCACATCGGCCGCAACCGGGAATTGAGCGATGCGCAAATTTTCGACGGTGTGATCGTGCCCTGGTTTTCGCGCACGCTCAAACCCTGAGGCCATGACGAGTCGGTAACGCTTTGGCTTTGAAACCTAACTTGACTTTCACAACTTGAGCAACCGCTTACAGGATCAGTAAGACCACCAAAAAAAACACAACATGACACAATCAAATTCCAACAATTCACAAACCCATGCGGTCAAAGCCTACTGGATCGTTCTGGCCGAAATCAACGAACCTTCGCTGTTTGGTCAATACACTTCGATTGCGGGTCCGCTGATCGCTTCCTTTGGTGGCCATGTACTCGCCAGGGGCGATGTAGCGGTGGTCGTTGAAGGGGCGGTGACAGGTCGGCCCTATCTCATCGAGTTCCCAAGTTACAAGGTGGCGCAGGACTGCTTTAACTCACCCGGCTACCAAGAGGCCATTGCTCTGCGTGCTGGGGTGGCGAAGTTTCAGATCGTTATCGTCCAAGGATTTATGCCGCCGGTACTTGATTGAGGCCAAGTCAACCTCGCTTTCTTTCAAGTCTTGTCGAACTGGCTGTCCCGATATTTAGAACGATGAACTGAACCCCAGGTGCTTGATTTGCTTGCCCTTGGAAAACTTAGGCGGTTTATGATGAGGTATGTTCTGCCCCGCCAGTACAAAGACCTCAAACCTGCTCAGCAGGCCTTGAGGCAGCCTCAGGCCCCGCACCACGCGGGGCTTTTTGCTATTGGCTCCTGACTGCGACCCCCGACAGCGGCCAGTAAAAGTCGTCTCAAACCCCGTTTGTCTCAAAACCTCTTGACTTTTTTCGACTTGGTTCCGAGCCGTGAATTTGCGGGTTCCTGCAAAACGGGCTTTGAACCAAGCTGAATGAAATTTCGTTGTTCAGATTGTTTTGGGTGTTAGCCGGTGATTAAAGTTCGTATCACACACCAACAATTTTTTTGACAGATTAG
>JACCEE010300399.1_pt1 | contig 11925 bp, 8 predicted proteins | sample 7449931 | NCBI WGS metagenome assembly JACCEE01 (sample SAMN15323457, study PRJNA562643) | freshwater metagenome | isolation source: river surface water | place: USA:Blue River Watershed | collected 2017-08-19 | reverse complement strand
GTTAAATTTTTCAAGGGCGGCTTGAATTACTGTTACCGCCTTTACATCTTTGTTAAATGAATATTGTGCGGGATAAAGAAATCCCTCAAGAGAATTAGCAGAGAATATTTTTGGTGTTGTGACCGCTTTCATCGCTCTTTCGATATCTTCTCGCGCCAGTCCGAATTGAACAAGTGATTCGACAACTTCAGTCACTCTTGCTCCATCTCGAATGATGATCAGATTCGGAATTCTCTTGGGATCCAGTAGTTGATCCAGTGCTAATTTTGCGGGAATTCGTGTCTCTAAACGGTGTTCTCCGGGTGCGATACGCGCTGATCGAGAGTCACCCACGGCTACTCTAAAAAATGCAAGAGTTGATTTAATAACGCCGGCCTGCTCTAGTTTCTTTCCTATCTCAGATCCGGTTTCTCCACGCTGAACTTCAATAATTACTTCAGGTCCCGCTTGTCCAGCCTCATAATCTGGAGCGGTTTCAACTCCGCTTGCAAAGAAACGTAGCGCAAAAGTCACAGTTAAAATGAAGAGGCCTGCACCGATGAGACGAATAAGTTGATTAGCCATGAAGCTAACCTGAGGCTTAGCGGTATCAGATTGCATTGCCCGCAAAATTCCCAATTGATTTTTCAACGCTGAGAGCAAACTCCAAGATTGCTACTGCGGCCATCTGATCAACTTCGTCACGGCCCAACTTCTTACCCATAGCGTTAGCCTGATTAATCGCAACCTTTGTTGAGAGGCGCTCATCTAGAAGTTGAATCGGCACTTGCAGATTTACGTGCTTTCGCAGACCAGAAGCGAACGCGCGCACTTTTTCCGAAGATGCCCCTTCTTCCCCAGATAGATGTAACGGTAATCCGATATAGATGACTCGAATTTCATTGGCATCTACCACTTCGGAAATGGCCTGGAACGTTCCGTCCGGATTAGATACCTCATTGCGCAAAGTCATCAAGGGTGAAGAGAGCGTTCCTGTTGGATCACTCATGGCAAGCCCGATACGAACTTCGCCATAATCAATTGCCAAGCGCCGACCTGATGGCAACATCGTGGCCTTTAATTCAGCGCGTTCTTGATTGCGCTCATAGCTTCAGAAATTTTCGTACGGTCAGAACCGCCGCCTTGAGCAAAATCATCTTTTCCGCCACCGCCACCGCCCAAAATTGACGAGGCAAGTTTTACGAGACTTCCCGCTTTCACGCCTCGCGCCCGAGCCTCTTCATCCACGGCAACCACAAGAGTTACTTTCTCATCTCCGAAACTGGCTAGCGCGATAACACTACCTTTAACTCGTGATCGTAGATCTAAGGCGATAGTTCTGAGATCATCTCCGGAGAGATTTTCTCCCATATTGCTTGATACAAATGCCAATCCATTAACCTTTTCCGCTGAATTAATCAGCGAACCTGCGGCGGCAAGCGCTTGTTTAGTCTTAATTTGTGCCAATTCCTTCTCGACTTCCTTGACTCGCGCAACAAGCGCGGAGATTCGTTCTGGCAATTCTTCAACCCTTGTGCTCTTTATTAAGTCATTGAGTGAATTCAGCAGCACATGTTCACGAGCAAGGAATGAATAAGCGTCAACACCTACCAAAGCTTCAACTCGCCTAACCCCTGCGCCAATCGATGACTCACCCAGAAGTTTCACGATTCCCAGTTGGCCGGATCGAGCCACGTGAGTTCCTCCACACAATTCTCGCGCCCAGTCACCAACGCTAACTACGCGAACTCGATCGCCATACTTTTCACCAAAGAGCGCCATCGCTCCGATTGCTTTTGCTTCCGACTGAGACATCTCTTCGGCAGTAACTTCAAGATCTTCGAGAAGAAGTGTATTAACACGTGATTCAACTTCTGAGAGCGATGCAGCAGATACTGCGCCTGCAGATGGGAAATCGAATCTGAATCTTCCCGGAGCATTTTCCGAACCTGCCTGCGTGGCAGTTTCGCCGAGAATCTCTCGAAATGCTTTATGCACCATGTGTGTCGCTGTGTGTGCGCGAGAAATACCGCGCCGCCTTTCAATATCGATTGCAGCTCGTACAAGTGATCCCGATATCCATGAACCTTTAGTGACTCGCCCACGATGAACAAAGACTCCAGGAATCGGGGCCTGAACATCATCTACCTCAATAAGCGAACCGTCTGAGCCATGAATGTATCCACCATCTGCTAATTGCCCGCCACCTTCAGCATAGAAAGGCGTGCGATCCAAAATTAACTCTACTTCGTCACCGAGATTAGCTTCCTTAGTTGCTTTCCCATCTTTGAAAAGACCGAGAAGCGTGCTTTCACTCTCAAGATGACTGTAACCAATAAATTCCAACTTCTTGCCCTGCTCTGCAATTTTCCGGTACTCAGAGAGATCGGTATGCCCGCTCTTTTTAGACTTTGCATCAGCTTTTGCTCGTTCGCGCTGTTCCTTCATTAACCGCTGGAAACCTTCGGCATCAACTGCCAAACCTTGTTCCGAGGCCATTTCTAGAGTTAAATCAAACGGAAAACCATAAGTATCGTGAAGTTTGAAAGCGTCATCTCCAGAAATTTGTTTGCCGCCACTCTTTTTTACCACCGAACTTGCGACATCAAAAATTTGCGTGCCGCTTTTGAGCGTTTGTAGGAATGTATCTTCTTCAGCCTCAGACACCTTGATAATGCGTTCTTTGTCGGAAATAAGCTCGGGATATTGAGGTCCCATCGCTTCGATAGAGGCCGAAATCAATTCGACCATGTTGTGATCTGGTGAACCGAGTAGTCGCATATTTCGAGTAGTACGGCGCATCATTCGGCGGAGAACGTAACCTCTACCTTCATTACCGGGAGTTACTCCGTCTCCAATGAGCATCGTCGCAGTTCGAGCATGATCTGCGATGACACGGAGAGAAATATCGTTCTTGGCATTTGAGCCATATTTGACGCCAGTAATTGAACTAGCTTTATCAAGAATGTGGCGAGTGGTGTCAATTTCGTAGATATTTTCAACACCTTGAAGTAAAGCAGCGGTACGCTCTAAACCAAGTCCAGTATCAATATTTTTTGCCGGCAATTCGCCAAGTATCGGATAACCCTCTTTACCGGGGCCATCTCCACGAATATTTTGCATAAAGACAAGATTCCAAATTTCTAAATAGCGGTCCTCATCAGCAATCGGACCGCCTTCCTTCCCGTACTGCGGTCCACGATCATAATAAATTTCAGAACATGGTCCGCATGGACCAGGTACACCCATAGACCAGAAATTATCCGCCATTCCTCTACGTTGGATCCTTTCTTTCGGGATCCCAACTTGCTTATGCCAAATGTCCGCAGCTTCATCATCATCGAGATAAACAGTTACCCACAATTTCTCTTCCGGAAAACCATATCCTCCGTCACTGATGGGTTTAGTCAGCAATTCCCACGCAAGAGCTATTGCACCTTCTTTGAAATAATCACCAAAAGAAAAGTTTCCGCACATCTGAAAGAACGAGGCGTGACGCGTGGTTTTTCCAACTTCGTCGATATCAAGTGTGCGAACACATTTCTGGACAGATGTCGCGCGTTTGTATGGCGGAGTCATCTCTCCTAGAAAGAATGGTTTGAACGGAACCATGCCCGCATTGACGAGAAGCAAATTTGGATCATCAGCTATGAGAGATGCTGAAGGGACTACCTGGTGCTGAAGACCTAAACTATTGTGCGACTCAAAGAAGGAGAGCCAACGCGATCTAATCTCGGCTGATTTCACGAGGGATTAGAACTCCTCATCATCAACGTAGCGAGTTGTTTTGCCCTTTTTCGAAGACTTCCCTTTTTTCTTCTTTCGCAATTGTGCTGCTGTTAAAACTGCTCCCGCAGCTTTCATAGCCATCTGATTCTTATCCAAGAATGAGGATGTATTTTCCGTAATCTTCGTACTCAATTCCTCCATTGTTCGAGTCACCTTATTGATGCTCTGTAATGGTCCATTGACTAATTCAACGGTAGTCGTAACTTCACTCAAGAGCGGAGTGGTTTCGTTCGTGATTTCTTTGACTGCGGTGCCAACTTCATCTATGGCTTTCCCGAGCCTGATTACCGCATAGGCGATAGCTACACTGATGATGAAAAACGCACTGGCAGCGATTATGGCTGCGATTCCACCTGCGGACATGGGTTAAGAGTACCGAATCTAGTGTTAAACCAGCGCTGGCAGAGAAACATCAGGTTTGCGATGTTCCTTATGAGCGGCAAGCGCAGAGAGATGATAAGCCTCGATCGCAGCAATATTTGCGTCGTTTAAGTACTTACTGCCGTCTACGACATCCCCTAAGCGACCTTCTATAACAGCATGCACATCATTTCCGGATAACGTTTTGTGGGTTTCGAGTGCGTGAGCAACCGCAAGAACATGAGCTCGATTTTCACTCAACAATGATTCAGCCTTCGATAGCAGAGTAGAAAGATTGTCTTCAATTCGATCAGAAAGCGCTCGACGCATCTCTTGCTTGGCTTCATTAGGGCGTGCGCCACCAGGAGCCCCAATTTCCATTCTACGACTGGAGGCATAAGACGAAACTGTGGAACCCATCCCCCAATAACCTTCCATCAATCCAGCGATAGTTGTTGCGGATTCCAAATCACCAGAAACTCCAGATGAATTATCACCATCAAAGAACATTCGTTCTCCGGCAAGTGAAGCTAAAGAAACGAGAATGTCCCCTTCATATTCGCTCTTCCAATGCGTGAACTGATCATCTGGTGGAATCGATGCAACCATTCCTAAGTACTCAGCGCCTTTTTCAATAGTTGCGATATCGATATCCATATGCTTTCTAACTCGATAAGCCATAACTGCATGGCACGCCTCATGGACCGCCGTTGCATGTCGCTCTCGCTCTATGTACTCAACGTCTTCTGAAGGGCCCAATTGTTTTAGTTGTTTGGCCTTGAGGACATCAGCCCATGTAACACTTTGGCGGCCATTTCGAATCGCCATAATCAAGGATTCGTTTACGAGATCCTTGATTGTTGCTCCTGTTGCATAGGGCGTGATGATTGCAAGTTTTTCAATCTCCTCTTTCGAAAGATTGTTTGCAACTTTGGCAAAATAACCTTCATAAGTTCGGATACGACCTGCTTTGCTGGGATAACCCACGCGGTACATTCGGTCAATTCGACCAGGGCGCAATAAGGCTTCATCGAGTGATTCGGGCATATTTGTCGCCATCACAACCAAGATGCGATATTTCGGTGGGTTTTTAGGACGCATTCCAAGGGTACGTCGCACAATTCGATTGAAAAATCCGCGCGGTTTCTTAAGTCCTGAAAGTTCAGTCAATAGCGCTTGGAGAGTGCCCATTCCTCCACCGCCACCAGCTCCGGCGCCCATTACAAATCGATCAACAATTGAGGGCTTAGCAACCGGGGTTTCAGATTTTGCTGTCAGATTTTTTAAGGTAATGAGGCTTGTCGAAGTTTCACTTAAATATGTAAGTCCATGGCAAGTATCTTTTGTGGAATACGCACCTGGCCCTCGGTTGGTCATGATTCCGCGATTACCAAGAGCATCCGCTTCATCGAAGAAAACCACAACACCGCCGTAGCGCAGCGCTAATTTACGCAGCTTTCTAAAAAGCCCTTTAACTTTCAAAATACCAATACCAAAGAACATGTTGTTGAAAGCGCCTGGGTCAACGAATACGAAAGGTTTACCTGTTTCACCAGCCATCGATTCAGCCATCAGAGTTTTGCCTGTGCCCGGAGGACCCCAGAGCAAAATTCCACCCGGCACGTAACCGCCAAGTTTTTCAATGCTTTCTGGATTTTCTAGGAAAACTAAATTTTCTCTGATTCGTGCCAGAACATGATCTTGACCCCACACATCTGTGAAGCGCGTCTTGATGTCATCAGGGAAGTAAGTATCAATTCCACCGCGACTTAAGAACCAGAAAATCGCAACAAACTGAATAATGACGAATACGACGGCAAACATGAGTTGGCCGATTATTGGAAGCGCGCTCCATAACGCTTGAGGAGCCAAGAAGAGAGCGCGAACTGGAGTTTCATCATAAATTGCGCCCAACACGACTGATAGAAGCGCTATCACCACTAACCATTTGATAACACGTGAAAGTCTAAATCTCGTCCAATCACTTAATTTGTGAATTAGACGATCGACAAATCCAAAGTACCGCTGCCAAATCCCGTGATACGGAGCAGCAAGTTCCGAGATAAGAAAGTGAGTCTGCCGTATAGCTTCAATTGCAAAGAGTGGGAAAATCCACCAACGTTGATAAGCGCTATTGGAAAGTGCTTTTTCAAAGGTGAGGGAGTCGTCCCCTGCCATATCTGCCCATACAAGTACTAAAAAAACAATTGAAAAGAAGAGCAAAAACTTGGTGCGATCATAAAACGAGAGATGCACCCGTGTTTTTCTATCCGTATCACGTGGACGTGAAGATTCAAGAGTGCTCATGCTTTTTCCTCAGGGGTAAAGTCAACGCCAGATTCTTTTCTCTGTGCAGATGTAATAGGAGTTGGTGCACCTGTGAGCGGGTCCCCGCCACTTGCTGTCTTAGGAAAAGCAATCACTTCACGAATTGATTCGGCACCAGCAAGTAACGCACATAGGCGATCCAGTCCTAGCGCGATTCCTCCATGTGGAGGAGGGCCATAGTTGAAGGCTTCCAGTAAGAAACCGAACTTACTTTCTGCCTCTGACTGCGAGAGACCGATTACTTTAAATACTGCCTGCTGGACATCTCTGCGGTGGATACGTATCGATCCTCCACCAATTTCACTGCCATTAAGGACGATGTCATACGCATATGCCAACGCCTCGCCAGGATTCTTCTCAAAGGTATTTTCATATTCCGGCTTTGGGCCTGTGAAGGGATGATGCACGGCAGTCCAACCGCCATCGTCAGTTTTTTCAAACATTGGCGCATCAACAACCCAGAGGAATTTCCACTCTGATTTATTAATCAAGTTGCAGCGCTCGCCAATTTCTAAACGAACGGCACCGAGCAAACTCAAAGAGGAGCTCCGATCACCCGCTGCAAAGAAAATTGCATCGCCATTCTTTGCACCTACATGTGCTGCAATTCCTTTTGATTCCGCTTCCGAAAGGTTCTTTGCAACTGGACCAGAAAGAGCTCCATCATCGCCAACCAAAATATATGCCAAGCCTTTAGCTCCACGTGCTTTCGCCCAATCCTGCCAAGCATCTAACTCTCTGCGTGGCGAAGCAGCACCTCCTGGCATCACTACAGCCCCCACGAATTCCGCTTGGAAGACTCTAAAAGAAGTATCTTTGAAGAATTCCGTTGCATCAGTTATTTCATTGCCAAAACGCAGATCCGGCTTATCAGATCCAAAACGACGCATCGCTTCGTGATAAGTCATATGAGGAATTGGAAGTGGAATCTCATAACCGACAACGTTCTTGAAAACAGAGCTGAGTATTTTCTCAGCCACCGCAATAACATCATCTTGATTGCCAAATGACATCTCGATATCTAATTGTGTAAATTCTGGTTGGCGGTCTGCGCGGAAATCTTCATCTCGGAAACAGCGGGCAATCTGGTAGTACTTCTCCATTCCAGCAACCATCAGCAACTGCTTGAAAAGCTGTGGTGACTGTGGAAGCGCGTACCAAGAGCCAGGTTGCAAACGAACTGGAACTAAAAAGTCACGAGCACCTTCCGGTGTTGAGCGAGTTAAATAAGGTGTTTCGATTTCGAGGAATCCTTCTTCGTCCATCACGTTTCGGATTACCGACGTGACTTTTGAACGTAGGCGTAACGCCTTGCTCGGTGCTTCGCGCCGAAGATCCAAATAGCGATATTTAAGGCGGACTTCCTCACTTACATTGACATTCTCGCCACTATCAACTGGAAAAGGTAAAGGGGCTGCTTCGCTCAATACTTCTAAAGAGTTACAAACAACTTCTATTTCACCGGTTGGGATTCCAAGATTTTCATTACCTTGCGGACGTTGTGCAACCGTTCCTCGTACAAGGACGCACCACTCTGCTCTAAGTGCGCCAGCTACGGTCTCGTCAGAAATAACGACCTGGACATTTCCGGTAGCGTCGCGGAGATCTATAAATGCAACTCCACCATGATCGCGCCGACGTGCGACCCAGCCCGCTAATGTCACGGTCTGGCCGATATGACTGGAACGGAGTGTTCCAGCGCCATGGGATCGAAGCACTACCTAGGCCTTTCTGTACTTAAGAGAGAAAGAAACTGCTGAACGTTCTAATGCAGCTGCGATTTCTCCGCGAGGGTGTTAGCTAGACCGCTAAGGGTAACCGATGCAGTCTCCCCCGTCGCCATATTTTTGAGTTCCGCGCTTCCCGAATTGAGTTCAGCATCGCCAATCACGATTGCGAAGCGAGCCCCTGATTTATCAGCTGCTTTCATGGCTCCCTTGAGTGCCCTATCACCAAAACTTTGTTCCACTACAAAACCCTTTTTGCGTAATTGGCTAACTAACACAAAGGATTCCTCACGAGCCTTATCGCCAAGTGACACAACGAAAAGATCTGTGTATCGAGAAAAGGAGGTAGAAATTCCTTCAGCCTCCATAGCAAGAATGATGCGATCGATACCTAGTCCAAAACCAATTCCCGAGAGGTTCTGTCCGCCAAGGGTTTCCATCAAACCGTCATAACGACCGCCTCCGCCTATACCGGATTGAGCACCAAGACCACTATGCACAAATTCAAATGTAGTGCCAGTGTAATAATCCAAACCGCGGACCATTCTCGGATTTATTTCAAAAGGAACTCCGATTGAGGAAAGTGCTCGTTGTACAGAAGAGAAATTTTCTTGGCTTGCATCATTCAAGAAATCCAGAAGTAATGGCGCGCCTTTCATTTTCGCCTGAATCTCACTTCTCTTATCGTCGAATAGTCGGAGCGGATTTTTTGCGGCTCGAGAGCGAGTCTCGTCATCAAGATCTAAATCTTGAATATATGAATTGAGAGCTGATCTATGTTCCTTGCGAGATTCAGCGTCGCCAAGTGAGGTGATATGAAGTACAAAATCTTGAAGTCCCAACTTCTTATACCCTTCATATGCAATTGCAATAACTTCAGCATCTAACTGCGGATCATTAATGCCAATCGCTTCAATTCCGAATTGGTAAAACTGACGGTAGCGACCCGCTTGTGGGCGTTCGGCCCTGAAAAAAGGTCCTTTGTAATACAACTTAACCGGCAATTGACCTCGATCTAGATTATGTTCAATCACAGCGCGCATGACGCCAGCGGTTCCCTCAGGACGAAGTGTGATTGACCTACCGCCGCGATCTTCGAAGGTGTACATCTCTTTCGAAACTACGTCGGTTGATTCGCCAACTCCCCGAGTGAAAAGTTCAGTATCTTCAAAGATTGGTAATTCAATGGGTTCATATCCCGCAGCCAGCGCCGGTGCAGTCAAAGTTTGAAGTACGAATTCAAATAAGTTAGAGCGCGGTGGAAAATATTCAGATACTCCTTTAGGTGCTTGATATTGCGAACTCACCCAACCACCCCTTCAAGTTTCCATTCCATCGCTGCTTTGAGAAATTTATTCTGTTGCTTTTCAATCTTCATTGTCGTTTCATCTCCATGACCCGGCAACACCCGTAAATCATCCGACATGGTCGCAATTTTCTCACGAAGGCTCTGTTCCATGTCGCGCAAAGACCCCCGCGGCAGATCAGTACGCCCGATTGCGCCTTTAAAGAGCACATCACCGCTCACTAACGCGTAATCATCGATGGTGGCAACAATCGAACCTGGAGTATGACCAGGAGTATGGTGGAATTTAAATGTCATCTCCCCCAGTTTGATGCTTTGGCCGTCACTTACTTCATATGTATTCGCTGGTTCATTGAAAACAATTGATGACCCGGCTCCATTTTTTAACTCATTAACGAGTGCTTGGCTCTGGGGGCCCATAGCTCGTTCTGGGAAAGTTAGAAGATCACGGTCTTGCTCGTGAACAAAGCAATCAATATCCACAAAATCTTCGATGCGAGATATTAGGGAAAAGGTGTGATCAAGATGTCCGTGAGTAATCATCACCGCACCTATCTTTAATTGATGTTCCTCTAACTTTGCGGTAATAGCAGAATTGAGATTTGGTATATCAATTCCTGGATCAACGATGATGCATTCCTTACCTGTCGAGGGCGCAATCACCCAACAATTGGTTTGGTAGTAGGGCGCAATCACGCGATCAATCAAAAGGCTCACGAGTGGATTCTCCCAACAGTGCACCGATTTCCCCGTTCAAAATGGGGTGAATCGAAGAGAAGTTTTTACAGATAAGGCGCGCGGGGGTACCGTGTGACCCTCACCAACCGCTGAACCCACAACGCCTTCGAACCAGTTGGAGGCGCGCAACGTTCGAGAAAGCAAGGCCGCCATGGAATCGCTCGATAATCAGATTTCTCTTCCAAATTCCGCAGCCGCTGCGCTGATAGGTGATCCATCTAAATTCGGTCGCGTTGATGAAAATGGCATGGTCTACGTTCGAACCGCCGAAGGTGAAAAAGTTGTTGGTTCCTATCCAGGAAAGACTCCTGAAGAAGCCCTTGCATATTTCGTTCGCAAATTCGAAATTGTTGCATCTGAAGTTGCACTCCTAGCCGCGAGAATTATTAGCGGCGCGATGGTTCCAGAAGATGCCCTTGATGCGGTAAAAAAACTGCGTAACCAAATTGAACATCTCAATGGCGTTGGTAATTTAGATGCGCTGCGTAGTTCACTCGAGCAGATTCCGCCGCTTATTGATGAACATCGTCCTGCTTACGAAGCAAAGAAGGCGGCCGAAGCTGAAGTTAAAGCTGCAAAGAAAGCGGCAGCTATTGCCGCAAAAGAAGCGCTCGTTGCTGAGGCTGAAAAACTCGTGGATTCCACTAGCTGGAAAGCTACCGGCGAGCGGCTCAAAGTTTTACTCGATGAGTGGAAGAAGGCGCCACGTCTAGACAAGAAGACTGATGGTGAGCTTTGGAAGAGATTTTCTAGCGCTCGCAATAAGTTTGATAAGCGTCGCCGCACACATTTTGCTTCTCTCACTCAACAACAAAATCAAGTCAAGAATTCCAAAGAGAAGATCGTCAGCGAGGCGGAGTCTCTTGCTTCGTCAACTGATTGGGTAGCAACAGCTCGTCGCTATAAGTCCCTCATGGATGAATGGAAAGCCACGGGACGTGGCAAGAAGAATGACGATGCCAAGCTATGGAATCGATTCAAAACTGCGCAAGACACTTTCTTTGCGGCAAAGAATGCTGATTTGGAAAAACGCGGGGAATCGATGGCAGCAAATCTTGAAAAGCGCGAAGCGATCGTCGTTGAAATTGAATCTTTACTTCCCATTTCAAATCTTGATGATACGCGCCGTAAATTCCGTGATTTACGAAGCAAGCTCTCCAAGGTTGGCATGATTGATCGAAAGAAGCGTGCCAGCATGGATAAGCGCGTCGATGTTGTTGAGATGACAATCAAAGAAGCAGAGCAAGAGCAATGGCGCCGTAGCGATCCGGGAGCCCGCGCTCGCGCCAATGATGTCGTCAATCAATTGATGAGCGCTGTTGCTGAGTATGAAGCTAAAGCGTCTAAGGCGGAGGCTGCTGGCGATACCAAGAAAGCATCTGAATTACGTGAAGCTGCTGCGGCACGTCGTATGTGGTTAAGCGAAGCCCAAAAAGGTTTAGCGGACTTCACTACCGCCTAATTCCAACTCGCTGACAGTTTTACTGTTTAGTTATTTGTGATTCGATAGACGTCGTAGACGCCTTCGATACGGCGAACAGCAGATAACACAACTTCTAAATGTGAAGCGTCTGCCATCTCGAAAGTGAATCGAGAGAAGGCGACTTGATCTTTTGTGGTGTTGACTGCAGCATGAAGAATATTCACTTGTTGATCTGAGAGCGTTCTCGTGATGTCTGATAACAATCTCGCACGATC
>JACCEE011938398.1_pt1 | contig 11927 bp, 12 predicted proteins | sample 7449931 | NCBI WGS metagenome assembly JACCEE01 (sample SAMN15323457, study PRJNA562643) | freshwater metagenome | isolation source: river surface water | place: USA:Blue River Watershed | collected 2017-08-19 | reverse complement strand
CAATTATTTGATGCGACACATAATATTCTTGTGCAACAAGGGATTTATGTGAAACCCCCTTACACCGAATACACCGTTCCTGCAGGACATTATTTTGTGCTCGGCGACAACCGCGATAACAGCAAAGATAGCCGTTATTGGGGCACTGTGCCTGATGAAAATTTAATTGGCAGAGCGTTTTATATTTGGATGAGTTTTGACTTCTCTAATGGCGGTTTTAATTGGCAACGTCTGGGCACACATCTTCAATAATACGCCTAAAAGCGTCATACTAATGTCCATACATTCAATTATGAGGATAAACCATGTTCAAGAATATGCGTAAACAACAGGGTGCAAGCAAAATGGGCTTGCTGTTTATTATAGCCGTGCTCGGCGGTGGCGTTTGGCTGGGTATGAAAGTTGCGCCCTTGTATGTCAACAATGCCAAAATTGCCAATGCCTTAGAAAACATGAAAGTGCAACCTGAAGCGGCTAAAAAGAACAATGCTGAATTGCAAAGTGATTTAGTGAAACGCTTGAATGTAGACGGGATTGAACGTATTAATCGCGAAAACTTCAAAGATTATGTGACTGTTGAAAGAACCTCTACGGGCTATAACATGACGATTGCTTATGATGACTTGGTCAAAGTCACTGGTGATTTTTATGTGATGGTGCGTTTTAAGAAAAGTATTAGCGTCCCTTGATTCCAGATTACACCCCTTTATACCGCGCCTTGGGCTATCGATTTACCCGCCCTGAATGGCTGACTGCTGCCCTCACTCATCGCAGTGTGGGCACTGCCAATAATGAACGCCTCGAATTTTTAGGCGATGCCTTATTGAGTTTCATTGTCGCAGAAACCCTGTTTGAACGTTTTAGCTATGCCAGCGAAGGCGAGCTGACCCGTTGCCGCGCCAGTTTGGTGAAAAAAGACACGCTGGCAGAAATCGCCCAAGATTTAAAACTGGGGGATTATTTGCACTTGGGCGGGGGCGAGTTGAAAAGCGGCGGTTTCCGACGTGCTTCAATTCTTGCTGATGCTTTAGAAGCGATTCTCGGTGCAATTTTCTTGGACACGGGAATGCCCGCGTGCAAGCAAGTGGTGCTGCATTTATTGGCGGATAGATTAAGCGATTTGTCCCCGAAACGTATCGACAAAGATGCCAAAACCCGGCTGCAAGAATATTTGCAATCCAAACAATTGCCGCTACCTGAATATCAGGTGTTAGCGATTGAAGGCGCGCCTCACGAACAACGTTTTGAAGTCGCCTGTATTATCAAAAGTTTAGACAAACCCACCTGTGGCGTGGGAGAAAGCCGCAGACGTGCCGAGCAGGAAGCTGCGACTCAAGCCTTAATTGCCCTGAAGATTGAACATGAATGATGAACGCTGTGGTTATGTTGCCCTGATTGGTCGCCCCAATGTTGGCAAATCGACTTTGCTCAATCAATTGATTGGACAAAAATTAAGTATTACTTCCCCAAAACCGCAAACTACGCGCCATCGTTTATTAGGGATTAAGAGCGAGGGCAAAATCCAAACCGTGTATGTGGACACACCGGGACTGCATCAACGCCAAACCAGCGCGATGAATCGTTATTTAAACCGCGCCGCCAGCAATAGTTTGGTGGATGTCGATGTCATCGTGTGGATGTTGGAAGCTTTGCGCTGGACGGAAGAAGATGAACATGTGTTAGGCTTGTTGAAAAACACCAAGATTCCTGTGATTCTCGCGATTAACAAAGTGGACAAACTCAGCGGAGACAAGGGCGAGTTATTGCCTTATTTACAAGAAATCTCGGCAAAGTTTCAGTTTCACGATGTGTTCCCAATTTCGGCGCATCATGGCGATAATTTGGAAGCCTTAGAAAGTAAAATCAACAGCTTGCTGCCTTATGGCGAGTGGATTTTCCCCGAAGACCAAGTGACGGATCGTTCTGAACGCTTTTTAAGTGCTGAAATCGTGCGGGAAAAATTGGTGCGGCGTTTGGGCGATGAATTGCCTTATCAGCTCACGGTGCAAATCGAATATTTCACCCCACGTGAACATATTATTCACATCAGCGCAGTGATTTGGGTCGAGCGTCCCGGTCAAAAAGCGATTGTGATTGGGAAACACGGTAGTGTGTTGAAGGCTGTCGGTGAGCAAGCCCGTCATGATTTAGAAAAAATGCTCGATAGCAAAGTTTTTCTACAATTGTGGGTCAAAGTCAAAGAAGGCTGGCATGACAGCGAGCAGGCTTTGCAGCAATTGGGTTATTTGGATAAGTAATTTTTTACCGCGCCTTTCCTCAAGGGCATTCAAAAAACTGAGGTAATTGAAGGCGCGGTTAAATTTTTAAACATGGTGTTGTTACTTCGGTTTTTATTATAATGTGCTGATGATAAATCCTCTTTCTGCTTTAGCACGCCGCTTATGGACACCCGCCCCTGCATTTGCTGCGGCTGGGATTGCCTATCCTCATTATTTACTCGAACTCACTTGGCTATTATTGGGCAGAATTGCCCCTGAACAAATTTATGCCGAGGCTTTTCCCTGTGCTGCTTGGGAAAAATTATGGAATTTGCCTGAGATGGCACGTTTTCATTATTATATTCAGTTACTTGAAGATAGCAAAAATATCACTGATCCGCATTTAGCCGGTATTTTTCAACAGGCGCACACCCAATTACAGCATGCCGCCCAACTCACGCAATTAATTGAACTGGTTTGCAGCATTCACCCTGAAGAATATGAAGATTTAGCTGACAGTTACGAACAACTGCTTGCCAGCCATGATTCGCACGCCCCCTATTATCTTGCCCCCGCCGCCGCCTTGGTGGACAGCTTAGTCATCGCCTTGCAACCACAGCCCGGCGAGTCAATTCAAGACCCCGTCGCCGCCAGTGCCAGCTTCTTAATCGCCGCAGAACAATATACCCATCTGAGCGATGACGAACTTCAAGCCAGCGCGGAAACTCAATTATTAGGCAAAGACCGCGATTTAATCCGGGTCAGGCTCGCGCTGATGAATTGTTTATTGCACGACATTTATCATCATGAACAAGTCCCCATACTCTGGGAAAAAACACCTCATACGCAAACTTTACCGCCTGCCGATGTGGTGCTCAGCAATTTATTATTTTGTAACGGCAGCATTCCCGCAGATAACCAGTTAATTTTAAAAGTATTACAAGCCATTTATCACAATTTAACCCCCCAAGGTCGCGCGGCAGTGATTGTGCCCGATAGCCTGCTCAGTGCCAGCGGCAATGCCCGCCAAATCCGCTACACGCTATTGGAAAGTTGTCATCTGCACACAGTGCTGCGCTTGCCCGAAAATTTATTTTATCCTTACAGCTTGCCTGCACAGGTTTTATTTTTTCATCGCAAGGCTGCTGCTAGCGTAAAAAATACCCCTGTGTGGTTTTATGATTTGCGTCATCAAGCACCAGATTTTATGCAATTTATCAGTGCTTATGGAGATGACCCCTATGCCTTGCAGCGTGAGGAAAAAAGTACAGACCCGTGCTGGAAATCACTCAGCCGTGCGCAAATTGCCGCGCAAGGGGATAATTTAGATTATTCTTGGATTGAAGCAGCACCTCACACCCCACTGTGGGAAGCTGTCGATGAAACGCTTTGTGCATTAGAAGATTTAAAAAGTTTATTGTATGCTGATGTTCCCAAACACCCAAAACAAACATAATAAGCTGTGTTCGAGCCAAATATCCTTAAATATTGCTAAGCTTATCGCTCGAACCTCCCTTAATCCCTCAGTGCGATAACCGCGATGAGCACAATAAAAAATGAATTTTACACAACGTAGGATTGAACAAGTTCAGATTTTTACCTTTGCAGGTAGCCTCCGCGCCAGAGAGGTTGCCGCCACCCGTCAGCAACTCCAACAACTGATTCAAACCCCAGATATTTGGGTATTAATCGACCTCTCGCAACTCAGCTTTATCGATGCTCAAGGTCTATCTCTGCTGGTATTCGCGTTGCGACGCTGTCATCAACTTCGAGGTGAATTATTTCTCCTGAAGCCCAGTAATATGGTACGCGGTTTGCTTGAACTTACCCGTCTGCAACACAGTTTCATTATTTATCTTGATGAACATGCCGCCCTCACCCATTTAAAACAACTACAAGCTGCGGTTCATCCTTCAAAATCCTCATGTTAATCCTGCATTTTCTTTTCGTGCTCAGTCTGATACTTGGATTAGGTGCTTGTACGCCCAGTCCCATGCCCGAAAAATTTAATTTGCCCCCGCCCCGTGAAGAAAATCCCATTACCCCTTCACAAACTTTGAAGTTATTTCAAGAACAACTGGCTGAAAGTGATAGCTATTTGCTGGGTGCGGGGGATGAAATCACGCTTGAAGTTTGGGGTTATACTGATCTTTCAGGCAAACACACCGTAGGGCCTGATGGCAAGATAACTTTACCCTTGGTGGGAGAGTTTCGAGTGGCAGAGCTTTCCCGTAGTGCCGCCGCTCAAGCCATCGTGCAGCAATATAATAAATATTACAGTCAGTTAAAAGCCAATGTGCGCGTAGACCGTTATGCTTCTAACCGTGTTTTAGTCTTGGGGCGGGTCAATAAACCAGGCGATGTGTTATTTGGCATGACCGCACCGACCCTGTTGGAATCCATCGCCTTAGCAGGCGGAATTTTGAGTAGCCGCAGTTTGAGCGGGGCGGGCGGTGTTCCTGCTTTGGGGGGCGAACAGAGTTTAGTCTTTAGCCGTTGTGCAGTGTTCCGAGGGCGTGATCAAATTGTGTGGATTGAACTTGCACCGCTACTTTCAGGCAAAGATTTATCGTTAAATATTAAGTTACGGCGCAATGATATTGTCTATGTGCCTGAGGCAGAAGATAAATTAGTTTATGTCTTGGGTGAAGTGCGCACACCAGGCGCGTATCGTTTAACCCCAAATATGTCATTTTTAGAATTGCTTTCCAAAGCAGGCGGCCCGACCCGTGAAGCGGCTTCAGGGCGGATTAATTTAATTCGTCCCAAACAAAATATTAATGAAGAAATTGGCTTTGATGATTTAGTCAACCCCAATCCAAATCTTAACGTAGCCCTGCAAGAAGGGGATGTGATTTACGTGCCATTGGGCACTGTTGCTAAGATTAATTATGCAATGCAAATTTTAACGCCCTTCAGTGCGGCTTTAGGGGTTTATTCAGACATTACTTCAATTCAAGCCAACTCACAGCGTTTGCAATTGGATAAGGATAAATCTCAGCTTGAAAAAGATCGTGCCGCATTAGAAGCTGAAAAGGCCCGCGCCGCAGGATTCCAATAAACATGGCAATTCAACAAGAAGAAGAAAAAATTGCCACGGGACGCTTTAAACCTTGGATAAGTTTGCGCCGCCATAAATGGCTGATTTTAGGGATTATCATCGTCATTAATGCGATAGGCTTACCTATCGCATGGAACATGGGTGTGTCTTATTACATCTCCCGCGCCGTGTTATTTGTCGCGCCACGTTTTGCCGCCAACTTAACCCCCGAAAAAGAATTAGACTTGCGTGGTGAAGAATATGTGATGTATATCTTGCAACAAGTGCGCTTGTTGACCAATAGCGAGGTGTTGCATGAGATTTTACAAAATCCCGAAATTCGCCCCTTGTGGATGAAGGGGGGCATGAATGAAAGTGATGTCGCAGAGGGACTGCGAAAGTTGATTACAGTTGAAAGCTCGCGGCGCAGCCCGTTTATCATTGTAACCCTCAGGGCAAACTTTGCGCGGGGTTTGGATAAGACGGTCAATGCACTGCTTGAGGTATATCTGAGAAAATCTCAAGAAGCCAACATCTATAACAGCAAGTTACGGATTAGCAACCTGCAACAACGCCAAGCAGAATTAATGCACAATATTCCCACATGGCACGCTCGGCGCACAAAAATTTCTGAAGAATTGGGCGTGACCACCTTCCAAGACACCAATTTGAATCCTTACGATGATATTTTAGTCAGCAATACCGTCGCGTATAACAATGCACGGCGGGCGCGGGTTGAAGCAGAAGCAAAACTCAATGCCCTCGAAAAAACCGACAAAAAAAATCCGAAAGCAGTCAGCCCCTTAGATGCACAAGTCAATGAACAAGTTGCCAATGATTCCGTGCTGAAATCATTCAAAACCAAGCTGACAGAACGGCGTGTGGATTTGATGACGCAATTACTCGGCTTGACCGCAGAACATCCTACCTTTCAACGCACCGAACGTGAAATTGCGAAAATTGACAGCGATATTCAAAAAGCCACGGAAATTTTAGCCCAAGAAATTCGGGGACGAATTTTAGAACAGCGGCGGGCCGAATTTGTTCAAGCCCAAAAAGTCGAACAAGCCTTGTCAGGTGAAGTGCAATATCAGCGCGAACAGGCAAGCCATTACACCACCTTATACAATGAGGCGTTGGCATTAAACCGTGAAATTGATCGCGCTTATAAACAGCTCGATGCAATTAATGAACGTATCAGTTATTTAAATATTGAAGCCAACGCGCCGGGCTTTGTGCGCGTGGATTCTTCCGCCAAAGAGCCACGTTATCCTGAAAAGGGTGGGCGCAAAAAACCGCTATTGATTGTTGTGGTGTTATCTTTGGGCGTTGCCCTGATTATTCCCATTCTGTTGGATTTATTAGATGGGCGCATTCAAACCGTGGGTGAGGTACATAAACTCATGGGATTTGCACCGCTGGCGTGGTTTGCCGATCGTAAGGATGCTAAAAATCAAGAACTTATTCGCGATCAATTACAGCGTTTGGCATTTGCACTGCAACGGGAATACGTGAGCCATAAAACTCAGTGTTATATGCTGACTTCGATTAAGCCACAAGGCGGCGCAACCAGCCTCTGTCTGGATTTGAGCCTCGCTTTAAATCAATTGGGCATTCGTACCGTGGCAGTGGAAGCCAATGCGTTTCAACCCAATGTTTGCTATGGTGAAACAGCACAAGGTTTAGTGCAATTATTCAGCAGCACGCGCCTGCCTGAACAATTGCTTGAGTCGATTTTGCCCGCCACCGAAAACCTGCCCCCTCGCCTTGCTTTGGGCACGAGTTCACAACGTTATTTAATCACGCAAGGGCGTTTCCCCGAAGTGGTGGACGCACTCAAAAACTCGTTTGATATGGTATTTTTAGACTGTCCCCCGATTTTATTATCCGCAGACACCGAGCTGGTCGGCAGTCTTGTCGATGGCATACTGGTGGTGATTGGCGCACGGCAATTGCGGGCGGGCGAGCTGAAACGGGCGATGCGTCTGTTGGAGCGAGTCAAACCCAATTTAGTGGCGACGGTGTTAAACCGTGTTGAAATTTACCAAGGTGGCGGCTATCTTGCCGAATTGCGCCAAGAATATGCCACAGGACGCAACTTATTGCGTGGCAGAATTGCACGCAGCTTGTGGAAAGCTTAATTGTCACAGTGGCAGACTGTCTTATTTTAACGACAGTTTGAATTTTCTTGTAAAAGTCCCCCGAAAAACTACTGTACACCTTCATTTTTTATGATAGATTACAAAGGCTCATAGCATACAGCTGAGCATTATGACCCGAGGTCATCGCGGTCGCATTGTTGCCTTGACCAGTCGGCATGTTGGAGTGGGAGGATGAAAAATGAGTCACGAAGAAGTCAATTATGCATTTGAAAGTCAAGATTTTTTCTCGATGCTGAATCAACTGCGTATTGAGCAAGAGCTAGAAGAGATTCCAGCATTGCTATGGGCGAACAAGTTAGGATTGTTATTTGCTGCGCGATTTGATCAATATATCCATTTTAAGGATGAATTCATCGAATTATCTGCGGCACAACTGAGTAATTTAAATGAAATTCTGCGTCAGAATTTTGAGATCGACATCGCCGATCGCGTGAAGCCCTTACTGCTCAGTTCGCTACAACTCACTGAACTTAAAGCCTTAGAGACAAAAATCTCTTTACCACTGCAAGCGGTATACACCCCCACACTCGCAGAACGTCTTAAAAACTTGTTAAAACGTTCTTTTTCAGCCTCAGTCTAATGCTGCATAAAAAATGGCATCTAACCTCATGTGTTAGATGCCATTTTTGTTAAATCTATCAAAAATTCGTCGTGATCCAATTTATAGCACTAAATTTTCTTCGTAGCCAATAAAGGATTCAAATCCTGTGCTTGTTGCACAGCACTTTCTACCCAACCTGAAAATTGTTTTTTGGTGTCTACCAAAATTTCCAAGGTCACACGGCTGTTGTTTAACAATTGCTTGTTAAATTCTTTGGCAACTTTGGATTGCACGGTGAAAATTTCTTGTGCAGGTTTAACTTCAGCACTGAGAATTTGCCCTTGCTTGATGCCGCTTTCAGCGTAAATAGTGACCAGTTCCAATTGCTGTTGTGCAAGGCTTAATGCTAAATTGTGGTTAATTTCAAAGAACTTCTTAAACGAGTTGATGAGCGTTTTGTTGATCTCTGCTGTATTCATGATAAATCCCCCTAAAATGAAACTTGACTCGAGAGTCATCTAACTATGTTGCAGTGCAGCAATAGTGTTGCATTGCACAATAAGATAAATTATGAAGCTTGTCAATAGGGGGTCGTCTTTATTTATACAAGATGATACTTGTGAAATTTACCCTCTAAATCAATACGATATTAGTGGGTAAAGCTTACAACAGAGGTGGTTCATTTACATTTGAAGCCATGCTGGCGGGGAGGTATTACCTTGAATACCCTATCCTGAACTCAGGATAGGGTAAACAATTTAACCGAAAACTTGTGGGGGGGAGGGGGTTGCTGCGGGTACAACGATCGGGTCGATATTAGGATTGTGACCTGCGGGGGGAGCTTTCACAATTAAAGGCGATGCATCATCAGTCGACTTAGGGCTGTTTTGTTCACCAAATTTTTGCATCACTTTGCCGCCCATTAACACCCCAATAATCGTGGTAACGCTATCAGGAATAATTTTTAACTCGCCTGCTTTCAGGCTTGCCACACCCCAAATTGCCAGCACGCCCACCACCCATAATAGGAAGGCTAAACGCATAGAAGATAAATTGCCATTATCATCCTGTAAAAAACCAGTCGTCTTGCTCATCGATTCTTGTCCTTCTGCTAAGAGTTATTAAGGGCATTATTATAAGCAGGCTGGGGTAAAGTTGTAATCTTAAAAAATACCCACCCTATCTTAGAAATAGCGTGATTCTCAAAAACTGACATTTCTCCAAAAAGCCCAGTCAGATAAGCTATTGTTTTGAGGTCCTGCTCCTGTGTGTAGGGTCACGTGTGCAGGTTTTGTCAATGTAAACTTATCAGTGGTAAATGTTAAAATGCCGCGATCCGAATTATTGCTCAGGGGGGTCAGTAAACGAGAATAAACTGTTTTCGCCTCACCCGCATCGCCTACGATCACTTCAAAACTGACCCCGTCTGTTGGGGTGCTATTAGTTTTGCTATAAGCATCTTTCAAAATACCCATTTGCCCCTTCAACTGATATTCACCAGCAGGAAGTTCAAAGCGGATTTTTCCATCCACATGTGCCATGAAAACAGCTTGATTACCTTCAAATGCTAGACGCGCATCTACGCTCTTAATTTCAGAAGGCAAATGTTTTATATTGGAGCTTTGGCGTTTAATCAGTGTAAATGCTTTGCTTGGAAACTCTGCAACACTGACATAATCCCCTAATAATGAGGCGAAACCTGCGCCTTGTTCGTGCAACCACATGTCTTTATGTACCAGAATATAATCAGGTACATAGTGTTTTAACCATTCGCTAAACTTGCGTTCACCAAAGAATCGCGCATTTGAATGATTTACCAAACCTAAAATATCGATGAGATAACGTTCGGAATATAAACCTACATGACCAATTTCGACTAGAGCTACTTTAGCATTTTTATCAGTATGTTCTTTGAGCCAAACACCTATATCACGATAGGTATGATTCACATCTCCGATTTGATCATGTTTCCATGTTGTGGAAAATGTCATATAAGACATGTAATACGTCAACAGTAGTAAGATAGCAATATGTCCTGCCTTGAATGCAAAACTTCTCACTTGGATAGCGCAACTATATATCCAATATAATCCAAAAGCCGCGTAAAAAAATCCAAATAGGTAGTAGGGGGCATAATACCAATGATAATTAGGGATATTTAAAAACACATAAAACGCCGTATAAAACAGCATAAATAATATGATTGTAATATTTATGCTAACCCACCCCAAACCAATAACACCCGCAATAGCCAAAGCAATCAATAAATAAAACTTTGTCCAACTGCTATAAAAAAACCAGCCAATTTGATAATCAATTAATCCAAAAGCAGGAAAAGCTCCCCATAACCCAGAACGCCCTTGATAAACCTTAGCCATCCCTGTTTCGGCTAGAAAAGTACCATAATAAAATTTATTAAATAGGAAAATGCAACTGATAATCGCAAGAGGTAAAATGAAGTACTTTAGTGCAGGAAAAGGACGTTTTTGTCGAAAATGTTCAACAGCCAATGCCAAAACTAAAAAGACACCTTCACTTCGAGTAACGAGTAGTAAAGCGCAAGCAACGCCTAAATAGGCAATATTTTGTTTTTCAAACAAATATAAACAGGCTGCAATAAGACAAAGGAATAAGGGCGTTTCCATCCCATAAATAAAATACATATAAGGAAAACAAACGACAAATAAACTTCCTAAAGCAGCAACGATAGGGGGTTGATAATTGGAAAATAGCTTAACTAGAAATATTAAAGTGATGGCTAATAATAAAGTTGATAGCAAAATAGTCGCAACTTGCACATTTCCAAAAAGCAGAACGGAAAAAAATGTTGCTAAATAAGTATATAAGGGCGATGTTAGTGCATTAAAGTATTCGCCTTCATTATAGACCAAGCCTTTTCCATCCAAAAAATTTTGGATATAACGCTGATAAATTAACGCATCATCAATTTGAAAGCCCCTATTTAAATAGGAAATATAACCCAAAATACACAAAGCCAGCCCTAGTCCTACATAACCTAGAACTTTTTGATACTGTTCGGGTAATTTTAAACGCTCAAGCAATTCCAATATGTTACCTCTGATAAACTGGTCTTTTGGAAAAAAGCCAGCCGAATATATTGCCACTATAAACTGTGAAAATCCCCATCAGCGATGAAATAGTCAACAGGGATTTTCTCAACGATTTATTCCACGTAACATTAAAAAGCTACATGACTTTTCTCCACACCGAAAAGTATTCAAACTTATTGGTATCTGCCGTGCTTAAAAACTCACATTTAGCACGAATCCCTAACAAGGTAAAACTGATAGTCAAAAACTCGACAAAACTGCGCGAGTCCCACACATGCGCATGTTCACGACGATCTTTCACAAATTGAACCCGTTGTTTAATTTCATCTTCACTGAGTTGAAATACTTCAGGATGCACGCCCCGCAAAAAATCAAGATAATGTTCGTCGGTAATTATACTCACATTTTGTTGATATTCTTCTAATAAATGTGAATACGGCGTTAAAGCACGATTCTTATCAAAAGTGTAATCTTTGTCAGGGGCAGACAGCACCACCAAACCATTGGGCTTGACCACCCGAAACAATTCCCCAACCACTTTGATTGGATTGGCGACGTGTTCAATCACATGATTTAAAATTACAAAATCAAATTTGTTATCTTCAAAAATCGATAAACCTTGCGTGTCTAAATCAGCGATATAGGTCACGGGTACCAGATCATTGATGCTCAATTCAGGGAAAAATTTGGCACTTTCCTCGCGATGATTCGCATCGCAATACTCAATCTTACAGTGGGCAGGAATCGCGGCGGGTTGATGCAATGCGCCAATTTCAAGCCCTTGTCCTGTCAGTAATTTATAACCACCTTGGCGTGGTACAAGATGTGACATGTGAAAACTCCTCTCCAAAAATGATGGTGAATGATGATTAACCGAGTAACTCTACACGGGGT
>JACCEE010561162.1_pt1 | contig 11930 bp, 11 predicted proteins | sample 7449931 | NCBI WGS metagenome assembly JACCEE01 (sample SAMN15323457, study PRJNA562643) | freshwater metagenome | isolation source: river surface water | place: USA:Blue River Watershed | collected 2017-08-19 | reverse complement strand
GGCAAGACCTATGCGCAGGGACGCGAGTCGCTGACCGTGCTGGACAACGTGAGCCTCGACGTGCGCCGCGGCGAGCGGGTCGCCATCGTCGGTGTGTCCGGCTCGGGGAAGTCGACGCTGCTGCACCTGCTCGGCGGCCTCGACGTGCCATCCCGCGGCACCGTCTCGCTGATGGGGCAGGAATTCGGCCAGCTGTCCGAGAATGCGCGCGGCACGCTGCGCAACCAGTCGCTCGGCTTCGTCTACCAGTTCCACCATCTGCTGCCGGAGTTTTCCGCGCTCGACAACGTCGCCATGCCGCTGCTGATCCGGCGCGTGCCGAAGGCGCAGGCGCGCGCGGCAGCCACGAAGCTGCTGGAGCGGGTTGGCCTCGGCGCGCGCGTGTCGCACCTGCCCGGCGAGCTGTCCGGCGGAGAACGCCAGCGCGTTGCGCTGGCGCGCGCGCTGGTGACCGAGCCGGCCTGCGTGCTGGCCGACGAGCCGACCGGCAACCTTGACCGGCAGACCGCGCAACAGGTGTTCGACCTGATGCTCGAGTTGTCGCAGACGCTCGGCACCGCCTTCGTGATCGTCACGCACGATCCCGAGCTCGCGCAGCGCTGCGACCGCGTGCTGCACTTGTCGGCGCAGGGCCTGGCCTGAGCCACAGCGCGCTCGCGCGATGCTGGTCGACAGCCACTGCCACCTTGATGCCGCCGAGTTCGGCGGCGCGTCGGCAGCGGTCGCGCAGCAGGCGGCGGACGCCGGCGTGCGCTGGATCGTGGTGCCGGCCGTCGAGGCGGCCAACTTCGAGACGGTTGCCAGCCTTGCAGCCAGCCTGCCGCAGTGCGTGTATGCGCTCGGCATCCATCCGATGTACGTGCGGCAGGCAGCCGACGACGACCTGAAGCGCCTGCGCGAACGCGTCGCCGCCGCGCTCGATGATCCGCGCTTCGTCGGCATCGGCGAGATCGGCCTCGACTTCTTCATCCCGGAACTGAAGGATGGTCCGCTGCGCGAGCGGCAGGAGCATTTCTATGTCGAGCAGCTGAAAATCGCGCGCGATTTTGACTTGCCGGTCATCCTGCACGTGCGCCGCTCGCAGGACGTACTGCTGAAGCACTTGCGCCGCGTGCGCGTGCCCGGCGGCATTGCGCATGCGTTCAACGGCAGCGAGCAGCAGGCCAGCGCCTTCGTCTCGCTGGGTTTTGCCCTCGGCTTTGGCGGTGCGATGACTTTTCCGCGTTCGTTGCAGATCCGCCGGCTTGCGGCCGGCCTGCCGGACAGCGCAATCGTGCTCGAGACCGACTCACCTGACATTTCCCCCGCATGGCTGCACCCGGGCGTCAACACGCCCGCGCAGCTGCCCCGCATCGCCGCGGTGCTGGCCGAGTTGCGCGGCCAGCCGCTGGCAGACATCGCCCGGCAGACGTCAGCCAACGTCGCCCGCGTGCTGCCCCGCCTTGGCAACCTCATGATGGCCTAGTGCGCGCGCTCGCGCTCGGCGCGCTGGCCGGCACGCTGTGGCTGCAGACGCGTGCGGCGCTGCCGCCGGCCTGGCTGGCGCAGCTGCTGGTGGCGGTGGGGCTGGCGTTGCTTCTGCCGGTGCCTGGGCAAGGTCTGCAACGGCTGCGGCGGCTCTGTCGCTGGCAGCGTTTTCTCTTCTTCCCGGCGCGCGCCGCACGTGTCGCACGCATCACGGCGATCCTCGTCGCCGGTGCTGCGCTCGGCACTGGCTGGTCTGCGTGGCGGGCACAGCAGCGACTGGCTGAGGTACTGCCGGCGGCACTCGAAGGCCGTGACCTGCAACTGACCGGCGTCATCGCCGGCCTGCCTGATGCCGTGCCGGCCGGGCTGCGCTTTCAATTCGAGGTCGAGCAGGCGCTGCAAGACGGCGCTACCGTGCAGGTGCCGCGCCACGTTGCGCTCGGCTGGTATGCGCGGGATGACGAACTGCCGCCGCTGCAACCGGGCCAGCGTTGGCAACTGACGGCGCGGCTGAAGCGGCCGCATGGCCTGATGAATCCGCAGGGCTTCGACGCCGAGGCCTGGTGGCTGACCGAGGGAATACGCGCGACCGGCAGCGTGCGGCCGGGCACGGCACGGCAGACGGCGACGTTTGTCGCCAGCCTGCGTGACGCCATCGGCCGCGTGCGCGGATGGCTGCGCGAGCGCATCACCCACGCACTGCCTGACAAGCGCTACGCCGGCGTCATCGTCGCGCTGGTGATCGGCGATCAGCGCGGCGTTGCCTCGTCCGACTGGGAGCTGTTCAACCGTACTGGCATCGGTCATCTGGTGTCGATCTCCGGGCTGCACATTACGATGATCGCCGCGCTGGCCGCGGCGCTCGCGCACTTCCTCTGGCGGCATCCGCGTATCGGCGGCGGCACGCTGCCGTTGTACGCGCCTGCACAGCAGGTCGCCGCCGGCGTCGGATTGCTGGCGGCGCTGGCCTATGTGGCACTGGCCGGCTTCGGCATACCGGCCCAACGCACGCTGCTGATGCTGGCCGTCGCTGCAGTCGCCGGATGGTGCGCGCGCATCGTGCCGGCCTCCCAGGTGCTGGCCTGCGCGCTGCTGGCGGTGCTGCTGCTTGATCCGTGGGCGGTATTGTGGCCGGGTTTCTGGCTGTCGTTCTGCGCGATCGGCTGCATCCTGTTCGCGTCGGCCGGCCGGGCGGGCGAGGAGGGCGCCGCAGAGACGGCGCTGCCACGCTGGCGAGCGACACTGGCTGCGGCGACCCGAACGCAGCTCGCCGTGACCCTGGGCCTGCTGCCGCTGACAATGCTGATGTTCGGGCAAGTGTCGCTGGTCAGCCCGCTGGCGAATGCGCTGGCGATCCCGCTGGTGAGTTTCGTGGTGACGCCACTGTCATTGGTCGGCAGCGTGCTGCCGGCGCCGCTGTGCGGATGGCTGCTGTTGTCGGCGCATGCGGCGCTCGAGGGGCTGGCCGCCGTACTCGGCTCGCTGGCAGTCTGGCCGCTGGCGGTCTGGCAGGCACCGCAGCCCGGCGTGCTGGCTACGCTGCTCGCGCTCGCCGGTACCGTATGGATGCTGCTGCCGCGCGGCTGGCCGCTGCGCTGGGCCGGATTGCTGGCGTGGCTGCCGCTGCTGGCGGCGCAACCTGTGGCGCCGGCGGCGGGGGTGTGGGTGACCGCCTTTGACGTCGGGCAGGGCAATGCCGTGCTGGTTGAGACGCCGAATTTCCGCCTGCTGTATGACACCGGGCCGGCCTGGTCGGCCGAGTCGGACAGCGGCAGCCGGGTGATCCTGCCCTATCTGCGCGCACGCGGCATCGACCGGCTCGATGCGCTGGTGATTTCCCACGGCGACAGCGACCATGCGGGCGGCGCGCGATCGTTGCTGGCAGCGATCGATATCGGCTGGATCGCGTCTTCTCTGCCGGCATCGCACCCGCTGGCAGCCGGGCGCCACGTCGGCTGCGTGGCCGGCCAGCGCTGGCAGCGTGACGGCGTGGCCTTCGAGTTCCTGCATCCGCAGGCGGACGATGATGCACAGGCGCGGCCGAATGCGCGCAGCTGCACGCTGAAAATCACGGTCGGCGCGCAGTCCGTACTGCTGGCCGGTGACATCGAGGCGCCTCAGGAGCGGGCACTGCTTGCGCGGGCGGCCGAGCGGCTGCGCGCTGACGTGCTGCTGGCGCCGCATCACGGCAGCGGTACCTCGTCGACGCCGGCTTTTCTTGACGCCGTGTCGCCGCGTGTCGCGCTGTTTCAGGTCGGCTATCGCAATCGCTACCGGCATCCGAAGGCGGAAGTGGTCGCGCGCTACGATGAACGCGGCATCCGCGTCTTGCGCAGCGACAGCGCCGGCGCGGTGGCGTTGAGGCTGGACGGGCGCACACTGGACATCGAGGCCGCCTGCGCTACCGCCCGCTACTGGTCGAGCCGGCATTGCGGCGATGCGCGAATGTCTTTTGCGAATGATCGACCGGACTGAGCGATGCGCATGGCAGCATCCGCCGGGTTTCCTTGCCGGGCCTGTCGATGCGCGCTTTTCCTGTCTTCCTGCTGCTGGCCATTGCCGCGCTGGTACCGCCTGCCTGTGCGGCAGACGCCGGACTGAGCGAACTGTTCGCCCGCGGCCGGCCCACGTGGACGCTCGATATCGACAATGATTCGCTGCTGCTGAACCGCGCCGACGGCTTGTATACCAGCGGCCTGCGCGTGAGCGGCAATTACCGGCTGCGTGACGGCGACGGCTGGCGCTCGGCGGGCTGGCGCTTCGGCCAGCAGCTCTATACGCCGAAAAACACGCAGCTGCAGCCGGCGCAGCTCGGGCCGCTTGACCACCCGTATGCGGGCTGGCTGTATGGCGGCGCCTATTACCGGATCGAGCGCGCCGACGGCAGCGAACTGGTGTTCGGTCTCGACCTCGGCTGTCTCGGTCCGTGCGCGGGTGGACGGCAGACGCAGAAATTCCTGCACCGCGCGCTGAGCCAGCGGCAGCCGCAGGGATGGGACGCGCAACTGTCGAATGAATGGGGCGTGGTCGCGCAGCTTGGTGGCCGCGGCCCGCTGATCCCGATGGGCCGCGCCTTCGACCTGCGCGCCGGGCTGGTCGCGCGCGTTGGCAATATCTTCACCGACCTGGCCGGTGACCTGACGCTGCGCGCCGGTGCGACCCGGCCGATCGCGGACGGCAGTCGGATTTACGGCTTCCTGCGCGGCGGCCTGCGCGCGGTCGCCCATGACGCAACGCTGCAGGGCGGTCTGTTTTCCGGCGACGAGGCGCATGAAGTCGCGCCGAAGCGGGTCACCCGCGAACTCGAGGCGGGCGTGCAGTGGCAGTCGGGCGCGTGGGCGGTGCGGGCGTCGGTGGTCGTGCGCGGCAGCGAGATTCGCGGGCTGCCGGACAGCAGCGGCCGGCAGGAATTTGCAAGACTGTCAATCAGTTATTCACCCTGAGCGGGCGGGGAAGGGCGGGGGGCGCGGGATCTTTGCGGTATAATTCGAATTTCACGCTAGTGCCCTGCGGCACATCCTGCAATGACCAAGTTTGTATTCGTCACTGGCGGCGTCGTGTCGTCCCTTGGCAAGGGAATCGCGGCAGCGTCCCTGGCCGCGATCCTCGAATCGCGCGGCCTCAAAGTCACCCTTCTCAAGCTCGATCCCTATATTAACGTCGATCCCGGAACGATGAGCCCGTTCCAGCACGGCGAGGTGTTCGTCACCGATGACGGCGCCGAGACCGACCTCGACCTCGGGCATTACGAGCGCTTCATCACTGCGAAGATGAAGAAGGTGAACAACTTCACCACCGGCCAGATCTATGAATCCGTGATCCGCAAGGAACGCCGCGGTGAGTACCTCGGCAAGACCGTGCAGGTGATCCCGCACATCACCAACGAGATTCAGGACTTCATCCGCCGCGGCGCCGAAGGCTACGAAGTCGCGATCGTCGAGATCGGCGGCACCGTCGGCGACATCGAGTCGCTGCCCTTCCTGGAAGCGGCGCGTCAGCTGTCGCTGCGCGCCGGCCGCAACAGCGCGGCCTTCGTGCACCTGACGCTGGTGCCTTACCTGCAGTCGGCCGGCGAACTGAAGACCAAGCCGACCCAGCACAGCGTGCAGAAGCTGCGCGAGATCGGCATTTCGCCGGACGCGCTGCTGTGCCGCGCCGACCGCCGCATTCCCGACGACGAGCGCTCGAAGATCTCGCTGTTCTCGAACGTGCAGGAAGAGGCGGTGATCTCGGTGTGGGACGCCGACACCATCTACAAGATCCCGCAGATGCTGCACGACCAGGGTCTGGACCGCATCATCTGCGAGCGGCTCGACCTGCACCCGAAGGCGGCCGACCTGTCGATGTGGAATCATCTGGTCTCCGTGCTGGAGAACCCGAAGCGCGAAGTCAACATCGCAATGGTCGGCAAGTACGTCGACCTGACCGAATCGTACAAGTCGCTGACCGAGGCGCTGCGCCATGCGGGCATCCACACCGAGTCGCGCGTGAACATCGAATACGTCGATTCCGAGGACATCGAGGCAAGCGGCCCGGCGAACCTGGCGAAGTACGACGCGATCCTCGTGCCGGGCGGCTTCGGCAAGCGCGGCGTCGAGGGCAAGATCGCCGCGGTGCGCTATGCACGCGAGCACAAGGTGCCTTACCTCGGCATCTGCCTTGGCATGCAGGTCGCGCTGATCGAATACGCGCGCAATGTCGCCAACCTGAAGGATGCGAACTCGACCGAGTTCGAGCCGGACACCGAAAACCCCGTGGTCGCGCTGATCACCGAGTGGCAGAACCATGACGGCCATGTCGAGCGTCGTGACGCCAACTCCGACCTCGGCGGCACGATGCGCCTGGGCGCGCAGACCTGTGCGGTGCAGCCGGGCACGCTGGCAGCCGAAATTTACGGCGAGTCCGTCACCGAGCGCCACCGCCACCGTTACGAAGCCAACAACCACTACCTCGACCGCATCGAGCAGACCGGTCTGGTGGTGTCGGCACGCACGCCGACCGAGTCGCTGTGCGAGATCATGGAACTGCCGCGCAGCGGCGAGCATGCGCACCCGTGGTTCATGGGCGTGCAGTTCCACCCCGAGTTCAAGTCCACGCCGCGTGACGGCCATCCGCTGTTCATCTCGTTCATCAAGGCCGCGCTGTCGCACAAGGATGGCGCCGCGCAAAGGAAGGCTGCATGAAGCTCTGCGACTTCGACGTCGGGCTGGATCGCCCGTTCTTCCTGATCGCCGGTACCTGCGTGATCGAGTCCGAGCAGATGGCGCTCGACACGGCCGGCCAGCTGAAGGAAATCACCGCTGCCCTCGGCATCCCGTTCATCTACAAGTCCTCGTTCGACAAGGCGAACCGCTCGTCGGGCTCGTCCTTCCGCGGACTGGGCATGGAGAAGGGGCTCGAGATCCTCGCCAAGGTAAAGCGCGAGATCGGCGTGCCGATCCTGACCGACGTGCACGAAGTCGATGAAATCGAAGCCGTTGCCGCCGTCGTCGACGTGCTGCAGACGCCGGCCTTCCTGTGCCGGCAAACCGACTTCATCCGCGCCTGCGCGCAGTCGGGCAAGCCGGTCAACATCAAGAAGGGCCAGTTCCTTGCGCCGCACGACATGAAGCACGTGATCGCGAAGGCGCGCGAGGCTGCGCGCGAGACCGGCCTGTCGACCGACCGCTTCATGGCCTGCGAGCGTGGTGCTTCGTTCGGCTACAACAACCTCGTGTCCGACATGCGTTCGCTGGCGATCATGCGCGAGACCGTCTGCCCGGTCGTGTTCGACGCGACCCACTCGGTGCAGCTGCCCGGTGGGCAGGGCACGTCGTCGGGCGGCCAGCGCGAGTTCGTGCCGGTGCTGGCGCGTGCGGCCGTCGCCGTCGGCGTCGCCGGCCTGTTCATGGAAACGCATCCGGACCCGGCGAACGCCAAGTCCGATGGCCCGAACGCCGTGCCGCTGTCGCGCATGCGCGAGCTGCTCGCGAGCCTGGTGGCGATCGACCGCGTGGTGAAGGCCCAGCCCTTCCTGGAAGACGACTTCCACTGAGCCATTGCTCGGGAAGCGTTCATCCGCAAAAGAATACAAACACTATCCGTGGAGATTTGAATGAGTGCAATCGTTGACATCGTAGGCCGCGAGATCCTGGACTCGCGCGGCAACCCCACCGTCGAATGCGACGTGCTGCTGGAATCGGGCGTGATGGGCCGTGCGGCCGTGCCGTCGGGCGCGTCGACCGGTTCGCGCGAGGCGATCGAGCTGCGCGACGGCGACAAGAGCCGTTACCTCGGCAAGGGCGTGCTGAAGGCCTGCGAGAACATCAACACCGAGATTTCCGAAGCCATCATGGGCCTCGACGCCTCGGAGCAGGCCTTCCTCGACAAGACCCTGATCGACCTCGACGGCACCGACAACAAGGCGAGCCTCGGCGCGAATGCGACGCTGGCCGTGTCGATGGCCGTGGCCAAGGCCGCCGCCGAAGAGGCCGGCCTGCCGCTGTACCGCTACTTCGGCGGTTCGGGCGCGATGCAGATGCCGGTGCCGATGATGAACGTCATCAACGGCGGCGCGCATGCGGACAACAACCTCGACCTGCAGGAGTTCATGATCATCCCGGTCGGCGCGCCCAGCTTCCGCGAGGCGATGCGCTACGGTGCCGAGGTCTTCCACATGCTGAAGAAGATCCTGCATGACAAGGGCCTGACCACGGCGGTGGGCGATGAAGGCGGTTTCGCGCCGTCGGTGAAGAGCCACGAAGAAGCGATCCAGCTGATCCTGCAGGCGATCGAGAAGGCAGGCTACGAGCCGGGCACGCAGATCGCGCTCGGCCTCGACTGCGCGGCGTCCGAGTTCTACAAGGACGGCCTGTACCACCTCGACGGCGAAGGCCTGAAGCTGTCGTCCGAAGACTTCACCAACCTGCTGTCGACCTGGTGCGACAAGTACCCGATCATCTCGATCGAAGACGGCATGCACGAAGGCGACTGGAAAGGCTGGGCGACGCTGACCAAGGCGCTGGGCAAGAAGGTGCAGCTGGTTGGCGATGACCTGTTCGTCACCAACACCAGGATCCTGCGCCAGGGCATCGACGAAGGCATCGCAAACTCGATCCTGATCAAGATCAACCAGATCGGCACGCTGACCGAGACCTTCGCGGCGATCGAAATGGCCAAGCGCGCCGGCTACACGGCGGTGATCTCGCACCGTTCGGGCGAGACCGAAGATTCGACGATTGCGGACATCGCGGTCGGCACGAATGCGCTGCAGATCAAGACCGGCTCGATGTCGCGTTCGGACCGCATGGCGAAATACAACCAGCTGCTGCGCATCGAGGAAGATCTCGGCGACATCGCCAGCTACCCGGGCCGCCAGGCTTTCTACAACCTCAAGTAAGCGCCGGGTTCGGCTGCCTTCGGGCGGCCCCACCCGCGCAGACCGCCAGTGCGACTGATCCTCATCTGCCTGACCGCGCTGCTCGTGCTGATCCAGTATCCGCTCTGGTTCGGCAAGGGCGGCTGGCTGCGGGTGTGGGACCTGTCGCGGCAGCTCGACACCGCGCTCGCGAAGGAGCAGGAGCTCAAGGCGCGCAATGCGCAGCTGGCTTCCGAAGTGCAGGACCTGAAGGAAGGCACCGGCGCAGTCGAGGAGCGCGCCCGCTATGAGCTCGGCCTGATCAAGGGCGACGAGATTTTCGTGCAGGTAGTCGAATCGGGCGCGGCCAAGGCGCCCGCCAAACCGGGAACGGACGGGAACTGACGCGTCCGGGCCACGTTGTCGAGGCTTGTCCAGCCAAGCGGGCGGTCACGCGATAGCATCTGCGACTCAGATGCTATTGGGTTGATGGAGGTCGCCATGGGCAGCGTGATCAGGAAGTCGGGGATTGGTCCGGCCATTCTTCTGAGCGAGTCGCTTCCAAGGAAAGCGCGTCTGTCGCTCGGTCAGAAAGTATCGATCAGGGTTCAGTACAACACGCTCATCATCGAGCCTTCTGCCACGCCCGCGTACCCAATCGACGACCTCGTTACCCGCATCAATGAGGCCAATCTGCACACGGAGACCGACTTTGGAAAACCCGTTGGCAGGGAAATCGGGCCTTGGTCCTGAGCGATCATGCCAATTCACCAGATTGACGTATGTCCAAGGCCTCGCAGTAGGTGAATCTTGTCAAGGATTCGACGCTTGAGGTGATGGTCCGACTGATCGCGCACTTGGCTATCGCCTGAACCATCCGGGCGCACCGTCAGGCCTTCTTCACGAACTCCGACTTCAGCCCCATCGCACCAAAGCCGTCAATCTTGCAATCGATGTCGTGGTCGCCGTCGACCAGCCGGATGTTCTTCACTTTCGTGCCGACTTTCACCACCGACGACGACCCTTTCACCTTCAGGTCCTTGATCAGCGTGACGGTGTCGCCATCCTGCAGCTCGGTGCCGTAGGCATCTTTCCACACGCGTTGGGCGTCATCTTCCGCCGCTGCGCCGGCGCGCCATTCATGGCCGCACTCCGGGCAGGTCAGCAGTCCGTCGACTTCATAGGTGTAGCCTGAATTGCAGGCAGGGCAAGGCGGTAGGGTGCTCATTGTCGTTCTTATGGGGAATCAATGTTGCTGCGTGCCGGGCGGCTGCACCGCTTCCGACAGGGTATGCGTGGAGAACAGCTGCTTGCAGTCGACCTTGTCGAACGCATAGTGGCGGCCGCAGAAATCGCAGTTGATCTCGAGCTTGCCGAGGTCGGCCAGCGCGTCGTCGATCTCTTCCTGCCCCAGCATCTTCAGCATGTTGCCGACCTTCTCGCGCGAGCAGCTGCAGCGGAACACCGGGCGGCGAGGTTCGAACACGCGGATCGTCTCCTCCCAGTACAGCCGGTTCAGCAGGGTCATCACGTCGGTGGACAACAACTCTTCATCGCTCAGCGTCGAGGCCAGCATGACCGCACGGTTCCACGCATCGGTATCGCCGGATTCGACCGCCTTGCCGCCCTCGTCGGGCAGCTTTTGCAGCAGCAGCCCGCGCGAAACTTGCAGGTCGGCCGCCAGCCACAACTTCGTGTCGAGCTGCTCGGAGCGCATCATGTAGTTCTCGATCACGGTCGCCACCGTATCGCCGTCGAGCGCCACCATCCCCTGATAGGGCTGCTGGCCCGGCAGCTTGTCGGCCGGATCCAGCGTAATCGCAAAGCGGCCCTGTCCGTGCTGGTTCACCAGCTGCTGCAGCGTCGAACCTTCCGCAACCTGCGCGCCCTCCGCGAGTTTGGCGGTCGCGCGCAGGTTCAGCGAGGCGTCGCATTCGACCACCATCAGTTTCACCGGCCCGTCGCCGTGGATCTGCATGATGATCGTGCCGTTGAATTTGAGGTTCGCCGACAGCAGCGCGGCGGCGGCCATCATTTCGCCAAGCATCGCGCCGACCTCAGGCGGGTAGGCGCGCAGCAGTTGCACCTGTCGCCAGGCTTCGGAAATGTCGACCAGTTCGCCGCGGACCAGCGAATTGTCGAACATGAATTTTTGCAGGGTGTCGCTCATCAGGGGTGTTTCTTCAGCCGATTTTCTTCAGGTTCTCGCGGTAATTCTTTGCGCGCTTCACATAGATGTCCGCGCTCATTGCCAGCCCGGCGATCTGCTCGTCGGTCAGCGTGCGCACGGCCTTGGCCGGCGAACCTATGATCAGCGAGTTGTCGGGGAATTCCTTGCCTTCGGTGACCAGCGCGCCGGCGCCGACCAGGCAGTTGCGGCCGATCTTTGCGCCATTCAACACCACCGCCTGAATGCCGATCAGGCTGCCGTCGCCGATGGTGCAGCCATGCAGCATCGCCTGATGGCCGACGGTGACGTTGGCGCCGACGGTCAGCGGGTAACCCTTGTCGGCATGCAGCGTCGTGCCTTCCTGGATGTTGCTGTTCTCGCCGATCACGATGGGCTCGGTGTCGCCGCGCAGGGTTACGCCAAACCAGAGGCTGGCGTTCGCCTTGACGGTGACGTCGCCGATGACGACGGCGGAATCAGTGATGTACGCGGATTCATCGATACGGGGGCGGGCGTCGCCAAGCTGGTAGATCGGCATGGGAATTAAAATGGGCGTTGTTTGGCAAGCCCGCATTTTACCCTCGACCGCATGAACCTAGTCCCAACGAACGAAGCGCGCGAACTGCGCGCCGCCGCATTGCACCTGCTGTGCGAACCCGACCCGCAGCGCAAGGCCGATCTCACGCGCGCACTGCGCGAGCAATGGCTGGCCGGCGCCATCGACGTGGATCCGCAGGCCGCGCTGCTGCCCGTGGGCACGCTGCCGGGACGGCCGGAGCGCCCGCCGCTGGTGCCGCCGCGCGAAGTCGGCCGCCGGCCGATGAATACCGTCGAGGGCAGGGCGGCGCTGATCCATGCGCTCGCGCACATCGAGTTCAATGCGATCAACCTCGCGCTTGACGCGGTCTGGCGCTTTGCCGACATGCCGCGCGCGTTCTATGCCGACTGGCTGCAGGT
>JACCEE012722735.1_pt1 | contig 11934 bp, 16 predicted proteins | sample 7449931 | NCBI WGS metagenome assembly JACCEE01 (sample SAMN15323457, study PRJNA562643) | freshwater metagenome | isolation source: river surface water | place: USA:Blue River Watershed | collected 2017-08-19 | reverse complement strand
GCTTACAGCACCGCTTAAATTACACGTTAGAGTTCACGTAGTCCTGAACATCAGCATCATTAAAGGAATGAAATGCAGAACCTTGTAAAACATACACTTTACCTTTTTCTATGGATTACTGGTCTAACAGCTGCTATGACGTTAGCAGGTATTGGCTATGCTTGGTTTTTCTCGGAGGCGAAAGAACTCCCCCATTTAGAGTGGCTAATAGGTTCTGTGATTGTAGAGGTGGCCGCCGTGATCCTTATGCTTGCTAGAAAAGGGTTAAAATATCTTCCGAACACACAAACAGATAAAGAGCCCAAAGACACCCTTAAGTTTATGGAGAGCTTTATTTCTACGGGCACTAGTGCAACTGTAGTGAGTAACCGAGTGTCATGGTTGGTGGGTGACGATAAACTTATATCAATTCTTCAATCAAAAATTGAAAAAGGCACTCGCATTGAAATTATTACACCAAATGAAGTTCCGGAGGCGCTTAGAAAAAAGCTAAATGGTGCATCTTTTATTGTCACAAAAGAAAATGTATCACCTGAAGCTAGATTTACATTAGTGAATGGGGATCGCAGCGGCGCTGAAAAACTCGCAATTGCTCGTAGCGTTCACCCTGATCACGAGATTACAATTTTTGACAACAATTCTGGCCCCCAAATAATTGCAATGGCAAAGGACATCATTAGAAAATCCAAGGAGTTGGCTAATGCCGCATAGGTGGTGTAACTCGGCGCAAATACGCAGAGAGCAAATTGAGTCAGGAGCAGACTTAACATTCAACGAGGTGTTTAAGCCGCTTTTAGTTAGTCGAATTAAGAGCCTTTCACCTAGCAATGTCCTGGAGGTAGGTGCTGGCACAGGTCATATATCCAAAGAGTTATTTGAATTAGGGTTTTCTGTTACGGCAATAGAGCCTTCTGCCGGAATGTATGGGGTCGCAAAAGACGTTCTGTCTTTAACCAATGTTAGATTGTTGAACTGTACTTCATTCGAATTAGAAAAAGATGAGCTATATGAAGTTGCTTTCTCTCATCTTGTTGCACACGTTGTTGATGACCTTAAAGCGTTTTTTGAATCAATCGGGCAACACATGAAAGCTTCTAGTCATTTTATTTTTTCAATCCCACATCCCTGCTTTTATAATAAATATAAGGGTTTTTTCGGAGATGAATATAATTATATGACTCCAATGACCAAGAGCGTGTCATTTACCATCACTAAAGATTCTCAAAATACGATTAGTGGAGTGCCATACCATCACAGACCGTTATCAGAGTACATCAATAAACTGGTTGAATCTGGTTTCGCTATTGATGGCTTTGACGAAACCTATCCAGAGGATGATATACAGCTAAAATATGGAGCTAAATGGAAGTCGCCACGATACTGTGTGTTTACTTGCAGAAAGCTCTAACAAGCGCATGTTGTCGGACTGGTTTTCCGCTGCGCTCCAAACCAGCCGTAAATGCAGGCGTTAGGTCCTACTAGGAGATCGTATATGGCTTTAGAATGCTGCTCTTGCGGCGAAAAAGGCGGATTTTTCAAAGATGCCTTATATCAAAAAATACAGGGCAAGGACTATTGTCAGCCATGTGCTACTAAATTCGTCAAATCTGCTGTGGATAAAATTATAATTACAACCACAAGCAATATAGATGGTTATAAAGTAACTAAGTACATTGACATAGAAAGTGTTGAAATTGTAGTTGGTACAGGAGTATTTAGTGAGCTTGGAGGCGATATTGCTGATTTCTTTGGCGCACGTTCAAGTGCGTTTGAACAAAAACTACAGAAAGGCAAAAAAACAGCTCTCGATATGCTTAGGTATAAAGCCTTTGAAAAAGGCGGCAACGCTGTTATAGCCATTGACCTAGATTACACAGAATTTTCAGGAAATAGGATTGGGCTAATTGCCAATGGAACAATTGTGGAATTAGCTCCAGTTGGTTAAGACCGCGTAGAGCACAATAGCGGAGTTTCGTAGGGTGCGCACGGCTTTATCGTGCGCACCGATTCAAAAGCCTAACGAGGCGCTCCAGCCGACCGCGCCCCCTTTGGTTCTTTCAAGTTTCGTTTTGTGTTCGGCGGCAGTTTTCCTTTCAAGTTTTGCGAGGGGCGCGTCGGCTGAGCTTGGGCGTTAAACATTAAGAACTTCATCGATTATGCATAACTTATCTAACGAAAAAGACTCAATTGGAATTCCAATGTATCATGGAACATCCGATATTTTTATACCATCAATTAAAGAACATGGACTTGGGGGAAAATACAATCATGAAATTTTCAATATTAATATATTGAGACTCCTTTTCAATAAAATAGAAGAAAATCGCTCGCATCAACCTGATGACTGGGTTATATTGAAAGTGCATTTAGAGAAAATGACAAGGCAAGAAGTAACTTCTGCCGGCTTTAATTTTCAATATGGAAATATTTACATAAGCGCATATGAGGAAACTGCAAAAGACTACTCAAAAAATCGATTTGGGTCAGAATTATTAACGGAAATATACAAATGCTTTAATATACTAAAGAACATTAATGAACATCAAGCATTAGAAATAATACCAGAAAATCATGTTATCTCGAAAATATTCAAAAAAGAACCAAGGTCTGCAATAATAAAATTATCAATCCCAGATGTATCATACATTAGAAAAGAAACAGGTGAACCAGTTAGTGATGACGATATAAGTAAGATAAAAAGCCATATTAATATGCGCCGTTTCCAGCCAAATTTCCGATTGGTTAAACCAATACACATTGAACGGCTACAATTTATTGTATAAAGTTTAACTTGCCGATGCACCTGCAAACCCACAAGCACGGCCCGAAGGGCCGGGCTTGTGGGTTTGCAGGTGATCTCTACGTTAGCCATAATACAAAATATCATAAACGTACGGCATTAACTAATTCGTTAGAAAAATATTTGAAGCATGATTTTTTTATCAGTATAAGACATGAAGAAATTACCTCACTTTACGTTTCACTGCATAAAACGTCTTCGAGAAAGGACAAGTTTAACAACCAACCAATTTGCACGAATAATCGCAGACGGTGTGACCGTTTGCTTAGGTTCTAAACCAGGGATACAAAAAAATCATTACTTATTCTATAGCATTAAAGATGAAAAATATTATGTTGCGATACAAAATATTATAACAGGCGCCATAATAACAGTACTCCACATGGAGTATCATGAAAATTTAGCTTGGAAAATCTCAGAAGATGAAAAGCGAGAAGCGCAATCTAAATCTATCGATTACAAAAACAAACACCTATCCAATTTAAAAGAGTCCAACAATGAAAACAACAAGCCAAATATTTTAAAAGAATCCAACAATGAAAACAACAAGCCAAATATTAAATTGGCGAGAGTGGAAAATGCACAAAACCAAAGCAAACAATACTATGTGACAGTTGGATTTATAAATACAAGCAATGACCCAAAAGCGAAACTACTCGGAAAATACACACCCGCAGAATACCGTGACAATCTTGATATATTTATAGAATCAACCCTTAAACCTGATTTAATATCATCAATGGTCACAAATAAAGGTATTGCATACAATAAAATATCATGGATTGCAGTAAGGATAGGAAACAATGGAGACCCCATTGTAATTGAATTAGATTGAGCTTTCAAAAAATGACTATTTTCAAATATATAAATTTGGCTAACAGGCCGATGCACCTGACAAACCCACAAGCGCCCGCCTTCGGCGGTCGTTTGTGGGTTTGTCAGGTGATCTCTATGTTAGATTCATAGGTACATCGCGATGGCGTGGATATTTCAAGGCAACCCAAAGGTCTTCGACATTGACGACTACCTCGCGCGGTACTCGGAGCTTATTTACTGGCGCGTTCCACGCTATAAGGCAGACATCGCTGTTGGCGACCGCGCCTTCATATGGCGCGCAGGGACGGAGTCCGGAATCGTCGCCGCAGGCATCGTCGTCGAGACACCCGTCAAAGCTTCAGAGGTTCTGCATCCAGAGGCACTTGGGGACGACCTATGGTTCGCAGAAAAGCCTGAAGGCGACGAACCGAAGGTTGGTGTCGCCCTTGATTCAGTCCGCCTGTCCATCGCAGAGGGCATGGTGTCACGTTCAGCCGTCAAAGATGATCCGTTGCTCCAGCAAAGCACCATCATCCGAATGGCGAATGCAACTGTTTTTCACCTCAATGAAACCGAGCGCAAGCAGATTGAAGAGCTTTGGGCTGCAAGCTACGAGAGTGAGCCAGAAGAATCGGTGCCTTCGGCCGCCGAGGGCAAGATACAACTTCGCGCACATAGACGGCGGGAACGGTCACGGTTCCTCGTGCGGAAGAAACTAGAAGATTTCCGCCGTCTCCACGGTTCGCTTCATTGCGAGGCATGTTCCTTCGCTGAGGTTGGGCAATATCCCCACGCGCTCGCTGCAAGCGTCTTCGAGGTTCACCACATATTGCCCCTTGCTAGCGCCGCCACCCCACGCCGAACGACCTTGGACGATCTGAAAGTTCTGTGCGCAAATTGCCATCGCGCCGTTCACGCCACGCCAGACGTTGAGGCAAACATGAAAGCCATAAATCGGTTGCTGGGGAAATGAATCTAACAATTCATTCCAGCGGACTGCCTCCGGCAGCCGCTGAACTCAAACGTTGGGCGCTACTGAAAATCGTTTATTTAAGGTACGGTTGTGGTTTGAGAAATCAGTGTTTTTTAGTTTGCCTGAACGTGCGGTGCTGTTGTTGGTGTTGTTCCTGAAATTAAATAAGTGGCACTTTCTGGTTTTTCTGAAAGCGCGTTAGTATTTAGCCCCAACCCACCTTTCAAGCGGACGCTTGCAGCACTGTTTAAATTAAACGTTAGCCTAAATGGAGGAATATGAAACGCAATTGGGAGACAATTCGGGAAATCCTAGCGGAGCTTGAGGATTTGCCGAATACAGATGCAACGCTAAGGCTTTCTAACTTCCCTGAGGATCAGGCATTCGAGTATTCATACCACGTTGAGTTGCTAATAGAAGCTGGACTTATTGATGGCCATATGTCTCGTGCCCTTGGCGGTGGCCCCACAGCATTTTTTGCAAAGCGCCTCACATGGCGCGAGCACGAGCTTATCGACGCTATCCGCTCAGATACAGTTTGGAATAAAACCAAGAGCATATTTTCAACAAAAGGCGTAGAGATGACATTTGATTTAGTTAAATCTATCGCATCTGAAATCTCTGCGGGACTTCTTCGTGGTGTGGCAGGGGTCTAACTATTCGTCTCGTCGCAGCCGACCGCTACGCGGCGGCTGAACTCGGAGCGCTAGCCGAATTAAATCTATGTATATAGACAGCAAGAAATTTGACTACAGCAAGCTCTCCTACCCTGACTCGGACAGGCTTGTAGAAAGGGACAAGCAATTTGTTAAGGATGCCTATCTGAAATGGGTTCAGAGCTCTGTTGATGAAATCGTAGATCGACAATGGGAAGTCGATGATATTGGCGTAGTCGAACAGTCGGGGGATTTTGTAAAGCTTCTCAAAGAAGCTGAATTTACATACTCTTTAGGGGCTTAGTTGTTATCGTTGATATTAACGAGAATGACGTTGCTAAGCTCAATGAAGCAGCGATCCAGGAAGGAAGTGTAGTGGCGACGTCACTAGTGTCAGTGCCAAATAGCTTGCACATTACTGCAAGCTGGAGATTGTTAGGTGATGTCAAAAAAATCAGCTAACAAATCATCCCAGTAGACTGCCTTTGGCAGCGTCGATAACCTCCATCCTGTTCGGGCTGGCGAACCTTTGTTAATTTCTGCCGGAATTTGGACGAAGGTAATTGGCCCCGTGCGGCGGGAGCGCAACGGTACTGCGTTGAATTTGCGCGTTATACAGCATCGCTGAGTGGAGGCTTGTCGGGAGTAGTAAAGCCTTTACCACTGCGGACTACCCAGCGCGATTTTGCTTTTATGCTGCCCGCAAACATGGCGGCGGTAATGGAAACCATCAGCGGCTGGCTCAATTTCATTTTTACCAAGCAGCGACGGAACAAGGCTGTTATGAATCAGGAAGCGGTCACCCCGACACTGCTCCAACACGAAGCGTTCAGCGCCTTCTGATACTGCCATCCAACTGTATGGCAGGTCTTCACGAAGAATGCGCTGTAACCCGCTGCGTCCGACGCTGCGCTGCTGGGGATTGATGCCCAGTGCGGACAATTTCCAGCCTTTTTTCGGTTTGTACACCACAGCAGCCAACAACTGATCACCCTCTACGGCTAAACGCCAGCGGCCAGACTCTGCCAGTAGGGCTTGCTGGCTGCTGAAGTGCAAACCACCGGCTACTTGTGCATAGCTGTGTTCTAACAATTGCCAAAGCTGCGATGAAAAAACGCTACCCGTCATTGATTCCGGTGTGTCCAGAGTAGGCATTGATGATTTCATTTTGGTAACGCCGCAAAAATTCGAAAAATACAAGAACTTGCTGCAAAAGGCGAAATCACAAAAGAACAAATGAAACTGCTTGTAAAAGCAATGCCGCATTTCGTTCAACTTCAGCAAACCTACATAGATGGGCTGAAATCCGTCATACATTCGGCCAAAGCAACGCAAAAAGATGCTTTAAGAGGTATATCTGTAACTTTATAAAATATTACAGATTTACTCAGAACGATAATCCAGGAAACTAATAAATAAAACAACAATACATGGAGGTATATTGCAAGCGGAGTTTCTGCTGTGCTTGTTGTTATTGGTGGTCTTTGGCTTCGTAAGAAATAAATCAGACTTTCTCATTGCGCGTGTACTAAAACACGCTTATTGGCATAGTAAAATAAAAGCAAGATAAATTTGGCGAGCAGCACATCACCCGCCTTGAAAGATCGAGAATCCTTTTGATGCCTGCAACCCTTTGGTGCGATGCGTCCTTCGACTTCGCTCAGGAATCGGAAGGTGTAGATCGGCTAGAGCAGTATCCGTTAGCTGATCCGTATCCGTTGGCTGATCCGTATCCGTTGGCTGAGCGAAGTCGAAGCCAACCAACTTTAGTATTTCAACAAACAAACGCAAGGGCAGACCTGCGTTATTACTGAAAGCAAATAAATAACACTTTCTGGCTTTTAGTGCGTTAGTCTTTAACCCCAATCTAACTTTCACACTTGAGTTAAATACAACGAAATAAACACCGTTCATGCTGCGTACACATGATTACGAAGTGTTCGCCCGTTTTTCTTTATTGATGCGCGCGCTCTTTTCATATGATTAATCTGGTAAACAAAGGCAAACAAACCGATCTGCCTCTACAATAATCCACCCAATCATGTCCCAACCAGAGCCGCCTTTATGCTCCACGTCATTCTGTTTGAACCTGAAATTCCGCCCAATACCGGCAACATCATTCGGTTATGCGCTAACACGGGCTGCCAATTACATTTGGTTGAACCGCTTGGCTTTGCGTTCGATGACAAGCGGTTACGTCGTGCAGGCTTGGATTATCACGAATTTGCTAACGTCAAAATTAACGCTTCATTAGCGGCTTGCTTGGATAGCTTGCCCAGTTCGCGGATTTTTGCGTTCTCCACGAAAGCTAGACGCTCCTACGCTGCGCCGCACTTTAGGGAAGGCGATGCGTTTTTGTTTGGCCCCGAAAGCCGAGGGCTGCCCGCCGAGGTGCGCGACAGCTTGCCGCCAGACCAGCTTTTACGCCTACCCATGCGCGAGGGAAGTCGCAGCCTGAATTTATCGAATACAGTGGCTGTTATGGTGTACGAAGCATGGCGGCAAATTGGCTTTGAATGTGATTAAGCGCGCACACTGCATAAAAAAACCCGCTACTTGAGCGGGTTTTCTTCAGCTAAAACAAGGCATTAGGCTTGCGCTGCGCCTTCTTGTTGCTTGGCTACTTGTTGCGCGTACAAGGCATCAAAGTTGACCGGCGCCAGCATCAGCGCAGGGAACGAACCGCGCACAATCAGGCTATCAATCGCTTCACGCGCGTAAGGGAACAGCAGGCTGGGGCAGAACGCGCCCAGCGTGTGGCTCAGAGCAGCCGCTTCCAGACCACGCGCCACGAAAATGCCCGCTTGCTGCACTTCCGCAATGAAGGCCACTTCTTCGCCGTTACGCACAGTGGCGGAAATGGTCAGGACGATTTCATAGAAATCATCGCCCAAGGCTTTTTGGCGGGTGTTCAGGTCGAGGCTAACGGCTGGGTTCCACTCTTGGCGGAACACTTCTGGCGCTTTTGGCGCTTCAAAAGACAAATCACGAACATAAACACGTTGCAACGCGAATTGTGGTTGAACAGCTTCAGTCATCGGAAAAATCCTTATCTAACACGTTTATTGATTCAAAAGGGCGTCCAGCTTACCGGCTCGCTCCAGCGCGTGCAGGTCATCGCAGCCGCCAATATGGGTGCTACCAATCCAGATTTGTGGCACAGAAGTACGACCCGCTTTCGCGCTCATTTCGGCACGCACGTCGGGTTTACCATCGACACAAATTTCTTTGAAAACAATGCCTTTGCTGTTCAGCAGCAATTTAGCACGCTGGCAGAAAGGGCAGAAATCACTGGAATAAATCGTGACGTTTTGCATCTTATTTCACCACGGGAAGATTATCGCCGCGCCAGCTGGCAATGCCGCCTTCTAAACGGCTGCACTGATAGCCCGCTTTGGTCAATTTGGCGCAAATGGCACCGGAACTCAGGCCGGAAGCATCAACCACAATCAGGGTTTTATCTTTGAATTTTTCTAGCTCAACCATGCGCTTTTCAAGGTTTTCTGCCGGAATATTCAGCGAGTTTGCAATGTAACCGGTGGCAAATTCTTTATGTGGACGCACATCAATCAGCACCGCTTGTTCAGCATTGAGCTGCGCGGTCATTTCACGGCAACTGAGGGCGCGACCACCACGACGCGCCTCCATCGCAAAAAACAAACCGATGAGCACCAAAAACGTGGTGCTGAGTAAATAGTGGTTAGCAACAAATTCGGATAAATGGCTGAACGACATCACAGAACATCCGGCAGGGAAAAATTGCGGCCAGTATACACAGGCCGCCATGAACAAAAATCGGACAGGGGGCGGATTGACGCCGGGCAGCAGCTTACTTTCAGCGTTGCGCGTATAGTCACCAAAAAACAAACGCTACCTAAGGAGGAGCGCAGTATGTCCGGCGAGCATGAGCGTCGTAGTTTCCACCGTATTCCTTTTGAAGCCGCTGCCGAGCTTGTCCAAAACGGGCAATCATGGCCAATCGAAATCCACGATTTGTCGCTGAAAGGGCTGTTGGCAGATAAGCCCGAACATTGGGAAACCGCTAACCCTAATGAGCCATTCATGGCTATTTTGACGCTGGGCACAGATGTTGAAGTTTCCATGCAGGTGACGTTAGCACACGCTTACGCCGACAAATTGGGCTTCAAATGCCAATTAATTGATATCGACTCCATGACACACCTCCGGCGGTTAGTGGAATTAAATTTGGGCAGTAGCGCACTGCTTGAACGCGATTTAATGGCCTTAATACAAGAATAATTGTTACTCAAACAACGCATCCAGCGCCTGCTCCAAACGGGTGACAGCCACCACCGTCAATCCGGCGGGCGCTTCTTTAGGGGCGTTGCCTTTCGGCACAATCGCGCGCTTAAAGCCATGTTTTGCCGCTTCTTTTAAGCGTTCTTGACCGCTCGGCACGGGGCGAATTTCACCCGACAGCCCCACTTCACCAAAAACCAACACGTCCGGCGGCAGCGGGCGATTGCGTAAACTCGACATAATCGCTGCCAATAGCGCCAAATCTGCCGCTGTTTCTAACACTTTCACGCCGCCCACTACGTTCAAAAAAACATCTTGGTCATAGGTGGGAATGCCGCCGTGACGGTGCAAAACCGCCAGCAACATCGCCAAACGGTTTTGGTCGAGGCCCAACGTGACGCGGCGCGGATTACCGTGATGCGTGGCATCAACCAAGGCTTGCACTTCAATCAACATCGGGCGCGACCCTTCCCAACTGGCCATCACCACGCTGCCGGATACCTCTTCCTGCGCGCGGGTGAGAAAAATGGCGGAAGGATTACTCACTTCGCGCAACCCTCGGTCGGTCATGGCGAACACGCCCAATTCATTGACCGCGCCAAAGCGGTTTTTCACCGCCCGCAACAGGCGCAATCGGCCATCGGATTCGCCCTCAAAATACAGCACCGTATCCACCATGTGCTCCAGCACACGCGGCCCCGCCAACGCACCTTCTTTAGTGACATGCCCGACCAAAAAAATCGCCGTGCCGCTTTGTTTGGCAAACCGCACCAACAGCGCGGCACTTTCGCGCACTTGCGCCACACCGCCCGGCGCGGATTGCAGTTGCTCGGTGAAAATCGTTTGGATGGAATCAATCACCATCACGCGCGGTTTTTCACGGCGCGCGGTCTCGATGATGGTTTCGATACAGGTTTCCGTCATCACTTTGAGGTGTTCTAACGGCAACTCCAAACGCCGTGCGCGCATCGCTACTTGCTGCTGCGATTCCTCGCCCGTGACGTACAGCGCGGGCATTTGTCCGGCCAAGCGGCAGAGCGTTTGCAGCAAGATGGTCGATTTACCAATGCCGGGGTCGCCGCCAATCAACACCACGGAACCATCCACCAAACCGCCACCTAACACGCGGTCAAGTTCGCTGGAGTGCGCGGAAAAACGTGGCGTCTCTTCCACACTGACTTCGGCCAGTGTTTTTAGATTGGCTGGCTGTCCCGCCCAGCCGCCGCGTCCGCTGGGGCTACTGACAGCACTGCTTTCAACGACGGTTTCCACCAAGGTGTTCCACGCATTGCATTCGCTGCATTGCCCCGCCCATTTGGAAAATACCGCGCCGCATTCGGTACAGCCGTACATGCGTTTGGCTTTGGCCATTGCTCACCCCTGAACACAAATACGCGCAGGATAACAGCCCGCCTCGTGACCACTTCAAGCGGCCTCGGCATACTGCGCCGCCCCGTTTGCTGTGGATGCCCGCCGCTATGCCTTTGCTTGAAACCCCGTTCGCTGCACTGGAATTACACCGCCAACCCGAACAGCGTGATGACCCGCTGCAAGCCTTTGATGCGGCTGATGAATATCTGTTGAATCACCTGCACGGCCTCGGCGTGGCGGCTCATGAGCGCGTGTTAATTCTGAATGATAGCTTTGGTGCGCTGGCGTGTTCGTTGGCGGGTCAGGCGGTGGTGATGAGTAGCGGCGATTCATTTTTAGCCCAGCTCGCCCTGCGAAAAAACCTCACGCAGAACGCCCGCGCCAGCGACGCCGTGACCTTCATTCCCGCCAGCGAAACACCGCGCGGGCCGTTTGATTGGGTACTGATTCGCGTGCCCAAAACCTTGGCGCTACTGGAAGAGCAGCTCATTCGGTTGCGCGGGCAGCTCCGTGACGGCGCGCGCGTCCTTGCGGCGGGCATGGTGAAACACTTACCGCGTGCCGCAGGCGATTTATTAGAAAAATACCTTGGCCCCGTGCAAGCCTCGTTAGCGGTCAAGAAAGCGCGCCTGTTGTTTTGCACACCCGACACACAACGCCCCGCCGTTGCCTCGCCCTATCCAACCAGATACCGCCTTGAACAACCGGCGCTCACCCTCAGCAATCAAGCAAACGTGTTTTGCCGCGAAGGTTTAGACATCGGCAGCCGTACCTTTCTGCCTTTTTTACCCACCGGATTAGGCCGCGCGCGCGTCGCAGATGTGGGCTGTGGCAACGGCGTTTTAGCGATTGTTAGCGCGCTGGCCAACCCAGAAGCTGAATATGTTTTGGTGGATGAGTCGTTTATGGCCGTGCAATCTGCCCACGAAAATTGGCGCGCTGCTTTAGGCGAACGCCCCGCCGAAATACACGCTGGCGATGGATTAGCCGGACAAGCGCCCAACTCATTGGATGTGGTGCTGTGCAATCCGCCGTTTCATCAACAGCAAGTGGTTGGG
>JACCEE011945073.1_pt1 | contig 11934 bp, 13 predicted proteins | sample 7449931 | NCBI WGS metagenome assembly JACCEE01 (sample SAMN15323457, study PRJNA562643) | freshwater metagenome | isolation source: river surface water | place: USA:Blue River Watershed | collected 2017-08-19 | reverse complement strand
GGCAAAGCCAAACGCGAATGGTCTTCGTCACCCTCCTCGACTTGGAGTCGGGTTTCGTTCAGTCGGCTGATGTCATCGGCCGAAATATCGCCCGTGACGTACACCCCATCAAAGCAAGAAGCCTCAAAGTCTGACAAGGCCCCCGCTGCGTTCACACGCGCTTGCGCGACTGCCGTTTTCATGGCCTCAACATCTTGGTAAATCAGCGCATCACAACCAATAATGGCGCGGATTTCTTCAATGCTTCGACCATGGGCCACCAGCTCTTCTTTAGTGGGCATGTCAATGCCATACACATTGGGATAGCGCACCGGCGGCGCGGCGCTGGCCATGTAGACCTTGCGAGCGCCAGCATCGCGTGCCATTTGCACGATTTCGCGGCTGGTGGTGCCACGCACAATCGAGTCGTCCACCAACAAGACATTGCGGCCTTTGAATTCGCTCACAATAGTGTTCAACTTTTGTCGTACCGACTTTTTCCGCACCGCCTGCCCCGGCATGATGAACGTGCGCCCCACATAGCGGTTTTTGACAAAGCCCTCTCGGTAAGGGATGCCCAGCAAATGCGCCAACTGCGTCGCACTGGGGCGGCTTGATTCGGGGATGGGAATCACCACATCAATGTCGTTGGGCGGCACGGTAGAAATCACCCGCTTGGCCAGCGTCTCCCCCAAGTTCAGGCGCGCCTGATAAACCGAAATGCCGTCCAGCGTGGAATCGGGACGCGCAAGGTACACATACTCAAAAATGCAGGGGCTGAGTTGAGATTTTTCTGCGCAATGCTGGGCGTGCATCTGGCCCGCTAAATCAACAAACACGGCTTCGCCAGGCGCCACGTCACGATCGAACTGGTGCGATGTGCCATCGAGTGCCACCGATTCACTGGCAAACATGAGCGTGCCATCGTCGCTTCGCCCCATGCACAAAGGCCGAATGCCATGCGGATCGCGAAAAGCCACCAAGCCATGGCCGGCAATCAAGGCGATCACCGCATAAGACCCCTTCACGCGGCGGTTGACGCCACGCACGGCCTCAAACACATCCATCGGTTTGAGTGGCAAGCCCCGCGTGGTTTTTTCAAGCTCATGGGCCAAGACATTCAGCAAGACCTCGGAATCGCTTTCGGTGTTGATGTGCCGGTGGTCGTTCGAAAACAGCTCGGCCTTCTACGCATGGGCATTCGTGAAGTTGCCGTTGTGCACCAAGACCAGGCCAAACGGTGCATTGACGTAAAAGGGTTGTGCCTCTTCTTCGCTGAAGGCGTTGCCCGCAGTGGGGTAGCGCACTTGGCCCAAACCGCAATTGCCGGGCAAGCTGCGCATATTGCGTGTGCGAAACACATCACGCACCATGCCTTTGGCTTTGTGCATGAAAAATTTTCGGTCCAACTGCGTCACGATCCCGGCGGCATCTTGCCCGCGATGTTGCAGCAACAACAAGGCGTCGTAGATCAACTGATTGACCGGTTCGCTGCTCACCACACCGACGATTCCACACATGCTTTATCCGTTCAAAAATCGACTGACCCCGATCAATTCAGGGCAAATAATCCACAAAACTCTGCGGCAGCAAAGGCTTTAATCCGCGCAACATTCGGTCTAACCATATCGGGCCCTCAGCGCTCGACCACCAAGTTTCTTGGGTCATTTGGGTCAGCTGAATCAACACCGTCAACACCAGCAACAACACCACGCCCCGAGCCAATCCAAACAAGCCACCGAGCGCGCGGTCTACGGGACGCAGGCCGACCGACTCGACCAATTTCTTGATCAGCCACGACAGCAAGCCTGCCGCGAACACTGTCGCGATGAACACCAACGCAAACGCCACCGCGTACTGCACCGAGGCCGGTGCACTCTTGATGAAAGGCAACCACGCAATGGCGTCATAGGCCCACCACTGGGCCACAAAAAAGGCCGCCACCCACCCCGCCAAAGACAACACTTCGTAGACCAGCCCACGCCATAGCCCCACCACCATAGAGGTCAGCAAGACCCCCAACAACAGCCAATCGGTGAGGGTGACCGACATGTCAGAGCTTCAGAACCGAGGCTTGCAGATCCAGTTTTCGAATACGCGCCACCACCTTGTCGGCTTCTTCACGCGATGGGAAAGGGCCCACGCGAATGCGGGTGGTGCTTTTGCCGTCTTTTTCGACCACTTGGGTATAGGTTTTAAAGCCCGCTTGTTCCAATTTACGCCGAACCTCACGCACTTTGGCCGCTTCGCTGAAGGCACCCGCTTGAATGATGAATCGGCCAGTGGCTGCAGCATCGGCTTTGCCATCTAACAAAGCTTGGGCTTTGCTGGCATCGTCTTTGGCGGCCGCAGAGGCACTGGGCTTTTCCGACTTTTCTGACTTCTCGGACTTTTCTGCCTTGTCAGACTTTTCGTTTTTGACTGGCGCGCTGGGTTTCACCTCTTCGGGGGCCGCTGTCTGTTTTTCTGCGGGTTGATCCGCTGCTTTCTCGGTGGGAAGCACCACCTCTTCACGCGCACCCAAACTGGCTTGGGTGGAAACTTCCGGTGAGGGCAGCAAAGGCTTGGCCGGTGCTTGCTCTGCGGGAACCTGCGCTGGGCCCGACAAAGGCGATACGGCCTGACGGTCCGGAATAACGATGGGGGTGTCCACCGCCACGGGTCGGGGCTGCGCATCAAACAGCAGCGGAAAACCCACCACCGCCACCAACACCAACACCACAGCACCTATCAGGCGGTGACGCGCTCGTCGGCGAACCACTTCGATGTTTTCGTTAGGGCCAGCCGTCACCGCCTCAGCAGAAGCGGCTTGACCGGGAAAGCGTAACTTGAAAAAGGCCATGACGGGTGCTCACGGAGAGAGGTGTTTGGCTTGCAATCGCGGGGTGCCGTCTTGCAAAACACCGCCCACGGTATAGAAGGAGCCAAAGACCACAATTCTATCAGCCGGGTCAGCCGCATCGATGGCGGCTTGCAGGGCCGCGACGGGGTTTGGATGCACGCTCGATTGGGCATCTCGGCGGGTATTTTGGGCCTGCCAAGCCTGTTGCAAATCCGCCGCTTTGGCTGCCCTCGGCAGGGGCAAATCGGTGAAATACCACTTGTCCACCATGGGGCTGACACTTTGCAGCATGGGCACAAGATCTTTGTCAGCCATGGCGCCCAGTACCGCATGGGTGGTGGGATAAAAGCCCATGGCATCGAGGTTGACGGCCAAAGCCGCCACCGAATGGGGGTTGTGCGCCACATCCAGCACCAGCACAGGTTGCCCGGGCACGATCTGAAAACGGCCAGGCAACTCGACCATGGCCAGGCCATTGCGCACAGCCTGTGCGGTGACGGGGATGCGCTGGCGCAAAGCGTCTAAAGCCGCCAACACGCCCGAAGCGTTGATCAACTGGTTGGCCCCGCGCAACGCCGGATACGCCATGCCGCTGTATCGGCGGCCACGGCCGGCCCAGGCCCATTGTTGCTTGTCACCTGAAAAATTGAAATCTTTGCCAAATTGCCACAACTCAGCCCCAATCGATGCGGCATGGTCAATGACGCTTTGTGGCGGGACCGGGTCACTCACGATGACCGGCCGACCGGCGCGCATGATGCCGGCCTTTTCGAAGCCGATGGTTTCGCGGTCTTTGCCCAAAATGGCCGCATGGTCGATGTCGACGCTGGTGATCACAGCGCAGTCGGCGTCAATGATGTTGACGGCGTCCAAGCGCCCGCCCATGCCTACTTCCAAAATGGCCACATCCAAACGGGCCTGCGACATCATGTGCAAGATCGCCAAAGTGCTGAACTCAAAATAGGTCAGGCTGACTTCGCCACGAGCGGCCTCGACCACCGCAAACGCCTCGGCAAAGGCTTCGGCAGAGGCCGACTCGCCATGCAAGCGGCAGCGTTCTTCGAAATGCACCAAATGGGGCGAGGTGTACACCCCCGTGCGGTAACCGGCCTGCAACAAAACCGCCTCGAGCATGGCGCAAGTCGAGCCTTTGCCGTTGGTGCCCGCCACCGTGATCACGGGGCAGTCAAAACGCAAATCCATCTTGGCGGCCACACTTTTGACGCGCTCAAGCCCCATCTCAATGGCCACGGGGTGCAGTTGTTCGGCCCAATGGAGCCATTCCTGTAAAGTCTTCATAGGCGGCGATTGTCGCCCAGACGGGGCGATGCGCCAGCGGTCCTGCCCGGTCCACCCTTTCCATTTCAGCCCTTTTTCATCCCCCTTTTCACCTTGTTGATCCCCATGCATCCCTTGGTTTACGGCATTCCCAATTGCGACACTGTTAAAAAGGCCCGCACCTGGCTGGCCGAGCACGGCTGGACCGCTGCTTTTCACGACTTCAAAAAGCAAGGCGTTCCCGCGGCCGAGCTCGACCTTTGGCTTGACCAGCTGGGCTGGGAAACCGTGCTGAACCGGAAAGGCACCACTTGGCGAAAACTCGACGCCCCTGTGCAAGCCAGCGTGACCGACAAGCAGAGCGCCAAACTCGTCATGTTGGCCCACGCCAGCACCATCAAGCGCCCTGTGATTGTTTGGCCGTCAGGCAAAGTGACAGTGGGCTTTGATCCCGAAAAATGGCCCACGCCTTAACAGCGGGCATATACGGTATGGCATAAATGGTCGGACATTTGGGCCGTCCAGCACCTCAGGCCGAGTAACTTCTTGTCACAAAACTTTACGTTTGCACACGCACACCCAGGGGTTCTCGGGCCTACACTGACGCTCAGATTCACTTCCCTGTGGACACCATGAAAACACTCGCCATCGCCAGTTTGTTGTGCTTGAGCACTGTGGGGGCCAGCGCCCAAGAGGTCGGCCAAGTGACCTCGCGCACCCCGGTTTACCAACAAGTGGCCATGCCTCGCCAAACCTGTACGCCCAGCGCTGCGGTGGTACCGGCACAAAACTCGGGTGGCGGCGCCCTCATCGGCGCCATTGCAGGCGGCTTGATTGGCAGCCAATTTGGCGGACGCGACAACCGAGGCATCGCCACCATGGCGGGCGTGATTGGCGGCGCGGTGATTGGCGACAGGGCTGAAACCCAAAACAACACCCCGATCGCCACCACCACATGCACCACACAAACGGTCTATGAAAACCGCTTGGTGGGCTACAACGTGGTCTACGAATACGCCGGCCGCCAATACCAAGTGCAATGGCCGCAAGACCCCGGCCCCACCATCCCCTTGCAAGTCACTCCAGTGGGCACGCCGCGCACGGAGTCATTGACGCAGCACAACCCCAATTTCACCACCTACACCGTAACTTCTGGGCCTGCACCGGCCCCCGTGACTGTGGTCCAAGAGCCCCGCGTGGTGTATGTGCCTGCGCCTGTTTACCGCCTCAGTCCGCCGGTCTACTCTCACATCGACCGGAATTGGGGTTGGAGCAGTCGCCACCGGCACTCTCACTGGCGTTGACCGTGCCGCACGGGCCGTATCGGGCCCGGCAAGCTGAAGGGACCGGCGGTCTGCCCTAAAATGGGGGGCTTGATCGAACAAAAGGGCGTTTCAAGACGCCCTTTTCCATTGCTGCGGAACAGCCCGCTTCAGGAAACACCACCCATGACCACCGAAAAAATCGACGGCGTCTCCGTCAAAACCCAAGCCAATGTTTACTTTGATGGCAAATGCGTCAGCCACAGCCTGACCCAGCCCAACGGCACCCAGCTCTCGGTCGGCGTGATCTTGCCCGCCACGTTGACCTTCAACACCGGCGCGCCTGAAATCATGGAGTGCGTGGGTGGCTCTTGCGAATACAAACTCGCTGGCAGCAACGAGTGGGTGAAATCAAGCGCCGGAGAAAAATTCAGCGTTCCCGGCAACTCCAAATTTGACATCCGCGTGACCGAGCCCTACCACTACATCTGCCACTTCGGTTAAGCCGAGCGGCGCACCCCTGATATGAGCACCATTCTGCAAAACCTGCCCAAAGGGCAAAAAGTCGGCATCGCCTTTTCGGGCGGTCTGGACACCTCGGCCGCCTTGCTGTGGATGAAGCAAAAGGGCGCCCTGCCCTACGCCTACACCGCCAACCTGGGCCAGCCAGACGAAGCCGACTACAACGAAATCCCTCGCAAAGCGATGGAGTACGGCGCTGAAAAAGCCCGCTTGGTCGACTGCCGCACGCAGCTGGCGCACGAAGGCATTGCCGCCATCCAATGCGGCGCCTTCCACATCAGCACCGGTGGCATCACCTACTTCAACACCACACCGCTTGGCCGTGCCGTGACCGGCACCATGTTGGTGGCCGCCATGAAGGAAGACGATGTCAACATCTGGGGCGATGGCAGCACCTTCAAAGGCAACGACATCGAGCGCTTTTACCGCTATGGCCTGTTGACCAATCCGAGCCTCAAAATTTACAAGCCTTGGCTCGACCAGTTGTTCATTGACGAGTTGGGTGGCCGCGCAGAGATGTCGGCCTTCATGACGGCCAATGGTTTTGGCTACAAGATGAGCGCCGAAAAGGCCTACTCCACCGACAGCAACATGTTGGGTGCCACGCACGAGGCCAAAGACCTGGAAAGTCTGTCGAGCGGCATGAAGATCGTCAACCCGATCATGGGCGTGGCGTTCTGGAAACCTGAAGTCGAGGTGAAAGCCGAAGAAGTGAGCGTGCGCTTCGAAGAAGGCATGCCCGTGGCCCTGAATGGGGTCGAATACGCCGACCCCGTCGCCCTGTTCTTGAAAGCCAATGAGATCGGTGGCCGCCATGGTTTGGGCATGAGCGACCAAATTGAAAACCGCATCATCGAAGCCAAGAGCCGCGGCATTTACGAAGCCCCCGGCATGGCGCTGTTGCACATCGCTTACGAGCGCTTGGTCACCGGCATTCACAACGAAGACACCATCGAGCAGTACCGCATCAATGGTCTGCGCTTGGGCCGCCTGCTGTACCAAGGCCGTTGGTTTGACCCTCAGTCCATCATGTTGCGCGAAACCGCCCAACGCTGGGTGGCCCGCGCCGTCACCGGCACTGTGACACTGGAGCTGCGCAGTGGCAACGACTACAGCATCTTGAACACCGAAAGCCCCAACCTGACTTACGCACCCGAGCGTTTGAGCATGGAAAAAGTGGAAGACGCGCCATTCAGTCCGCTGGACCGCATTGGCCAATTGACCATGCGCAATCTGGACATCACCGACACCCGCGCCAAACTGGGCATTTACGCCCACACCGGTTTGCTGTCGGTGGGCGATGGCCCGCACATCTACAAACTGGATGGCAACGGCAAAAAGTGACTTTTTTGCCCTTCACAAAAAACGGCCCGAGGGCCGTTTTTTCATGGGCGTCAAATCACGACGGGCTCCGGCTCCAGCATGATGCCAAAGCGTTCATAAACGCTGGTCTGAATGGCTTTGGCCAAGGTCATGACCTCGCCGCCAGTGCACGGTTTGTCTCTGCCGCCGCGGTTCACCAACACCAAGGCCTGCTTTTCATACACCCCCGCATGGCCCATTGATTTTCCCTTCCAGCCGCAAGCATCGATCAACCAACCGGCGGCCAGTTTGATGCTGCCATCGGGCATGGGGTAATGCACCACCTTGGGATCGCGGGCGATGATGTCGGCGCACTGCTCGGGGGTGACGGTTGGGTTTTTAAAAAAGCTACCGGCATTGCCCAGCACTTGCGGGTCGGGCAATTTGGCGCGGCGAATGGCGCACACCCAGTCAAAAATCTGCTGCGCCGTGGGCTGCTGAATGCCTGTTTCGGCCATCTTGCGTTCCAGGTCGAGGTAACCCAACTCGGGTTTCCAGCGCTTGGCCAGCGCAAAGCGCACCCGCAAAATCACGGCACGCCCTGCCAAACCCAAACCTTCAGGGCCCGCCGAAGCATGTTTGAACACCGAATCGCGGTAGCTGAAGCCGCATTGCGCGGCATCCAAAGTGAACAGTTGGCCAGTGAACAAGTCCATGGCATCGAGCGAGTCAAACCGGTCTTGCAACTCCACGCCGTAAGCGCCGATGTTTTGCACCGGCGAGGCGCCCACGGTGCCAGGAATCAAGGCCAAGTTTTCCAAGCCCGGATAACCTTGCTGCAATGACCAAGCCACCAAGTCGTGCCAGTTTTCTCCAGCGCCCGCCTCGATCACCCAATGTTTGTCGGTCTCGGACACCAAGCGCATGCCCGGCACCTCGACCTTGAGCACCAAGGCCTTGACGTCCCCTGTCAACACCACGTTGCTTCCGCCGCCCAAGACCTGGCGCGGCAATGTGATCAATTGGGGGTCGGCCAGCACAGCCAACAAGTCGGCCTCAGAGCGCACCCGCACCAAAGCCTGCGCTTTGGCGGCAATGCCGAACGTGTTGTACGGCTGCAAGGGGACATTTTTCTCCAGGTTCATGGGAGAATTGTCGCATCCTCAACCTCTGATTTTTTCTGCCATGCCCTCGTTTGATACCGTTTGCGAACCCAATATGGTCGAAGTGCGCAACGCCGTTGACACTTCCGCCAAAGAAATTGGCACCCGTTTTGACTTCAAAGGCACCTCGGCCAACATCGAGCTCAAGGACAAAGAGATCACGATGTTCGGCGATGCCGAATTTCAACTCACGCAAGTCGAAGACATCTTGCGCAACAAACTGACCAAGCGCAATGTCGATGTGCGGTTTCTGGACATTGGCAAGGTTGAAAAGATCGGCGGCGACAAGGTCAAGCAAGTCATCAAGGTGAAAAATGGCATCGAGACCGAAGACGCCAAAAAAATCACCAAGGTGATCAAAGAGAGCAAGTTGAAAGTGCAAGCCTCCATTCAAGGCGATGCAGTGCGGGTGACCGGCGCCAAGCGCGACGATTTGCAAGCGGCCATGGCGCTGTTGCGAAAAGACATGCCCGACTTGCCCCTGTCATTCGACAATTTCCGGGATTGATCGTCCGGGGAAAAACGCCCTGAATCAAATCGAGCGGGGCTGTGGCTTCCCCAACTCGGGGTCGTCCAGAAAACCGCCCGAGCGCAAGGTCACCACCAAAGTGTCGCGCCAACCGCCGGCCACTTCGGGCTGGATGGGCGTGGTCTCGTGAATCACCCGACTGTCGTCCAGCATCAGCAAAGACCAAGGCTCGGTCAGGGTAAAGCGCTGACCACGCGGGCTGTCCATGTCAAACACCCGCGTTTCCCCGCCCTTGATGCCGTGACGGCCCACCAGAAAAACCGCCACCCAATTCACGCCATCTCGGTGTGCGCCCTCGGGGGTTGGCCGGCCAATGCCGTCGGTGGTGTCAATGCGAAACTGGTGCGCTTCGGTGAACCAGGTTTGTGGGCCATGCAAAGCCGACGCCACGCCAGCCAAGCCACGCAGCAGCGCTGACCAAGCCTCGTGCTGAGCCACAGCGGGGGCAATCGGCTCAAACCAGCGCTGCATACCGCCATGTAGCGCGTTGTAGGACAAGGGTTGCCAATGCGCCCGGTGCGGCATGGCCTGCAGTTGGTGGGCGCTCACCTCGTAGCTGGCATGTCGGCGGCGGCGGTAGCGGCCACCGTCTTTCAAGTAGAGGTCTGGCGGCAGATCATTCCAACTGACTTCAAGGGCTTGCAAGGCCTCTGTCTTCACGCCCGTCAAAGCACTCACGCTTGCGGCACTCAGCACCGCAAAACCTTGCTCAGCCAAAGTGGCATTGAGCCGGTCAGGGGCGGTCAAAGGGGGCTGCAACGCTTGTTGGGGCATGAAAACATCCGAAGAAATTTGGCAAGGCCGCGAGCATAACCCGCCCGACTTCAGGACGGGCCAGGGCCAGACTTCAGCCAGACTTCAGGCGTAGCGCTGGCTGGCCAGTTTGGCGCCCTCTGCCAAGGCCTTGAGCTTGGCCTCGGCCACCGCACGGCTCATGGGGGCCAGGCCGCAATTGGTGCAGGCGATCAGCCTGTTTTTGGGCACAAATTGCAAAGCGCGTCCGATCGTGTCGGCAATTTCTTCGGGGGTTTCAATGACCGGGTTGGCCACGTCAATCACGCCCACCATCACGTCTTTGCCTTCCAGCAACTGCATCAACTCCATGGGCACATGCGAGTGCATGCACTCCAAACTGACCTGTCGGATGCTGCTTTTGGCCAACGCAGGGAACACCTTTTCGTATTGGCGCCACTCATGGCCCAAAGTTTCTTTCCACTTGTTGTTGGCCTCGATGCCGTAGCCGTAACAAATATGAACCGCCGTGGTGCACGTCAAGCCTTGCACCGCACGCTCTAAGGCCTTGACGCCCCAATCGGCGGCTTCGTCCATGTAGACATTGAAGGCGGGCTCGTCAAACTGGATGATGTCCACGCCATCGGCCTGCAGCGCCAAGGCCTCTTGGTTCAACAACTCGGCAAAGGCCATGGCCATCTTGACCTTGTCGCCATAAAAACGGTCGGCCACCGTGTCGACAATGGTCATCGGCCCAGGCAAGGTGAATTTGAGTTTCTTTTGGGTGTGCGCGCGGGCCAATTGGGCCTCAAAAGCATGCACGCGCCCTTTCAAGCGCAGCGGCGCAATCACCTGCGGCACCTGCGCGTCGTAACGGTTGTTGCGGATGCCCATGGTGACCTTGTTGACAAAGTCAATGCCCTCAACTTGCTCCACAAAGCCATGCACAAAGTGCTGGCGCGCCTGTTCGCCATCGCCAATCACGTCGAGTCCTGCATCCTCTTGGGTCTTGATCCACAGCAGCGTGGCATCGGCCTTGGCCTGTTGCAACTCTGGGCCTTGGGTGGTCCATTGCGGCCAGAGTTTCTCGGTCTCGGCCAACCAAGAAGGTTTGGGCAAACTGCCTGCGATGGCTGTGGTGAACATACAAACTCCTCGATGTTTTAAATGGATTGCGCAGAGTTTGCCGCAAGCCCAAATTCTTGGGCGAGCAACTCGTAAGAACGCATTTGCGCTGCAGGGTCATGCGCCCACGTGATGATGACCAACTCGTCGACTTCCAATTGGGCTGCCAACTCTCTCAATTGCTTGCACACTGTGCTGGCAGAGCCCACCAGCGCGGAATCGCGCAAGCGCGCCAGTGCAAGCTGCTCTGCAGGGCTGTAGTCTCGCAGGGCGTCTTCTGGCGCCAACAGCGGGCCTATGCGGCCCAAATTGCGGTCCATTTTCCAGCGGGCGCGGCTTTCAAACAAATGCATGGCTTCTGCGTCGGTGTCGGCCGCCAAGGCCCACACACACACGGTGGCCTGGGGCTTTTGCAGTACCGCACTCGGGCGAAAACTGTGCCGATAAATCTCCAGTGCCTCCGCAGCGCCCTGCCCATCGGTGATGAAGTAAGCGAACGCATAGGGCAATCCCAAATGCCCCGCCAATTGGGCACCGTAATCAGAGCTGCCCAGCATCCACACCTTGGGCGCGCTGGCAGATTGGGGAAAGGCCAAAACATTGTGCCCAGGGTGTTGCGGCGGCATGTTTTGCCCATTGACCCAGGCCTGCAACTCCATCACTTGCTGTGGAAAACGCTCGGCAGCATGGCGGTCGGGATTCAGCACTTGCGCAGTACGGCCATCGCTGCCAGGGGCACGGCCCACACCCAAATCGATACGACCTGGCGCCAACGCTTCCAGCACGCGAAACTGCTCGGCCACCTTCAACGCCGAATAGTGCGGCAACATGACGCCTGCACTGCCCAAACGAATGCGCTGAGTGCGAGCAGCTATCGCCGCCATCAACACCTCGGGGGCGGTTCCAACAATGCTGGGGTGGCTGTGGTGTTCACTCACCCAAAAACGCGCGTACCCCCAAGCCTCAGCCATTTGCGCCAACTCAAGCGTTTGTCGAATGGCCGCGTCCTGTCCGCGCCCTGAAGCCGCGACCGACTGATCAAGAATGGAAAGCTTCAAGCCCATGGCGTGCAGAGATCATTGTTTGTGAATAAAGTTTACGAGAGAAAAGACAAGCCCCTGCACTGGCACCGAAAGATCTTGTCCCTGATTGGACAATAAAAAAACAAAGGCCGCTAAGTGGTGAAACCCAGCGGCCTTT
>JACCEE011018019.1_pt1 | contig 11936 bp, 10 predicted proteins | sample 7449931 | NCBI WGS metagenome assembly JACCEE01 (sample SAMN15323457, study PRJNA562643) | freshwater metagenome | isolation source: river surface water | place: USA:Blue River Watershed | collected 2017-08-19 | reverse complement strand
TAACCCATGTCATGTAAAGCTTTAGTGAAAAACCTTGAGTAGAGAAGATGCAAAATAGCGTGGGTGACTCCACCTACATATTGATCAACTGGAAGCCATTTCTCAACTTCTTCCTTGATAAATGCCTGGTCGTGAGACTCAACGCTGGTGTAACGCAGGAAGTACCAAGATGAATCAACAAAGGTGTCCATAGTGTCGGTATCTCGCAACGCCGCTGCGCCGCATTTTGGACAGGAAACATTTACCCAATCCGTAGCGGTTGCTAGTGGCGAGGTTCCTTTTGGCTTCAAATCTAATGTTGCAGAGTTGGGTAACTTGACCGGCAATTGATCCTCTGGAACTGGAACCTCTCCACACTTTTCACAGTGAATAATCGGTATCGGAGTTCCCCAATAACGTTGCCGCGAAATCAACCAATCGCGCAGACGGTAATTATTAGAGGCTTTACCCAACTTCTTACCCTCGAGCTCCTTAACAATCTGCGCAATTGCAGCAGGGCTAGAGAGGCCATTTAGGCGCTCAGAGTTAACTAACTCCCCATCGCCCGCGGTTGCAACACCGGTTACAGAGGGATCCTCCTCATCGGTCTTTACAACCACGCGAATTGGAAGGTTCATTGCGCGAGCAAAATCTAAATCTCGCTGATCATGAGCTGGAACCGCCATGATGGCACCGGTTCCATAATCAGCCAATACGTAATCACTAGCCCAAATCGGAATTCGTTCACCATTAACCGGATTGATGGCATAGCGTCCCAGAAACACACCTGACTTAGGTCGATCAGTGGCCAATCGATCTATGTCACTAGCGGCCTTTACTGAATCAAAGTACTTTTCAAACTCTGCTTCAACCTGGCTACCTTTTGCTAACTCGCGAGCCAATTCACTATCGACCGCGACCACCATAAATGTTGCGCCATACAAAGTATCTGGTCTGGTTGTGTAAATAACGACCGGCTCAGCTCTGCCTTCAATTTCAAATGCAACCTCTGCACCAGTAGATTTACCGATCCAATTGCGCTGCATGGTCAATACTTTTTCCGGCCACTTACCTTCTAGTTGTTCCATGTCTGATAAAAGACGCTCGGCATAATCCGTAATTTTGAAATACCACTGATTCAACTTCTTCTTTGTAACCGCATTGTCGCAACGCTCACAAAGCCCAGCGACTACTTGCTCATTTGCCAAAACGGTTTGGCAAGAAGGGCACCAATTAACCGCAGAGTTTTTGCGATAAGCCAGACCTTTTTCATACATCTTGATAAAAATCCACTGGTTCCATTTGTAATACTCCGGATCACATGTGTAAAGCACGCGATCCCAATCAAAGGAACAGGCATAGCGCCGCATAGATGCTTTTTGAGTATTGATGTTTTCGTAGGTCCAAACACTTGGATCTTCATTGCGCTTGATAGCCGCGTTTTCAGCAGGCAGACCAAAAGCATCCCAGCCGATTGGATGCATAACATTGAAACCTTTTTGCACCCAATATCTGGCAATAACATCACCTAGGGCATAAGCCTCGGCATGTCCCATGTGTAAGTCCCCGGAAGGGTAAGGAAACATGTCCAGTACATACTTCTTGGGACGTGGATCATCAGCCTTTCCAGAGCGGAATGGCGCAATCTGATCCCAGATTGGAAGCCACTTCTCCTGGACATGGTTGATGTCATAGGCCTCATGCATGTGCGTAGGTTACCGCCATTGTTTTAATGCCATTGCACACCAGTTAACTCTTCGCTGACGTTCCATAGATTGCGGGCCAAACTCTGGTCATAAGCAATTGATCTAGCCCGCGTGGCTTTGGGGTGGCCACGCATTTCCATTAATCCATCCGGTCCTATATATGAAGCGCCATAAAGATTTGGAAAAGTCGCTGCGCATAAAGTTGGCAAAGCGCCTTTTGCAGCGGATTGCGCAATTATCGAGTTCATAAATGCGGTGGCGCGCTCTTCACGCAAACTACCCCGCATCTGTGGTCCCACGCTCTGCAGATTAGTATTTGAGTATCCCGGATGAGCTGCAAATGCATTAAAGCCATAACCACGAGCATTTGCTATTCGTTCTAGTTCAAAGGTAAACAAAAGATTAGCTAGCTTGCTGGCGCCATATGCGCCCCATGGTTGATATTTATTGCGCCCCAAGCAGATATCTCTGATGGTTTGCACTGAGCCATCACCGAAAGACCCGGTGCGATGCGCTTGGCTAGAAATTGTTACAACGCGGGATTTGATGCGCTTGCTTAACAAACCAGCAAATGCAAAATGACCCAGGTGATTTGTTCCCATTTGCAATTCAAAATCATCCGCTGTTCTTGTAAAAGGAACCGCCATAACGCCGGCATTTAAAATCAGAACATCGAGATCGCCCTCGAACTCACGTGCTGCTTTGCGAACACTATTTAGATCCGCTAGATCTAGTTGCAAAGTTGAAATTAGTTGACTCGAAAGTTCTTTTTGAGTGCGCTCTGCCTTTTCTTGGTTCCGTGCGGTGATGGTCACCTGCGCGCCGGCACGAACTAATTCGCGGGCAGCCTCTTTGCCAATTCCACTTGTTCCACCGGTAATTAAGAAACGTTTTCCAGTGAGATCTGGTAGATCTTTTGCTGACCAACCATTTGGAATGTGTTGCAATGCCAACCGCGAATTACTCATTCCCTACTCTCTTCTAAAACAATCTGTGGCGCTAAGGGGACTTAAACCCCTGACCCCCTGCATGCCATGCAGGTGCGCTACCAGCTGCGCTATAGCCCCGAACTTTGTTGCGCGGCAGACCTTACCTGAACTAGGCCCCGCTTTCCTCTCCGTATATGGGCTCGGGCAAAGATCCAGAGTTGTGCTCGACTAATACCCAACCATCTCTGTGGTGGCCGCTTTCCAAAATCGTCCAGCAGGCGTTTGAAAGCCCACCAATTGCAGACCATTGATTCATAGGCATATCCAACATTTTGCCTAATATGCAGCGCGCGGTGCCACCATGAGTCACGACAATTAGAGTGGATACATCTTCATGTAAAGCAGCATTAATTGCATTCACTGCCCTACCTGCAATTTCGCTTCGTCGCTCACCGGTTTGTCCTGCAGGTTGGTCATCTCCATCAAGCCAATTAACAAAACGGTCGTAATCCTCGGCACGATTCTCTGCGCCGGTTTTTCCCTCCCAATTTCCACCGTTTGTTTCACGCAAACCTGGATCAATAGCCACATCTAATGTGGAGATCTTTGCTAGAGCGGCCGCAGTTTGCTGCGCACGGATTAAATCACTGGAAACAATCTTGCTAGGGCGAAGGGCTAGTAGCAATGGAGCGGCACGTTCGGCTTGTTGTAATCCCACATCATTCAATGGAATATCAGAGTGCCCTTGAAAGCGATTTTCTATATTCCAATTAGTTTGGCCGTGGCGCCACAAAACAATCCGCTGTCTACTCTTGGCCATTTAAGCATCGCCTTTTTTGAACTTGGCAGCCTGTGCAACGGCATCTAGAGGCAGGGTAGGGCAATCATTCCAGAGTCGATCCAGCATGTAGTACTGGCGAATCTCCTCTGTTTGAACATGAACCACCAAATCTTCATAATCCAAAAGGATCCAATGCTCTGAGCCCTCACGTCGAACTGGCTTTTCGCCGACCTTTGCTAGCTCTCTTTCAATCTCATCAGCAATGGCATCTATCTGTCTCTCATTTTGTCCACTAACCAGCAGGAACACTTCACTCAAAACCATCTGAGCAGAGAGGTCTATAGCTACTAAATCAGTACCTAACTTCTCTATTGCGGCGTGGGCAGCGCGCTGGGTGAGCTCTACTGTTGTCTTACGCGGCGCCATATAGTCCTTTGCTCTTTATGAATTCAGCGACCTTAGCAGGAATCAGCTTCGAGGTGTCACTTTTAGCCGAGATTGTCTCGCGCACCTGAGTTGCTGAGATATCTAGCGCAGCTATCTCAATCTCTGTGAAGTTTACAAATTTAGGGAGCTCAGTGGTATCTACATTGGCATTAGGTCTCTTCACGATTAAAAACTCAACCAACTGCGCCAGTTTTTCAATTTGGTGCCAAGTTTTTAACTGTGAAAGTGTGTCACTGCCGGCTATCCAAATAATCTGGGCAGGGCCATATTCATTTTGAATATCCTCAACGGTATCAATCGCATAGCTATCACCTTCACGCTTGACCTCAACATCACTAATTCGAACTGGTAGGTCTCGCAAGGCAATTTGAACCATCTCAAGGCGATCAAACTTTGAAGCAACTGGATTTTTCTGCCAAGGCTGTCCTGACGGAACTACAACCAGCTCATTGAACTCTATCTTTTTGCTTAACTCAGAGAGCAAATGAATGTGACCAAAGTGAATGGGATCAAAGGTCCCACCAAAAATGCCGACCCGTTTAATCGCGATCAAGGCGAAGTACTAGGTAAAGCATCAACATCAATACCGCAAAGGTAAAAACTCCAAAAAAGATAGGTGAAGCTGGAAGTTCACGTACTTTTTCGCCGGATTCGCTAAACAAGCTCTGTGCCTTCAGTGTTAGCAATGACTTCATCATGTTGTAATCCTAACTCCTAACTTGGGCCATTCTCTAACAACTTAATGAATGCCGCCTCATCAAGAATTGGAACGCCCAGCTCCTCGGCTTTAGCCGCTTTAGATCCCGGAGCATCGCCAACCACAACGTAATCAGTTTTCTTTGAGACTGAGGAGGCGGCCTTTCCACCGCGCTGGGTTATGGCATCGCTCACTCCATCACGGGTGAAGTTTTCTAAGGAGCCGGTTACTACCAAGGTCAGACCCTGCAATGTTTGAGGCAAAGTTGAGAGCTCAATCCCCTCCATCAAAACCCCAGCTTTTTGCCACTTATTAATGATCTCATTATGCCAGCCTTCAGAGAACCATTCTTGAATACTCTCTGCGATTACCGCACCCACGCCATCAACCTCAGACAGCGCTTCCACTGAAGCGGAAGCGATTTTTGGAATCGAGCCAAAACTCTTCGCCAAAGCCTGTGCCGCGGTAGGGCCGACATGACGAATGGATAATGAAACTAGAACTCGCCACAGCGGTCTGGTCTTTGCGTCCTGTAACGCAGCCAAAAGCTTCTCAGCGTTTGCACCGAGTGAGCCATCTTTCTTACGAAAGAACTCACTGCTTAGCAAATCTTTTTCAGTCAGGGCAAAAATGTCTGACTCGTCAACTATGAGCTTGTCGCTCAACAACGCATTAGCTGCCTCATAACCAAGGACATCAATATCAAGCGCGGCACGTGAACCAATGTAGTAAAGGCGTTCACGAAGTTGCGCAGGACAACTGCGCGCATTGGGACATCTGATATCAACATCACCTTCAGACATGGCACCTAATTTGGTGCCGCAATCTGGACAATTTTTCGGCATTACAAACTTACGCTCTGCCCCAGTCCTTTTTTCAATAACTGGACCGAGAATCTCTGGGATTACATCACCGGCTTTACGAAGCACAACGGTGTCACCAATTAGCACACCTTTGCGTTCCACCTCTTCAATATTGTGCAAGGTGGCATTGGTAACGGTAGAGCCAGCAACTCGTACCGGCTCCATAAATCCAAATGGTGTGACTCTTCCTGTTCTACCAACACTTACCCGAATATCTAGAAGTTTTGTAGTCACCTCTTCAGGTGGATACTTATAAGCAATCGCCCATTTGGGAGCGCGAGAGGTTGCTCCCAGAGATTTTTGAATCTCTCTTTCATTAACCTTGATTACTACCCCGTCAATCTCATGCTCGACTGAGTGGCGATTTTCCAAATAGTAGGCGATGAACTCTTTGACCTCAGCCTTGTTTTTAGCCACTTTGTACCGCTGGCTAGTAGGCAGCCCCCAACTCTTCAAAGCTTCGTAAGCCTGACTCTGCGTAGCAAATTCCATATCTGAAATCGCACCAACACCATGCACCACCATGTCTAAAGGTCTAGCAGCGGTCACCTTGGGATCTTTCTGTCGCAATGAACCAGCCGCTGCGTTACGCGGATTTGCAAATGCGGTCTTTCCAGATTCTTCTAAGGTTTCATTTAATTCATTGAACTTCTCAATGGGGAAGAAAACCTCTCCCCTAATCTCAACTAACTCAGGAAATTGTTTTCCTTTGAGTTCTTGTGGAATGTTCTTGATGGTCTTTATGTTGACCGTTACATCCTCGCCGGTGGTTCCATTTCCTCGAGTCAACGCCCTGGTCAATCGACCCTTTTCATAAAGTAGATTGATAGCCAAGCCATCGACTTTAACCTCACATAACCAGGTGTTGTTGGCGCTTTCTTTTGCTACTCGGTCAAACCAGGCATCGAGCTCAGCGTCATTAAAGACATTATCCAAACTCATCATCTTTTCTTTATGATCAAATTGTTCGAAGTGTGTTGCAAAACCACCGCCAACATCCAAAGTTGGCGAATGAGGGTCGCGTAGCTCAGGATTTTCTCCCTCTAGCTTTACTAAGCGTTGCCAAAGTTGATCAAACTCAGCATCAGAGATAATTGGTTTATCTAAAACGTAATAACGATATTGATGATCCCTAATTTGCTCAGAAAGTTCAGACATCTCGCGGCGAACTTGATCGCGCGATCCTTGAGCTGCAGCCATCTTTACTTTGTTCCTGTAATGGTGGCGGAACCCACTACCCGATCACCATCATAAATAACCATCGCCTGACCAGGGGCCAATCCGTAAATTGGTTCATCGACAACTGCAACTAAGTTTTCAATCCCTGCATCAAGGCGACGGAAATAGCTGCAGGCGTGAGGTGTGCCATGAGCCCTTACCTGAACAAAGCCCCTATTTGGTTGAGTTTCAGTGGCTTCTGGAGTTGGTCCACACCAAATTGGAGTTGCTCCATAAATCTCATCAATTGCCAGTGCATCTCTATTACCTACCACCACGGTATTGGTCACCGGCTCTATCTTCAATACATATCGCGGTTCTCCACCTTTGGCTGGAACAGTTAGTCCCAAACCTTTGCGCTGCCCAATTGTGTATGTATAGGCGCCTTTGTGTTCGCCTAACTTGTTTCCATTTTCATCAACAATTGGGCCAATCTCGCTACCTAATCTCTCACGCAACCAACCCGCGTTATCTCCCGAAGGAACGAAACAAATGTCATGACTATCGGGCTTTAATGCCACAGAAAGGCCACGCGCCTTAGCTTCAACTCTTACATTGTCCTTTGTGGTGTCGCCTAGAGGAAAGTACGCGCCCTGAATTTGTGTACGGTTTAAAACCGCTAAAACATAAGATTGATCTTTTCCGGGATCCACCGCTCTATACAGCAATCTGCCATCTACTGTATCTCTGGTCTGTGCATAATGACCGGTGACTACTCCATCAAAACCCATCGCTTGTGCGCGATCAAGAACCGCTGCAAATTTAATCTTTTCATTGCAACGCAGGCATGGGTTTGGAGTATTGCCAGCTGCGTACTCTGACAAGAAATTCTCAACTACACCTTCGTGAAACTCATCTGACATATCCCAGATATAGAAGGGTATTCCAATTACATCTGCAGCTCTTCTTGCATCATGAGAGTCCTCAATGGTGCAACAGCCTCGAGCTCCAGATCGATATTTCTTGGGATTTTTTGAGAGCGCAAGGTGAACGCCAATGATGTCGTGACCCGCCTCTTTAGCGCGTGCGGCAGCAACTGCAGAGTCAACCCCTCCACTCATTGCTGCAATTAATTTCATCTGCCCGCTTCTCTATTTGGAGACTGAGTTAGCTACTGAATACGCTGCACGTGCTCGTTCGATAACCCGCTTGATACATGTGCGAAGATATTCGATATCACTGTCGGTATTTGTAATTCCAAGCGAGAATCGCAGCGAAGAGCGGGCCTGCGCCTCACTTTTGCCCATAGCCAGCAAAACATGGCTAGCCTCCTGCACCCCTGCACTACAAGCAGATCCGGTAGAGCAGGCAATCCCCTCAGCATCAAAAAGCACGAGCAATGAGTCACTTTCGGTGTTCGGGAAGGTGATGTTTGCAATTCCAGGCAAGGTTTGTCCATCAAGCACGCCATTTAATGTTGCATCGGGAATCTGCTCTTGAATCGCAGAAATCAACCTTCTACGTAAATCAGATACCCGTTTGTGGTTTGCCTCCATGTCACGCACCGCAGCTTGGGCAGCTGCTACAAATGCGGAGATACCTGCGGCATTCAATGTTCCACTTCTAATGTCACGCTCTTGGCCACCACCATGTAGCAATGGGGTTATGTCTACGCCTTTTTGTAGCACCAACGCACCAACTCCAATTGGTCCGCCGATTTTGTGGGCGCTAATTGTTAAAGCAAATACCCCAAGATCTTTGAAAGAAAGTGGGACCTTTCCAAAACTTTGTACCGCGTCGGTATGCACTGGAATACCAAAGCGTTTTGCGATTTCAGCAATCTCTTTAATTGGCTGAATGGTGCCAATCTCATTATTGGCATGCAAAATGCTAATTACCGCAACCTCTGGCCCTCGTTGATTCAAGAGAGTTTCTAACTCATTGATCTTTAAATAACCTTGTGAGTCAACAGGAATCTGAACCAACTCTGCGCCGTTGAATTCCTTCAACCAAATTGCTGGATCCAAGATGGCATGATGTTCAAAGGCAGAGATGACAACAATTTTTCGATTGGCATCTTCCTGATTACGCTGCCAGTAGATGCCTTTTAAAGCCAGATTGTTTGCCTCAGTTCCGGAGCCGGTAAAAATCAACTCGGTGGAATGTGCATCGATCAACTCAGCTAGTCTCTCGCGCGCCTCTTCCAACTCTCTTCGCGCATTGCGGCCGAATGTATGCAAGCTTGATGGGTTACCCACCTCACGTGATTGTTTGATAAAGGCCTGTAGCGCAACCTCTGAGACCGGCGTGGTCGCAGCATTATCAAAATAGACGCGTGGCATGAGCCAATTCTAATTGCTGTTCTAAATGCAATAGAACCGGACGATTAGCCGCGTTTTGACGCAATTGCCTCGCGAGCCTGCGGCAACACCGCAAACAAATCTCCTACTACTCCAAAATCTGCCAAATCAAAGATTGGAGCTTCCGGATCTTTGTTGATGGCGACAATGGTCTTTGAGGTTTGCATACCTGCGCGATGCTGGATTGCTCCAGAAATTCCGCATGCGACATAAAGTTGAGGGCTCACGGTTTTTCCAGTTTGCCCTACTTGATGAGTATGCGGATACCAACCTGCGTCGGTAGCAGCGCGAGATGCGCCAACTGCTCCACCAAGAAGATCAGCCATAGCCTCTACCTGAGAGAAATCACCATTTGTGCCGCGACCACCAGAGACAACAATCTTTGCCTCAGTTAACTCAGGGCGTCCACCCTTTGCTGCTGGCTGAGTACCGGTAATGGTTACCAACTTAGCGACATCGGAGATAGTAAGTGAAATCTTTTCTATTGCCGGCGAGACAGATGTAGCGCTTGCTTCAACTGCGCTCGGTCTAACTGTAATGACTGGGGTTCCAGTCTTTACCTTTGATGAAACCGTAAATGAGCCACCGAAAACAGATTGGGTTGCACCTAGATCAGAGTTAACATCAACCGCGTCGGTGATTACTCCGCCTCCGATACGTACCGCTAAACGTCCCGCTACCTCTTTACCTCTAGCGGTAGATGGAACCAAAACCGCTTTAGGATTTTGAGCACCGACGATCTGAGCTAGCGCATCAACCAGAGCGGGAATTCCATGTCTTGAAAAATCATCACTTTCCACCAGTACAACTTTTTCAATCTCGGTATTGGATAGTTGTGCTGCTAGCGCATCCCCTTGACCAGCTGGAGCTAGCAAAACGGCGGTTACAGAGCCAACTCTTTTTCCTAAGGTCGCTAATTCCGCAGCGGTTTTCGCAACCTTGCCACCGTCGTGATCAGCCAAAATCAATACATTACTCATAATCACACCAATCGCTTCTCTGCCAAGTAATCGGCTAGCTTTGTTCCGGCATCGCCAGAATCTTCAATCTTTACACCCTTGTCTCGAGGTGGACGGGCTTGGGCATTTTCTACAACGCTCCACGCTCCGGTGCTGCCAACCTCATTTGCAGTTAGAGAAATGTCTGCAAGAGATTTACTCTCGATAGTTTTTTTCTTGGCCACCATAATTCCCTTGAATGATGGGTAGCGCGGTTCATTAATCTTTTCAATGACGCTAATGACACATGGAAAGCTAGCGGACATATTCTCTACGCCACTTTCAGTCATGCGCGCAATCTCTACTTTTTTAGCCGCCGCATCAACCTTGACTGAGCCAGCAAAGGTGAGCTGCGCCCAACCCAAACGCTCGGCCAACATCGCAGGCACAACACTCATGCGAGCATCAGTTGATTCGGTGCCACAGAAAACCAAATCAAAGCCACCACTCTTAATCACTTCAGATAGGACCTTTGAGGTTGCAATAGCATCGGAGCCAGACAACGCCGCATCTGTAACCAAAACCGCATCATCTGCACCCATAGATAAACCTTTGCGAATCGCTTCTGATGCGCGATCTGGTCCCATGGAGATCAATGTGATGGTGTGCTCTGGACTCTCCTTGCCTTCATTAAGTGGCTCTACGATTCGCAGCGCCTCCTCGATTGCATATTCATCAAGATCATTTAGCACCGCATCGACGCTTTCTCGATCCAGCAAACCATTGACCATCTTTTTCTCGGCCCAAGAGTCGGGCACTTGCTTAACGCAGATCGCAATCTTCATACCGGGTATGTTACTGGTCAGTAATCTCGCCCTCCACTCGGCCTTCCTCGAATACTTCGGGGCGGATGCTTAGATAGCAAAGTGAAACCAGCCAATCCGCATATCTTGGGCAGCCATGTTGTGGCCGGCGGAACTGATTTCGCTATCTGGGCCCCAGCTGCGGATGCGGTCGAGTTGTGTCTCTTTAATAAGCGGGAAAATGAAACTGGGAGCTTTGAATGGGTTGAAACCAAATTCTCTCTGGCTCACCGCGAAGGCCCCATCTGGCATGGTCACTTGGCCGGCATTGGCCCCGGCCAACATTATGGCTACCGTATTTACGGCCCTTGGCAGCCTGAGCAAGGTTGGCGGTTTAATCCGGCAAAGGTTTTGTTGGATCCCTACGTGCATCAAGTAAGTGGCGAGCTCACTTATGCGCCAGAGATTTTTGGACACCATGCCGTTGATCATTTAGGCAATGGCGATTTAAACCAGCGAGATGAGCGAGATTCGCTTGGATTTGTTCCACTATCTGTTGTAACCGCAAATGCACCGCGCATTATTAATAGACCTAGAACGCCTTGGAAGAAAACCTTTATCTACGAGGCACATGTTCGAGGATTAACCGCCGACAACCTTGAGATTCCAGTTAATGAACGAGGCACTTATAAGGCCTTGGGTCACCCCTCAACCATTCAACATCTGCAACGGTTGGGTGTTACCGCAATTGAGTTGTTGCCAATACATCAATTTGTAACTGAGGTCCATACAAATTTCAGAGGCCGCAAAAACCATTGGGGATATAACCCCTTAGCATTTAGCGCGCCACATGCTGCTTACGCTTCCTGCGATGATCCAGTTGCTGAACTACAAAAAGCGGTGGATGCCTTACATGATGCTGGCATTGAAGTAATTCTTGATGTGGTTTACAACCATACAGCCGAAGAAGGAGTTGCCGGTCCCACTTTTTCTTTCAAAGGCATAGACAATAAAACCTTTTATCGTCACTCAAATCCCAACTCTTACGAAGATGTAACCGGTTGCGGCAACACCATCGATTCGCGCCAACCTTTTGTAACCCGCATGGTTATCGATTCACTCCATTGGTGGAGCCAGATAATTGGTGTAGATGGATTTCGCTTTGATTTAACGACAGCCATTTCTCGGAGCGCTGAAGGAATTGATACTCACGGACCCTTGATCTCAGCTATCTCCTCCGACCCAATACTCCGAGAGCGAAAGTTAATCGCTGAG
>JACCEE012606118.1_pt1 | contig 11939 bp, 8 predicted proteins | sample 7449931 | NCBI WGS metagenome assembly JACCEE01 (sample SAMN15323457, study PRJNA562643) | freshwater metagenome | isolation source: river surface water | place: USA:Blue River Watershed | collected 2017-08-19 | reverse complement strand
CGGAGCGATTCCGGCAATCGATACAGCGCCATCTCGAGAGCACGGTGCTGCCGGACTTGGGAGAACACGTCGTCACCAGCAAGCTGATGACGCCGCAGGATTTTCAGGACCGTTTGTGGTCGTATCAGGGCGCCGCCTTCGGGCTGGAGCCCATCTTGCTGCAAAGCGCGTGGTTCCGGCCGCATAACCGCAGCGAAGATGTTGAGGGACTTTACATGGTGGGCGCCGGCACCCACCCCGGCGCTGGTGTACCCGGCGTGCTGATGTCCGCCAAAGCCATGTCCACGGTGGTGCCCGATGCCTGATTCCACGCCTGCCTCCAAAGGACCGGCGCGTCCGCCACCGCTCGATCTCGCCGCTTGCGAGGAACTGATGCGCGGCGGATCAAAATCCTTTTTCGCCGCGAGCAGCTTGCTGCCTCAGCACGTGCGCATGCCCTCCATTGCCCTCTATGCGTTCTGCCGTGTGGCCGATGATGCGATTGATGAGAACACGGATGATCCGCTAGCGATGGACAAACTGCGCGCGCGGCTGGATGCCATCTATGAGGGCAAGCCTGGCGAGATTATTGAGGACCGTGCGATGGCGATGGTCGTGCACCGCTACCATCTGCCGCGCGAACTGCCCGAGGCCTTGCTCGAGGGCTTTGCCTGGGATGCCGATGGCCGCCGCTATGACACGCTGGACGACCTGCATCACTACTGCGCTCGCGTAGCTGGCAGCGTAGGAGCGATGATGGCCATCATCATGGGAGTGCGTGATCAGCATGCCTTTGCGCGCGCCTGCGAGCTGGGCAATGCGATGCAGCTAACGAACATCGCACGCGATGTTGGTGAAGATGCGCGCAACGGACGGTTGTACCTGCCACGACAGTGGATGCGCGACGCCGGGATCGACCCAGATCAGTGGCTACGACAGCCAGTGTTCAACGAAGCCCTGGGCCAGGTGATCGGCAAACTACTGCTGGAGGCGGATGCGCTGTACCAGCGCGGCAGCACGGGCATCGCCCACCTGCCACGTGATTGCCGTGGCGCGATACTGGCGGCAGCGACCATCTATGCCGAGATAGGACGCGTGGTGTCGGATCGCAGCATGGATTCCGTCAATGACCGCGCCGTCGTCGGCAACGCGCGCAAACTGACGCTGCTGTGTCTGGCCAAAGCCCGAGCGCAGCTTCCACAGCGTTGCGATACCTCCGAGGCTTTGCCCGCGATTGCGTTTCTGGTCAATGCCTGCCAACAGCGACCGCGTCGGGCTCCGGGTAATGGCGAGGCACGGAATTTCGATGAGCGCTGCGAATGGGTGATCGATCTGTTCGAGCGCTTGTCGACGCCGGGCAGGCAAATCTAATCAGTCAGAAGACGACCCCGAAGGTGGGGTCGTTGTGATGGTTGCGGTGGTAGTCGTGGTAGTCGTTGTAGCCGTTGTAATGGTCGCGGCATCCGTAGTCGTCGTTGTGGTCACCGCCGGCTGAGTACCGGCCCCGATGACTAGCCTCTCTTGCTCCCTGAGGGATAGCTCGACCTCAGTCATGACCGCTTCAAATTCACTACGGGTAGGGGATAGAGCGAATGCGTGTTGCGCGATAAGCGCCGCAGGATCTCCAAGTCCTGAAGTCCCACTGGGATCGAAGGCCCTTCCCGCTTTCTGTAGATAGCTCGGATCATTCGCCAGGGCCTCGTTACGGGCCATCAGGTCCTCTATCGTATCCAGCAAGTCGTCACTCAAAGCCCCCACATCTTTCACGGTAAACGTGATCAGCGATGTGTTTTTTGCCAAAGAAACTGTGACGGCCTTGAAAGCCTCATCCGACTGCAAGCCGGTAGTCAGCACCAATTCCTTCAACGTGCGGTTCGTTTCTAACAGGCGGCACAGTTTGTCAGGGTTGTCTTGTACGTAGCCCGATGCCCGAACGCGCAACTCGCGCAGCGCATGATTGTTCAACAACCCGCTGATGATCGCATCGATATCCGGCTGTGGGTCAAGCAAGCCTTTGATGACTGTCAGCGTCTGCAATGTCGGATTGTCGGTGAGCAGCGTACGGTAGCCACTCTCCGGCGTCGTCAGCAAAGGTGTCCCGCTCATCTGAAGCATGATGACTGAACGATTTTTACGCAGGCCTTCGACAAAATGCTTTCCTTGGGAATCGCCGAAGCCGCAGTGACCCAGGGTCAGAGCGGCAAGATGGCTACTCTTTCCCAGCGATTCAGCGAAATCCTGTTCGCACCGATCACTGATGGGGCTGTTGTAGATAAAGAGTTGAGCCCCAACCTTCCCCAAGATTGGCGCCATCGCTTCGAGTTGATCAGCGGACAGCGTATCCAGTAAAAGTGAGTTGACGTGACCCTCTGCTATCAACCGTGAGACCTCACTCATCACATCGGCGTGTTGTCCGCGTAAAGAGAGATCTAATTTCAAACTGCGGTGATTCGAACCATGCTGGACAAGCGTTGCCACCGTCTCATTATCCATACTCATTCTCGTCAAATCGAGCAAGGTTTTGGCAGGGTCTCTGCCTGATTCGCGCCACAGAAAGTCTAGGGCTGCCGTTTCTCCTCGGTGTAAACAATAAAGCACTGTGCTGTTAAATTCCTGATCCCATAGAGGGTAGGAGTCTGCAGCTTGATACTTACCCCCCGGGATTTTTCCGAGGATCAGAAAATCCAGCGCGGGAGTTTTTTCGTACGGAGGGAGTTGTTCATAGTCCTGCTTTGTGTAAGGCAAACTGCCTTTCACTGGCGGCAGTTCCGAACTTCTCGCCGTAGCGGCGGAGATCACTTCAGGCGCAGATGGTGGCTCGACCGGCGCGCTGCTTGTTGTTGTGGGCGGATTGGAAGGTATCATCAGCACATCCCTACCAAGTCAACAAAGCGCTCGAGGCGCGGTCTACACAAAGCCATCGAAACGTAAGCCCACGGGTCGGCAAGCAATTTGAAAATTCCACTGAATTACCTGCCCTTTTCACTCTGTGCTTATGCTGCAAGAGGGTGACGATAGTAAAACACACACCACGGTTGTGTGTGTCGAGATACAGACACACGCCTGACAAGCTGCCGCCGTTGTAATCAGGACGAAGACGATCCTGGGGACGCTGGCGTCGTGGTAGTCGTTGTCGTCGTTGTCGTGGTAGTGGTAGTGGTGTTGGTAGCCGCCGCATCCGTGGTCAGCGTTGTGGTGACTGATGGCTGCGCATTCGTCTCCCTTGCCCGCCTCTCTTGCTCCCTGAGGGATAGCTCAGCCTCTGCCATGATCGTTTCAAATTCACGACGGCTAGAGGACAGCGTGAATGCGTGTTGTGCTATCAATGCCGCGGGATCTCCCATGCCTGAATTCCCGCTAGGATCAAAGCCCCGCCCCGCTTTCTGAAGATAGCTCGGATCATTCGCCAAAGCGCGGTTGCGCGACATTAGATCGTTAACCACCGTCTCGAAATCAACGGCCGAAGATGGGGCGTCAATGACGATGAACGTCGTCAGCGACGTATTTTTTGACAATGAGGCCGTCACTGCTTGATAGGCTTCGTCCGAGTTCAAGCCAAGAGGAAAACACAGCCTAGTCAGCGTACGATTCTTCTCCAAGAGGGTGCATAATTTTTGAGGATTTTCTTGTGTGTACCCAGATACCTGAACATTCAATACCTGCAGCGCATGATTATTCATTAGCCCGCTGACGATGGCATCGATATCAGGCAAAGGTTGGAACCCCGACTGCACAACCACCAGCTTTCGCAAGGTCGGATTACCATCAAGGAGAGCTCCGTAGCCGCTGTCCGGTGTCGTCGGCAACGGTGTGTTGATCATCTCAAGTTCAGTAATTGACTTACTCTGATGTATTCCCTCAATGAAGTATTTTCCCTGCGACTCACCGAAAATACATTGAACCAAGCTTATAGTTCTTAGCGTCTCGCTCTGTCGAAAAGCTTCCGCGAGTGCTTGTTCGCATCGCACGCTGATGGGAGTATTGTGCGAGAACGGCGTGTGGTATATGCACAGTTCGTTACCGATTTTTCCTGCTACGGACGCGAATTGTTCCAGCCCATCGGCCGAAGGATCACATAACAAAAGGCGGTTGACTTTCCCCTCTGCTACGAGGCGCGAGACATCATCCATCACACCCACATTTTGCCCAAACCACCGAAGATCCACCTTCAAGTGGGGTTGATCGCCGCAATGTTTGACGAGCGCAGCGACAGTATCCCTGTCCATACTCATTTGAGTCAGATCAACCGTCGTTTTTGCAGGGTCTCTACCAGATTCACGCCACAGAAAATTCAGCGCCTCTGTCTCACCTCCGATCAGACAGTACATCACCGTTTGCTCAAAATCTCTATTGGCAGGCAAAGGCGGATCAGCAGGATTTTGTTTGCCGCCTGGGATTTTTCCGAGAATCAGAAAATCCAGCTCGGGGGTTTTTTCGTACTGAGGGAGTTGTTCATAATCCTGCTTTGAATACGGCAAACTGCCTTTTACTGGCGGCAGTTCTGGACTTCCTCCCGAAACAGAGGAGGTCGGTTGGGGCACCGCCAGTGGTTCAACCGGCAGGTTATTGGTGCTTGTTGACGGTGGATTGGAAGGTATCATCAGCAGGGTTCCGGAAAGCCAGCAAAGCGCTTGTTTCGTTATCTGAACAAGACTGTGGATACGTAGCTCTGCCGATCCACCGGTTCTCTCAGAATCCCACTCAATGATCTGTTAAATGTGCTATGTACTCGTACTATGCGCGGGTGATGATGGCCAAACACGCGCCACCCTCTGTCGAAACAGCCTCGGGATGAGCCGCATTGAGTCCTTGTCCGCCCTAAGCACGCTGACAAGCACGTGAAGTATCTTCATACCAGCATCAAGTCATGTGCAGCTGACACAGAGCCCGGATTCACACCTATCAAAAATCCGATCAGCTCGTCTTTTGCATCCCACGCACCGCTATTGTTCGTATCGAGATACAGACCCGTACCTGACAGCTTGCCGACGGTCAGCGCTGAAAAAAAGTAGGTCCCGGCCTTGACCTCGATCTTGTCTCCCGCGGCGACACTGAAATCCCCGATCGCCGCAAAATCCTTGGTGCCCGCGGTGCTGTTATTGCCATCGTTATAGAAGTAGGTGTTTTGATTACCGAGCACGAACACATCGGCACCCCCCAGGCCCATCAACAGATCAGAGCTATCCTTGCCAGCTCCGGACCCAGACTGCGGAAGGCCACTGATCCGGTCCGCACCCGCCGTGCCGACAATGGCATCGCTGCTCGTCGTTCCAAACAGTATTTTTCCTACGGTGTCGATAGACACATTCTCCGACTGAGCGGCCTGACCCGAATTGCCAGCCAGGTCGGTATAACTCCCTGCAGCGATCGAAAAAATATTATTCGTATCAATCGTTTCTGAGGGTGGGGTATACAGCGCAGTGAATTTTTTACCTGCCTCGACCTCGGTAAACTGAGTAAGGCCAGCGATTGCCCCTTCCAGAAGCACATCATTTACTGAAAAATTCGATACCGTCTCGGTAAATGTAAATGTCAGCAATGTGGATTCACCCCGGGTCAGATGCGTATCACCCACCGTAATGCTGGTACCGGGCGCGAGCGTATCGATGGATAAAGCCGAAGATACGGCACCCAGCCCAGGATTCCCAGGCATATCCGTATACTCGCCACTCAACAGCATCGTCACGCCAGAATGTTCAATGCCGGATTGCGGAGTGAAGACCACCGAGTAAATCTTGCCCTCTGTATCTTCCTGCTTGAAGTTATCCAGCACCCCTGCTGCCTGATTGAGGCTAAGATCACCCAAATCAAAATGTTTGATGACTTCCGTAAAAGTGATCAACAGCTTGAGTGACTCACCCGAAATCAATTGAGCATCGTCCCCGGCTGCCAGAGTAATGGACGCCTTTGGCGCCAAGGTGTCAACACTGAGTACCGGCGACTCTTTGGGTCGCCCCGAGTTACCGGCGACATCCGTATATACGCCATCGACCAGAATCTTGACAGCCGATTGCTCCACCCCTGATCGAGGCGTGAAGATGACTGAGTAAATTCGACCGGCCGAGTCTCCGGGCTGAAACTGATCCAACGTACCCAAAAGAGGATCGACACTGAGATTATTGATGGTAAAAAATTTGACCGACTCATTAAAAGTAAAATCGATTCTGCAAGTTTCATTGCTTATCAGATCTTGATCGCTTAACGAGATGTCCAGCAATGGAGGCTTGATATCGACCACGAGTGGCTTGATGTCACTGGCTAGCCCCGCATTACCAGCGAGGTCGGCGTACCCACCTGCGATAACCCCTATTTGGGTATAGCCGCCACTGTCGGACCAATTTGCTCCAGGGGAGTAATGGAAAGTAAAAATTTTTCCATTGCCTGCAGGTGAAATCTGAATCAGGGATCCATCAGAAGGGGGCAATTGAATGTCATTTTTATCGAACCCAGTAACATCCTCGTTAAAACTGATAGTGATATCAATGCCGTCTGCGAGAGATATTGCAGACGACAGCACCAAAGTTGGCACAGGAGGTGTCGTATCTGGAGTATCGATTGAGAAGGATACAGATTTTGCATATCTACCTTCATTTTCAAACAGATCGAAATAGGAGTTGCTAGCTATTTCAATAATGCAGGAAGACAATTGTGTATTTTCTTTCGGAGTGAATATTGCGGTGTATTGAGTGTCAGATACCTTTTGAAACGCACTAATGGTCCCGGCATCTGGGTTTAGCAATATGCCGCTCTGAGTAAATCCGGCTACCGGCTCAGAAAACAGAAAAGTAAGTTTCACACCATCTGTGGAAATTAATGGTTTTGAGGTGTCAGCTTCCAATGTAATTTCGCATGTTGGATAAATTGTATCGATGTCAAATGTTGTACTTGACACGTCAAAACCTGGTGAACCACTTTTAAAAATGTAGCTATTACCTTTCAGCGCTATGACGTTATCTGTTGAAGTTATATCAACACTGACGTTGAGATTAAAAATAATTCCCTGCAAATATCTAGAACCATCACTCCACGTTCCAAACAAATAACTAGAATTACGTATAGAACATCCCTCAGGGATTACAAAGTCTGAGAGATCTAAATCTGACGTCGGCTCTGAAATACTGCATCTCACAACAATAATCTCGTTGTTTGACAATACGCCGTCAACGATACTCTCTCGTACTTCAATATTGATTGAAGGGATATCCATGGTTTTCCTTCAGATAGGTGTCGCTCGACAAACTTTCGAGCAATAAATTCAATCAATTCATAGTACACATCTGCAAAAAGGATATTTTCAACAGGTGCCGATGAAGAGGAAGTGCTTCAGAACCAACAGGTAAATACCGTTTGTCTGAGCACTACTGTAGAAGTGGGGGCAAGAACATACAACTGTGCTGATGCACTAGTATTATTCTGTGCAAACGGTCAGAGTCAGGTACACAACACCCTAATCCAGTGTGCGGTTGTAGCAGCCAGCCTGAGGTATCACGCCCAGCGCGGCATCCTAAACGGAAGCATGCGCTGCACGACAGGCGACACCAGCCTCGGCACATTCAATGTTTCATGCACGCTGATGACATCCTCGCCAAACAAGCGGCTCTTGAGCACGGATCGTTCGTAGAAAGGCGTGTCTTCCAGCATATCGATCACGCGTACCGGCGCGTTGCCCTCGCTACGCATACGCCGAGGGATGCGCCAGCCGGTCAGCTCTAGCGCTTGTCGCGGTGGTGGGGAAAATTCTTCGATGCGCCCATCCGGTGTGAACCGTAAACCCAGAAGACGATCTTCGCCCTGCTTTTGCTGCACATCGTAAATTACCGCTGCCGAGCCGTCAGACAACAAGGCACGCGACCAGTCCCATTCTCGAAAAGGCTCGCTGATAGGTTCATCGCCTTCATTGGAATCCAGATAGGCATGCCCGCTCCAGCGCATGGATGGATTGCGCATCTCGACTTCAACGCGTGCACAAGCGGCCAGCGGACCCCAGCGATGGCGAGCACCATCGTCGAGCGCCACGCTGAAGGTAGAGAGCGATGAGGGATAGACCCTAACCTTGCCCCGCACCGGCAAAGGCAAGGGCATGCCGACTTCGCAGATATCGATCTCCAGATGGTCGCCATGCCATTGCAGACTGCTCGGGCCTATCGTGAATTGGCGCGCGTCGCGCTGCATGCTGTGCTGGCCGCGCTCGGTCATGGTCCAGCGGCGATGGCGTCCGTAGAGCGCAACATTCAATGCGCAATGGTTCTCCGGGTCGGCGGCACTGCGCTTCAGTGCGCTGCGGTAGTAGGGTGAGAAAACGCTACCGACAAAGGCAATGATGGTCAGTCCATGCTGGCCGTCATCGCTGAGCGCATCGACATACCACCAGAGATAACCACCCGACGGGACCGGCTGGTCGAATCGAGGTGCGCCATCAGCGTCGCGGCCGCCAGCTGGCCGGACATCGCTGCCATCGGGACGCCCGGCCCCGGATGCACGCTGCCGCCCGCCAGATACAGTCCCGGTATCCGGCTCTTCGCTCCCGATCTCGCAAACGCCGACATCCAGCCGTGCGTCGCCATCCCGTACAGCGCTCCTCCACTGCCCGGAAACATCTGATGAAAATCGCTCGGGGTGGTTCGCAAGCAGTTCTGCGGCGTGCGATTGATAGTCAGACCGCAGCGGGCCAGATGGGAAAAGGAATGGCTCTCGCATGCGTCGATCTCCGATTCGGTAAGTGTGTGGCTGCCCTCTGCGGGAGCATTCACCAGCACGAGTAAACGATCCCTGTCGGGCGCGGCATCATTGATGCCACGGTCTTGCGCGCAGACATAGACGGTCGGTGTCTGGGGCAAACGGGCGCGGGAAAAAATGTCGGTAAATTCGCTTCGGTAATCCGATTGAAAAAATACGTTGTGACGCTCCAGCGGAAAGCCGGATGTCTCGGCGTTGATGCTCCAGGTAACTGCCGAGAGCGAACGCTTTCCGGGTGACAGTGCAGACGCAGCGCGACGTACTTTCGGTCCAAGCAGGTTCTGGGACAGCGCGGACACATCGCCATTGAAAACCACGCTGTCCGCAGCGATTCGTTCGCCGTTGGCTAACCTGACGCCGGACACGCTGTCGCCTTCCCTCTCGATCTCGCTGCAGGGCGAGCGATAACGAATCTCCACACCGCGCTGCTGAGCAAGATTCGCCAGTGATTGTGCGAGCGCGTGCATGCCACCCTGCACCGACCACACACCGTCCAGCTCGACTTGCGTGACCAGCATCAGCGTTGCTGGCGATTGCCACGGCGATGAGCCGCAGTAGGTGGCGTAGCGGGCGAACAGCTGCCGCAAACGGCTGTCATGAAAATGCTGGCCGAGGGAATCCCAGAGATTGCTCATCGGGCCCAGTGACGCCAGTACGGCAAGGCCTTTCATACCCAGATCACCCGCCATGCTCACCAGCGTGGGTGACTGCGAACGGATGAACGGGCCTTCCAGCGTGTCGTACACCTCACGCGCCTGCCGACAAAACTGCATGAAACGCGCTGCTTCCGAAGGTCCGGCAAAGCGGGCGATCGCCTCGCGCGACGCATTCGGATCGGCAAACAGATCCATGCGCTCGCGCGCATTCCATGCGTGGCGCGCCAGCACGGGCAACGACGTCAGCGTGAGCTCTTCATCCAGCTTGCGACCCGCGCTCTCATAAATCTGCTCGAAGATCCAGCGCATCGTGAACACGGTCGGTCCGCTGTCGATCGGTGCGCCATCGACGAGAGGCTGGCGCATCTTGCCACCCGGTGCATCCATGGCTTCGACAAGCGTGACGTGCAGATCGCGTTGTGCGAGCTGCAGCGCCGCCACCAACCCGCCGATGCCGGCACCAATCACGACTACGTGATGGTCGCGGCCGGTACGAGGGGTGGTGCTGGCGCTAGTCATACACCCGCCCCTTCCACTGCCCCTGCAAACGCAGCGGCACAAAGCGAACGAACATGGATTCAGAAAAGAACTGGTGCTTCCATGCCGCACGTATGGCGTCGAGATGCGCACCGGTTCGCGCATACGCATCCATCGCTGCGGTGTTTTGCCAGAGACTGAAGGTCGCTTGTCGCAACAGCGGTGCTTCGCCCATGCCTGTCGCCAGCTCGCAGCCTTCCGCTGAGCCTAGATCGCGCTGCGCGGCGGGCGCGTGGCGCCAGAATGCGGCGGCGGCAGAGGCGCGGATCGACGCACGCGTGAGTGTCGCCACGGGAGCCTCTGCCGGCAGGGACGCGGTCGGTGCAAGCGTCATCCCATCCCATGAGCCACGCACACTGGCGGCGCGCAAGGTGGCAATGAACAGTTCTTCGCTGCGCTGGCGGTAGCGGTCAATCAGTGCCGAGTGAGCGATGAAATCGCTGGCCGAGTGCTCGGAATCAAACACGCAAAACATCGCCTGATGTGACGGGCTGGGCATGAGCCCGAAACCACCACCGATGCCGCTTCCCAATGATTTGATAAATTTCAATCCTGGCGTGCGCTGCGGCAGCCAGCTGCCGAACGCTGTGCGATGCCAGCCCCAGGGCCAGTACATCGCGTGAAGTCGCGAGAGAATGAGAACTACCGTGCCGTCCACGGTATGAATGACGCGGCTGCGTGTCTGCTCGCTCTGTGCGAGTCCATCAGGCGGCATGCCCTCTGCGGGGGTCTTGCTGATGGCGCGACCTGCGGTCATGGTGACTCCGCAAAAAAGTTGCGGGTGATACGAATGGGGGCTCTGAAGACTCTGGAGAAAAGGATCCCGGCACGTGCCGGGATCCGATGCTACGTGGTCACTTCACACTTCAGGCGTCTGCAACAACTCAAGGTCTACTCACTTCGCTGCTACCTGTTTCGGCGCAACGAGCTCTGGATGGTCTTTGATCATCGGGAAGCCATACAGCGGCTTGTACGCGCCCTGGTGGCAGGTCGCACAATTGACCTTGGCCACGTCGCCGCCCACGCCCTTGCGCTCCACCGGGAAAGTGTCGGTCAGCGGCACCATGTACTCCTTGTTCACATCGCGAGCCATCCGTATGCCGTGCCAGGCTGTGATGCGTTGAGGCGGGCTTTCGTTCCAGCTCTGGAAGGAGCGCGAGTTGTGGCAATACGTACAGTTGACGCCGAGCGAATTCGACATGTGCGTCATCAGTCCATAGGTCCACTCAGCCTGCTTGATCGATTGACGATTGCCCGAGGGCAGAGGCGTCGGACCGTTCACGCGGATGGGCTTGTCTTCCAGCAGGAAGGGCGTCAGCGGATCGGTCGGCAGCGACGACAGGTTCACATACTGACCAGGCGTGTTCTGGCCCGCGTTATCGCCGATGAAGTCTGCGCCCTTGTGTTGCGGCGGCGGCGTGAACCACACTTGCGTGGGCACCGGATTACCGCGATGGCAGGTGTAACAGGTGACGCCCGTGTTGTTGACATGCTGCTGCCAGTTGCTGTTGATGTGACGGGTCATCTCGATCATCTTGCGCGCGACGACCTTGGTGTATTTCGAGTCCTCGGCCAGGTTCTGCAAGTTGTGGCAGTACGCGCAACCCTCTTTCGGTGATACCCAGCTGGTCATGGCCGTCATCAGGCGAATGAACTGCCCCGCGGAGAGATCTCCGAGTACCTGCACGTTCTGATATGACTGCTTCGCGGTCGGTCCGCCATCGGGAACAGGGGGCAATGCAGGTGGCGCGGTGTTCAGCGCATCCTGCTTCTCGACGATGCGCGGGTTGTACACCTGCACCATGCCCGTGCCACGGTAGCCGTGCTGCACGCTCTCCATCGGAATGCGCTCGACCGGCGGCTCTTTGCAGCCGGCGAGCAGCACCAGCCCCAGCGCAAGTGCCGAGACGAGTTTCAGGGTTCGGTAGATCATGGCTTGGCTCCCTGAAGGGTGGCGGGATCCACGATCGGGCCCCACACTTGCGGATAAGGCGGGGCGACGCCATGCTTGACGGCCCACAGATACCAGTT
>JACCEE012200854.1_pt1 | contig 11939 bp, 11 predicted proteins | sample 7449931 | NCBI WGS metagenome assembly JACCEE01 (sample SAMN15323457, study PRJNA562643) | freshwater metagenome | isolation source: river surface water | place: USA:Blue River Watershed | collected 2017-08-19 | reverse complement strand
TTACAAAACACACAATTGATGAAGCACCTCAGGCATATAAACCCAAAAAAGAAATAATCGAAAATATAAAGGACAGTGTTGATATTATTGAAATTATAACTCCTTTGTATAACTTTAAAGGAGAATGATTATGTGGATACAAATAAGTTCGGGAAGAGGACCGATTGAATGTTCAAAATGTGTTTATATGTTTTATAATTTATTAATAACCGAAATAAAAAAAGCAGGTTTTGAAGCAGAAATGCTTGATTGTGAAAAAGACGAAAAACCAAACACTTTAAAATCGGTTGTTATTTCAACAAATATAAATGAAGATAATAAAATTGTTTCGGATTTGGAAGGAAGTATTTTATGGGTTTGGAAAAGTAAATTTCGCCCCGAACACAAAAGAAAAAATTGGTTTATTGATGTTGAAAAGTTTTATGAAAGTGATGAAATAGTATTTTCCGAAAGCGAAATCAAAATTGAAACAATGAAAAGTTCGGGTCCCGGCGGTCAAAATGTAAACAAAGTCGAATCAGCTGTAAGAATTACACATATTCCTACAAATATTACGGTTATTGCAAGAGGTGAAAGGAGTCAATATTTAAATAAAAAATTTGCAATTGCACAATTGAAAAAAATTATTGAAAATATGGATAAATCAAACAAAAAATCACTTGAACAAACAATGTGGAAACAACACACATCTCTTGAAAGAGGAAATCCGATAAGAACTTACAAAGGTGATAATTTTGAATTGAGCAAATAAAATCAATTATCCAAAACTTCTCGAATAATTACCGAAAGCTGTTTAATATCAAAAGGTTTTTCAATATATTTCTTAACACCTATATTTAATGCTTTTTCACTGTCCATTTTTTGATTAAATCCGGTACAAATTATTATTAAAGTTTCATTATTTATTAAAATCATCTTTTCGGATAATTCTTTTCCGTTTATTTTCGGCATTGTCATATCGCAAATCTATATTTGAATAATTCTGAGAAAAATAAATCAAAGCATCTTCCGAATCCGAAAAGGATATTACTTTATATCCTAAATGTTCCAATATTTTTGTTTCTATTTTTAACAATTGTTCTTCGTCATCAACAAGTAAAACGGTTTCATTCCCTTTTTGGTCATAAATTGCCTTGTTTTTTTCTTCAACAGGAATTTCTTCAACAACCGGCAATAAAATTTTAAATACTGTTCCTTTATTAACTTCACTGTAAACAGTTATAATTCCGTTGTGACTTTGTATAATTCCGTTTACAACAGAAAGTCCCATTCCTGTTCCTTTTCCTAATGGTTTTGTGGTAAAATAAGGGTCAAATATTTTGTCTTTTATCTCTTTAGGTATTCCGTAACCCGTATCGGAAACAGTAAGCATTAAATAATATCCTTTGTTTAGTCCGTAATAATGCTGTAACTCCTCTTTATCCAAATAAACTTCACTTGTTTCTATTTTTAAAGTTCCTCCGGTTTCTTCCATAGCATGCATTGAATTTGTTGCCAAATTAAGCAAAATTTGATGCATTTGAGTCGGATTTGCAGAAATTGCTTTTTCTTTTTCATTTAATTTTACGATAATTTCAATTGATTTCGGAATTGATGACCTTAATAATTTTATTGATTCCTTTATAATTGAATTTAAATATAAAGGCTTTTTTTCCAATGATGAATTTCTGCTGAAACTTAATAATTGCTTAACAATTTCCTGAGCTTTTTTAGAAGCAATTTTCATTTCTTCCAAATTTCTTGATATTTTTTCTGGTGAATTGATTTGTTCCAAAGATAATTCGATATTTCCGAACAATATTCCCAAAATATTATTAAAATCATGTGAAATTCCTGCTGCCAAGGTTCCGATTGACTCCAATTTCTGAGATTGAAGTAATTGAGATAAAAGTTTTTTTATTTGTGTAATATCCTGAATAAACAATTCAAAAATATTATTATTAAAACATCCGTTTAAAACAACAATAATTTCTTTTTCAAACCCCAAAACAGCCGTTTCGTAATTGGTAATATTTTTTGTTTTTTTTAATTGTTCAAAAAATATACTTTCTTCTTCTTTTGTTTTAAAAAAAGTGAAAGCATTATTGTTGTAATTATCAATAAATTCTTTTTCGTTTGAAAATCCGCATAATTTGATTATTGATGAATTTGCCATCAACATATTATTATTAATATCTATCTGAATTATTCCTATTGGTGAATTTTCAAAAATTTGTTTATATTTATTTTTTTCAACTTCAATTTCACTGATTTTATCCTGCAATTCCGAATAATATGTTTTTTTTGAAGAAGATTCTCCCAATCCTATTAAATCTTTTAACATTTGTAGATTTTCATCAGAAGGCTTCTTCATAAATCACCTCAATATCTCTTTGGTTTGGAGTTCTTGGATTTGTTATAATACAGGCATCTTTTATAGCTTTCTTTGAAAGAGACGGAATATCATCGTTTTTAACACCTATTTTGCTTAAAGTTTTTGTAATCGAAAGATTTTTTCTGAAATTTGAAATATATTCAAACAATTCTTTTTTTATTTCTTTATTTGTTTTGTTTTTCATATCAATATCAAAAATTGTTGCAATAACTTTATATTTATCCGATGCATAATCAAAATTATAATTTACAACATGTTCAAGTAATAAAGAATTACATTCTCCGTGAGGTAAATCAAGCAATCCTCCCAAACTGTGAGCCATTGCATGAACTGCTCCCAAAATTGCATTTGAAAAAGCAAGTCCGGCTTTAAAACTCGCAAGCATTAACTGTTCACGTAAAAATAAATCATTCGGATTGTTCATAAGTCTGGGAAGATATTTGTTTATCAACTGAATTGCCTCAATTGCATACATATCGGTTAAAGGTCCGCTTACAACGGAAACAAAAGCTTCAATTGCATGAACCAAAGCATCCATTCCTGTACAGGCTGTTAAATAAGAATCCATAGAAATTGTTACTTCCGGATCTATTAAAGCAACATCGGGAACAACCGATTTACTTACAATTGCAATTTTAATAAATTCATCGCGATTGCTGATAATACAAAACTGAGAAACATCCGCAGAAGTTCCTGCTGTTGTAGGAATGAATATTAAAGGCGGAACAGGATATTTAATTTTATCAACTCCTTCAAATTCAATTATATTTTTATTGTTTGTAACAACAATTCCTATTCCTTTTGCACAATCCATAGGGCTTCCGCCGCCTACGGAAACAATAATATCACAATTATTTTGTTTATAAATTTCTGCACCTTCCATAACTTCGGTTGTTCTGGGATTCGGAGTTACATTTGAAAAAATTATATAGTCAATTTCTGCTTCTTTTAAACTGGTTTCAACATCTTTCAACCATATACTGTTTATAAGTCCTTTATCAGTAACAATAATTACTTTTTTTGCATTAAATTTTGAAGCATATTGACCAACCAAATATCTTGCACCGTTTCCGAATACAACTTCGGGAGACACAAATTTTCTTAAATTAATATCATAATTCATTTTAACCAAAACAACATCTGTAATTATTATAACTTATTTTTTATAATATGCAATGTTTTTACGAAAAAATCACAATAATTATTTAATTGTGATTTTTTTTTGTTGTTTCAATGAAAGTTCTAACCCATATGGAAATTAATAATTCCTGTTTGGAAATTAATAATTCCTATTCGGAAATTATATTATTTAATTCTTTTTCAATATCTTCTGCCAAATCTTCAGGTTTTGTTGATGATGCGTATCTTGTTACAACTTCACCTTTTTTATTTATCAAAAATTTTGTAAAATTCCATTTAATTGCTTCGCTTCCAAGCAAACCTTTAGCTTCCGATTTTAAATATTTATAAAGAGGTATTGTGTCTTTTCCGTTTACTTTCACCTTTGACATAACAGGAAAAGTTACTCCGTAATTTATTTCGCAAAAATTTTGAATTTCTTTGTCTTCCAAAGGTTCCTGCCCTGCAAATTGATTACACGGAAAAGCCAAAATAATAAAATTTTTATCTTTGTATTTTTGATACAATTCTTCAAGTCCTTTATATTGAGGAGTAAATCCGCATTTGCTTGCAGTATTAACAATCAAAAGGACTTTATCTTTATAATTTTCCAATAATACATCTTCACCTTTGTTGTTTTTAACAATAAATTCATATATACTCATAAAAACCTCTTAAAAATAAAATATTAACAATTCTAGTTTATAATTATTTCAAAATAAATAAAATAATTTATTGATTTTGGCAATTTTAACAAAAAAAACATTTTTTGCTGTTAAAACTTGAAAATTATAAAATAAAAATATAAAATTGGTAATTACTTTTTTGTGGAGGAAAAAATGCCTTATGAACCATCAAATTTAGAAGAAGAATATGTAAAGAAGCAAGAAATCGAACAAATGAAATTACTTGCGGAAAAAAGAAAAAAAGAAATTGAAGCAGGGGAAAAAGAAAAATTAAAAAAATTGCATTATATGCGATGTCCCAAATGCGGTGATGAAATGCAGGAAATCGAGTATAAAGAAATTAAACTTGATAAATGTTTCGGTTGCGGCGGAATATATTTTGATGACGGTGAATTAGACCTTTTGATTTCAAAAGAAACAAAAAAAGATTCATTTGTAAAATCATTTTTTTCTGTATTCGGTTCAAAAAAAGAATAATTTAAAAAATATTTGCGGCAGAAATAATATTATTTCTGCCGTTTACTCAAGAAGTTTAAGTTTCAACTCATATTCCTGTTGTGTCGGTAAGTCATTTTTTTGTTTATACAAATTTATTAATTCTTTATAAATTATTTTTTTATCACAAATATGCAAAAACTTTAATAATTCTTTAATTTGTGTTTCTGTATCAATAATTTTCATTGAATTAATAATTTTATAACAATTGGATTTGATTAAATTATGAGGTAATTGATTGAAAACAGAAACAGCTTCATTATATTTTTTCAAATTAATATATGAATCAACCAATAATATTAAATAATCTTTATTTATTTCTTCATATTTTAATAATTCCGATAATATTTCGGATGCTTTTAAAAAATTATTATTATCAAAATAAAATTTTCCCAAAAAATAATATGAATAGTCTGTTTTCAAATCATCTTTTATTTTAATAAGTATTTTTTCTGCTTTTACTTTGTCGTTAATTAACAATAAATAAGATGATAAATGATAATTTATCCAATTTTTATCAATATTTATATTTTCGTTTAAAATAAAATCCACTGATTTTTCATACAATCCGTTTTGTATAAGAAACTGTAAATAAGCTGTTTTTTGATAATATGTTTTAGGTTTTATCAAATCACTTATTTCGTTTTTATATTTATTCATAACTTCTTTTGTAAACAAAAAATTATGACTTGAAATAATCGGCTCAATTTTTAATGATTTCTCAATTAAATTTAAAACTTCTTCTTTACTTTCTTCAAAATAAACAAATATAACAGCTTTTAAATCGTAAAAAATATAGGATTCTTTTATTTTTTCAAAATATTCAATTGAATATAAAACCAAATTGAATTTTATTTCCTGTTTAAAATTGCTGTTTAATAAAAAATGTAAAAACTTTATTTGTAAATGAAAACTTAAATAATCTTTGCTTAAGATTTTAAGAAAATCTTTTATTTTAATATTTTTTATATTCGAAAGTCCTGCTTTTGTTTTAACCGAAAGAGTGTTTTGGTAACTTAAATGGAGCTTGGAAGATGCTTTAAAGTCCTTAATAAAAATATAAGAATAAATAATAATATCCACAAATAAACTTACAATCAACAGTGAAATAAAAACTTTCTTCTTTGTATTTTCAATTAAATGAGTTTTATAAATTTTTGCGTTCATCGTTTGTATTCGAATATTTTTCAAAATTATAGTTAACAATATATATTAAAGCAATTAAAAATCCAAAAATAAAAACAAATATGCCCAAATGTAAAATAAAATCGGCAATTGACTGAATATGTAATATTATAACGGAAATAAAAATTGATATAAAAAGATGCAAATGATTTTTTTTTAGAGTTTTAAAAGAATGAATTATTGTTTTAATAAATTCATAATAAAAAAATCCAAGTAAAAATAATCCTGTTAAGCCATATTCAACCAAAAATTGAATATATTCATTATGAAGGTGGTGAACAAAATTGTTGCTTAAACCTGAATAATAGGGGTATAGAAGAGCAAACTGATTAACACCGACCCCAAATAATATATTGTCATAAAACATATTTAAAGATGTTTTAATCATTTCAAATCTGCCGTTTATACTTCCTTCGGAAGTTATTTGTTCCAAATAATTCACATCAGAATTTATTATATTTTTACTAAACATCAAAAAGGTGAAAACACCCAAAAGAATAAGAAATAAAAATACAAATAATATTTTAAATCTGAATTCAATTGATTTTCTTTCAACAATAAAATAAACACAAAATCCTGTTATTAATGATAAAAAAACCATTCTGCTTTGCAAAGAATAAATTAAATAAAATAAAAATATAAAATATAAAATTTTAAAAATAAGAATTTCTTTGTTTTCATTTTTTGTATTCACAAAAAAATAAAAAAATATAATCGGAACAGGAATTGAAATAAAAGAAGCCAAATGGTTTTTATTAACAAAAAAACCAAATGAAGTTATATTAACATCAAATAAAGATGAGTAGAAAGGAATTTTTGTCAAATAAACAACAATAACAAAATTAAAAATAAAAAACAGAATAAATTTCAGTTTGAAAATGTCTTTTCTACAAAACAACAATATTTTTATCCAAAAATAAAAAGAAACAATCAACAACAATAAAAAAATACCGTTATAACTGTCAAATAAATAGCAGTATTTTGAATAATCAATCTTTTCAATAAATCCCAAATCACTCCACAATTTATTAAAATCGTTTAATGGTTTTGAAAATGGTATTGTTGAATGAATAAAAGGAATAAATTGAAAGAGATTATAAATTATAAATAACAAAAGAGGAATTTCAATATTGATTCTTATATTTTTGTAAAAACCAAATTTATAATAATAAAATATATAAAATAGGTATATTAAAATTATCCAAACAAATATTCCGATATAGTAATAGGAATGAACTCCGCCCATAAAAAACAATGAAATCAAAAACACAGATAATACAGAAAAGTATGTATTTTTCATTATTACTTTTCGTCTTTTCCGTAATAATAGTAATCGCATTTTTTATAACTGTAGTAAGAGATTTTTGATTTATCTGCTTGATTGAGAATAACTCCGATAATTTTTGAATTTATATTTGTAAATTGTGATTTGGCTTCTATCAAATAATGTTTGTTTGTTGAATTGAATTTTACAACCAAAACAACACCGTCAACCATTTTTGAAATAACCAAAGCATCGGAAACCGCTGAAATAGGAGGTGAGTCAAATATAACTCTGTCATAATTCTTTTTTAAATATTCAAACATTTCTGTAAATTTCGGACTTTTGATTATTTGAATTGCATTTGGCGGAATTGGTCCTGTAGAAATAAAATCCAAATTTTTTAATTCGGTTTTTTGAATAATCGAATCAATTGTATTATTTCCGGAAACAAATGATGTCACACCCAATTTGTTATCATAATTGAATACTTTGTGTAATCTTGGTTTTCTTAAATCGGTATCAATAATTACTGTTTTTAATCCTTGTTCCGATATTGTTGCCGAAAGATTGGAGGCAATTGTTGTTTTTCCTTCCATAGGTCCGGGAGAAGTAACCAAATAACTTTTAACTTTTGTTTCTTTTTCCGAAGTGTTTATAAAATCCATATTTGTTGTTATACTTCTGCAATTTTCGGCAAAATTAGACCTGGGAGCATTAATGGAATATAATTCTTTATATGACACATTCTCTTTTTCAACTTTGATATCTTTGGGTAAATAACCAAGAAACGGCAAACCCAAATTCTCTTCGATTTCTTCTCTTGTCTTAACGGTTTTATCAAGAAACAGTAACAGTAAAATAAAAATAAAACTCAATATAAATCCCAAAAACAATCCTATTGCCAAATTAACTTTTAACTGAGGACGAATAGGTGTTGTCGGTTTTTTTGCATAATCCAAGATTTCAACATTATTTGATTGAAGTAATAATTTTAAATTGCTTTTTTTAAGTTCGGTAAATAGTATTTTATGAACTTCTGTTTCGGTTGTTGCGGTTCTTTTATCCTGTTTGTATTTTAATTCATTTTGTTCTATTTTTAAAGCTTCCTGAATAACATCTTCTTTTAATTTCAATAATTCTTTTTCTTTTGCCTGAATTAATTTGTATTTATTTTCCACTTGTTTTCTGTAATTTTCAAGGGTTTGTTTTAATTGTTGTTCTATATTTTCTATTTGAGATTTTAAAGAAATTATTTTGGGATTTTCTTCTTTATATTTTTCATTTAAAACTTCAAGTTCATTTTTTTTACCGATAAGAGTTAATTTTAAATTTGAATAGGAAGTATCTTTCAATTGGTCGGAAACAATTTCCAAGTCTTTGATATTTTTAAAAAACAAATAATCTTGTTCCGCATCGATTCTTTCCAATCGTATTTTATTGTATTGTTCTTCCAGTGAATATAATTTTTGAATTGTAACATTTCGTGTATCTTCGGATGATGTTAATAAAACTTTATTTTGTTTTTTAAACTCAAATAAATTCAACTCAGCATCAATAACCCGTTCATCTGCTTCATTAACACGTTCCTGCAACCAAACAAGCGATTTTTTCAGGTGATTTGTTTTTTTCTTTATATTATATTCTTTATAACTTTCTGCATAATAATTTGCCAAATTCATAGATAATTGAGGATCGGATGTTTCAACACTTAACAAAACTTTACTGCTGTTTTGAATAGGAGTAACACTTAATATTGATTGTAATATTTGAGCAATATCAACTTCACCTTTGCTTGCATTTTTTATTTTTTCAAAATAGGGATGATTTTCAAGATTATAATTGGTTACAACTTCTGTTGCAAGTCCGTAACTCTTTATTATTTCATATTCCGTATTAAAAAAAGAGTCATATTCCTGATAAGCAGAGTAATTGTATTCTGTCATTTCCTGAACGGGATTTTGAGTATCTCGAAATTTTATTATTATTGATGTTGTTGCTTTATATATTTTAACTTGATTTTTTGTATAGAAATATGTTGCAACAAGCGAACCTGCTACCGTTAATATAATAAGATATTTAAAACGAAGTAAATATTTAAAAATATCCTTTATGGTTAAGATATCTCTGTCCATATTTACAACCAAGTTTCGGAAACATAAATAATATCATTTGGTATCAAAATAATATCTTTAATTTTTCCGTCAATAATTTGATTTACAGGTATTTTGTAAGATGAAACATTATTATTTATATTTCTTTTTAAAATTATATTGCTTTTATCCGCAATTTGAGTAAAACCACCGCTTGTTGCAATTAATTGCAATAAAGTTAAATCAGTTTGATAAGAATATGAACCGGGTTTTGAAATTTGCCCGAAAATATAAACTTTTTTACTGTTTGTTTCTTTAACATAAATTGTGACTTGTGGATTTTTTAAATATTTCTCACTTAATTTCGTTTCAATTTCTTTTACAATTTCATTTATTTTTCTGTTTACAACTTCTACTTCACCTATTAATGGAAAAAGTATTTTTCCGCTTGTATCAATTCTGAATGTTCTTGATAAATTTGTTTCATCATAAACAGTTATTTCAATAACATCATTAACACCCAATTTACTTATATCTTCATTTAACTCAGGTAAATCAACAAATGTTATCTTTTTAATATTTTGATTGTTTGATTGGTTACAGGAAATAAAAAAAACTAATACTAAAATAAGTATCTTTATCATTAAAAGAAAATATAGAAATTTAATGCAACAAGTTGTTGTAAATAATTATATTTTACTGTTATTAAATCACTGTTGCTGACATATTCTGTTGTAAAATCAGTGAAATTTTTAGTAATGGTATATCTGAATTCGGCTTTGTATTTATCTTTATAGTTATATGAAATAAAAGGATTTACAATCAAAAGTAATTCACTTCTTGATGATGAGGCTTGAACAGTATCATCTGCATTTTGTCCGACTGAAATGTCGGAAAACATATTTAATGTTAAGCTACTGTTTGCACCAAAATCCAAATAACCTTTTTTTATTAAAAAGTTTAAATAAGGTTTGTGGTATTCAAGATAGTTTGAAAATACAACATCTGTAAATTCTCGTTCATATCCAAATACTATTCTGGATTTAGGTGTAAACCCATATGTAAATTCAATGTTTGCAACAAAAGAATTAAAATCAGTTCCGTTTTCATAATCGGAATAAGCCCAACCCAAATAAATTTTTGCGGCTAATTTAGGAGTAATAACCCCCAATAACCCAACACGACCCAAAATAGGTGTTGAATCATAACTTCCCAAAAGTGCTTTATTTGTTTCACTTATATTGCTGTGAATAACCATTCCGTAAATGGCTTCAACAATAAAAGATGTTTTTGGTAAAAACTTCCATTCACTACCGATTGAAAAATCATGAGACATATTATCTTGTGCTTCTGTTGCAACTCTTGTTAATTCCAGCAACTCATCGGTTCCTAATGTTTTGTTAAGCCCAAAAGAATATTTAAAATTAAATTTTAAACTTTTTCCCAATGGAGTTGTAAAAAAACCTACATTGAATTTATTACTTAATTTTGATATAGGTTTAGAATATCCTGAAAATGAAAGTTTTTTAAATGAATCTGAAATAAAAAAAGAAAAATTGCCTTGTTTAAAAGCAACAAATCCCAAATTGGAATTTAAACTGAATCCGTTATTATTTTCAACATATTTTGGATAAACATCATTAACAGACATAAAATAATCATAAGAAGCATTAAAATCAAACTTTATATCCGTATTTGTGTTATTTTTATTATTCAGTTTAAATCCGGGAAGTAATTGAAACATTAAAGATGATGCTTCATTATTTGTATCAGCTGTTTTAAAAAAGTTTGAATTGTATTGAGTATTCAAACTGACAAACGGAGAGAAAATCACAGAACTGTTATTCTCTTGTGCCTGTATGGTGAGTGAAATAATAATTATTATAAGCAGTATATTTACTTTCAAATCAAATCCTTCAAACAAGAACAATATAATACTATTTGAAATAATTGTCAAATTTTTTAATTCAACAATTACCTATTTAACAAACAGCAATCTTTTTTATTTACCATAAAAAAAACTTCTTGTCAAGTAAAGTAACCTAAAATGTTTTTTTTTAAAAAAATAAATGTTTTTTTATTGAAGAAATAATAGTGGAATTATTCGCCGGGTGAAAATGCTGCTGTAAACTTAACGCTTACAGGTGGTTTTTCAGGAATAGGAAATTCAACCCTTTTCATTTTTTTCTCAATACATTTCAGCATACTTTGAGATAATGCATCATCATTCATCGTAACTTCCAAAAACTCAATATTAATTGGTTTTCCGTCAGCCCCGATTGTAACCATTATCTTTATTTTGCCTTTAAAAGAGTTGTTCTTCTTTGCTTCTTCCTGATAACAACCATTCATTTGTTTATTTGCTTTTTTCAAAGCATTGGTAGCTGATGTTTCATCAATACCTTTATCAACAGTAACTGCATCCATTTTGGTTTTGGGTGATATTGCAACTTTTTTAACCTCTTGTGTTTTCAAATCCCTTTTTTCATTTCCGGTAACTTCCGATGTTTTAACATTTGTGGGACCGCCGCCACCAACATTTGTACGTGAAATACCTGTACCTCCACCACTGCCACTGCCACCACCACGAATATCAAGACCGCTGCCGTTTCCTCCGTCACCATAACCACCATTACCACTGCTGCTGTCTAAACCCAAATCCGATAAACTTGTTACACTTCCTCCATCTCCCGAACCACCGCCCATTATTGCACCAAAACCATTAC
>JACCEE012494271.1_pt1 | contig 11951 bp, 9 predicted proteins | sample 7449931 | NCBI WGS metagenome assembly JACCEE01 (sample SAMN15323457, study PRJNA562643) | freshwater metagenome | isolation source: river surface water | place: USA:Blue River Watershed | collected 2017-08-19 | reverse complement strand
GGTACCGAACCAGCGCGAAGCCAGCATCCGCGAGCTGGGTCCGACTGCCGTTACCGGTACGCTCAGCGTGCCGGTGGGCCGTCTGCGCAAGCTCAACATGGGCTCGCGGTACCTCGGCGCCTTCACGGTGGGTGATCAGCTGCTGTGGGGCGCGGCCGAGCCGCTGCGCCGCATGCTGCGCATCCTCCTGGAGCGTTGATCGGCAAGCGCTGATCGTTGAATAAAAGGGCCGGCTTGTTCCGGCCCTTTTGTTTTTCTGCAGGGTATCGCTAGAGTGCCGCCCAATCTTTTTCTGTTCGGGGTCTGTTTATGTCTCAATCCTTTGCCATTGCCCTGATCGGTGCGACCGGTCTGGTCGGTGAAACCCTTATCGAGTTGCTGGAAGAGCGCGAGTTTCCGGTGAGCACCCTGCATTTGCTGGCCAGTGCCGAGTCGGCCGGGCAGAGCTTTGCCTTTCGGGGCAAGAACCTGCGGGTACGCGATGTTGCCGGATTCGATTTTGGCCAGGTGCAGATCGTCTTTTTTGCGGCTGGCGAGGCAGTAACCCGCAGCTTTGCACCACGAGCCCAGGCCGCGGGATGTGCGGTGATCGATCTGTCTGGCGCACTGTTGCTTGATGAGGCGCCGCGCATTGTGCCGGAGGTCAATGCGGATGCGGTCGCCGGGCTCAAGCCGCCCTATGTGCTGGCCAGTCCGCTCAGCCCAGTGGTGATGCTGGCCTGCGTGCTGGCGCCGCTGGCCCGTGAGCATGCCCTGCAACGCCTGACGGTGATGGCGGCGCTGGCGATTTCCCAGCGTGGGCGCGAAGGCGTGACTGAGCTGGCCCGGCAGACCGCCGAGTTGCTCAATGCCCGGCCGCTGGAGCCGCGTCTGTTTGACCGGCAGGTGGCGTTCAACCTGCTTGCCCAGGTTGGCCAGGTCGATGGCGAAGGTCAGGCACTGCTGGAACGACGCTTGGTGGCCGAACTGCAGCAGGTGCTGGCGCTGCCTGAGCTCAAGGTCAGTGCAACCTGCGTACAGGCTCCGGTGTTCTTCGGTGACAGCCTGAGTGTCAGCCTGTTGGCGGGTGAACCGCTGCCGATGGCGCAGGTGCAGGCCGCACTGGCCAGCGAAAGCGCGCTGGAACTGGTCGAGGTGGGTGACTATCCGACAGCCGTGGGAGATGCCGTAGGACAGGATGCGATCTATGTCGGTCGAGTGCGTCAAGGTCTGGATGACGCAACCGAACTTAATTTGTGGATTACTTCCGATAACGTGCGCAAAGGCGCGGCGCTAAACGCTGTGCAAATAGCCGAGTTGTTGATAAAACACTATCTGTAAAAGATACTTACCGGAAAATTTGAAGAATTTTTCTAGCTTGACAATACTGGCTTGACTGAACGCTGGCGGGGCTCCGTGCAAACGGAAGCGGGTAGCGTTCAATCTGACCCCTCTCGCGCGTCGAGAAAAAAAGATAAAACAAGGGAAAACGCTATGGTTCGGGTTCGCAAACTGGTGCTGGCAATCGCGGCAGCGTCTTCGCTGTCAACCGGAATGGCACATGCGCTAGGACTGGGGGAAATCAACCTCAAGTCGGCACTGAACCAGCCGCTGAGCGCAGAAATCGCCCTCATGGAAGTGCGCGATCTGGCTTCCGGCGAGGTGGTTTCCACCCTGGCCTCGCCTGAGGAGTTCAGCAAGGCCGGCGTTGATCGCCAGTATTTCCTCACCGACCTCAAGTTTACTCCGGTAATCAAGCCCAACGGTCAGAGCGTGATTCGCGTGACCTCAAGCAAGCCGGTGCGCGAGCCCTACCTGAACTTCCTGGTCGAGGTGGCGTGGCCGACCGGCCGTACGCTGCGCGAATACACCATTCTGCTGGATCCTCCGCTGTATTCGCCGCAGGCCGCCGCCGCGCCGCAAATGCCGGTTGCCGCACCGGTGACGCGCCCGCAGGTTCCGGTGGCTGCCGCGCCTGCCAGTAAGCCCACCTACAGCGCGCCGGCACCGCGTCCGGCTGCCGCTCCGGTGGCTACGTCGCGCATCGAAGGCAATCAGTACAAGACCACTGGCAACGACACACTGTGGGAAATTGCTGCACGCGTGCGTCCCAACAGCAGTGTCTCGGTACACCAGACCATGCTGGCCATCCAGGACCTCAATCCGGATGCCTTCCTGGCTGGCAATATCAATCGTCTGAAGAACAACCAGGTTCTGCGCTTGCCCGATGAGCAGCAGATCAAGGCTCGCAGCCAGGCAGAAGCCATTGCCCAGGTTGCCGAGCAGAACACGGCCTGGCGTGAAGGTCGTGCCGTAGCGGCTGCGCCGGCCGGTACGCGTCAGCTGGATGCCACCAAACGTGCCAGTGCTGGTGCGGCTCCGGCCAAGGTCGAGCGTCAGGACAGCCTGAAACTGGTGGCTGCCGACAGCGGTAAGGCTGCCGGTGGTAGCGAGAAGGGCGCGGCTGAAGCCAAGGCGCTCAACGACAAGCTGGCCGTGACCAAGGAAAGCCTGGACTCGACTCGCAGCGAAAATGCCGAGCTGAAAGATCGCATGGGCGATCTGCAGAGCCAGCTGGACAAGTTGCAGAAGCTGGTGGCGCTGAAAGATGCGCAGCTTGCCAAGCTGCAGGCTGATCTGGCGGCCAAGGACAAAGTTGCTGCGGCGCCAGCGGCCCCTGTAAAACCAGCCGCTCCTGCCGTATCCGAGCCGGCCAAGACTGAGGCGAGCAAACCAGTGCCTGCTGCTCCGGCAGCCAGCAAGCCTGCAGAAACCAAACCTGCAGAAAGCAAGCCGGTGGAAGCTAAGCCAGTAGAAGTCGCGCCTGCCGCCAAACCAGCCCAGGCCGACTTCAACTATGCCGAGGAGCCTGCCAAGCCTGCCGCTCCTGTTGCCAAACTGGCTGAAGTGCCTGCCGCCAAACCTGCCGAAGCGGCTAAACCGGTAGCGCCGGTCAAACCGGCCGTGCAGCCTGCCAAACCGGTTGCGGCGCCTGCCCCGGCCGAGCCGGCCAGCTTCATCGATGAGCTGATGGCCAATCCGCTACTGCTCGGCGCCGCAGGTGGTGGTGCGCTGCTGCTGTTGCTGGTCGGTCTGATGGTGCTGTCCCGTCGCAATGCGATGAAGGAAACCGAACTGCAGAACACGCTGGCCAGCCGGTCTGAGGAAAGCCTGGAAGCCGATCTGGATATGCCGGAAAGCAGCTTCGAGGGCCTGTCCGATGAGCCAGAAAGCGCTCTGGCCGACGACGAAGAGGAGCGTGTGACTCCGCAGACCGGTGATCCGCTGGCCGAGGCCGATATCTATATTGCCTATGGCAAGTTCAGTCAGGCTGCCGATCTTCTGCACAATGCGATCAATCAGGAACCGCAGCGCAGCGATCTGCGTCTGAAGCTGATGGAAGTGCTGGCCGAGATGGGTGATCGCGAAGGCTATCAGCGTCAGGCGGGTGAGCTGGCTGAAATGGGCGGCGCGCAATCTCAGGTCGAGCAACTCAATGCCAAGTACCCGGCGATGGTGGCGGCTGCCGCTGTAGCTGCTGCCTCAGCCAGCGCGCTGGATGATCTGGGCGATTTCAACCTGGATGACCTGACGCTGGATGATCCGATCAGTGAGCCGGCCAAGGCGTCGGCGAGCGATCTTGATGATGCCTTCGATCTGAGCCTGGATGATCTCGAGGCCGATCTGGCGGCTGACCTGCCAAACACCTCCGATGCTGGCAGTGTGCCTGAACTGTCGCTGGATGATGATTTCAGTTTTGATCTGCCTGCAGAACCGGCGTCCGCTCCTGGTTCGTTGGCCGAGGATGACCTGGGCTTTGATCTTGAGCTGTCTGACGAGCCCTTGCTGAGCACAACCTCCAGCGAACAGTCGGATGACCTGGCTGACTTCAGTCTGGAGCTTGAAGCTGACTTGCCGGCGGCTACCGCAGAAGAAGAGTTCACCCTGAGTCTGGAAGAGGATGCACCGGCGGCGCTGTCTGATGATCTGGCCGATTTCAGTCTGGACGAGCCGCTGGCTTCGCCTGCAGCAGTAGCCAGCGAGGAGCTGGATCTGCCGATGGACTTTGATCTGTCGCTGGCTGAAGAGCCTCTGGCCGCTCCGGCTGCTGAGGCTGATGACTTTGCTGCTCAGCTGGAGCAGGTCAGTGCCGAGCTGGATCAGATGGCGGAGACCCTCAGCGAGCCTGCTCCGCTGGAGCCGGCTGCTGCGCCTGTAGTCGCTCCGCTGGCTGACGCTCTGGAAGGCGAAGAAGACTTCGACTTCCTTTCGGGTACTGATGAAACCGCGACCAAGCTTGATCTGGCTCGTGCTTACATCGATATGGGCGATAGCGAGGGTGCACGTGACATCCTTGATGAAGTCCTGGCTGAAGGTAACGATGCTCAACAGGGCGAGGCCCGTGAGTTGATCGCAAAACTGGTTTGATAAATGGTTGATGTACTACCCACAGCGGCGGCCGATACGGCCGCCGCTGGCGTTTTCAGGATTGCCCTGGGCGTTGAATACCGGGGTTCGCGTTATCGTGGCTTCCAGCGCCAGCGCGCCGGAGTGCCGTCCATTCAGGAGACTCTGGAAAAAGCCCTGTCCAAGGTCGCGGGTGGCGCGCCGGTCACTCTGAGCTGCGCCGGGCGTACCGATGCGCTGGTGCATGCCTGTGGCCAGGTGGTGCACTTCGATACCACGGTCGAGCGCACCATGCACTCCTGGATGATGGGCGCCAACCTCAACCTGCCGTCGGATATCAGCGTCACCTGGGCCAAGGCGATGCCGCGTGAATTCGATGCGCGTTTCAGTGCCATGGCCCGCCGCTATCGTTACGTGATCTACAACGATCAAATTCGCCCGGCGCATATGGCCGAGGAAGTCACCTGGAATCACCGTCCGCTGGATGCGTCGCGGATGCGTGAGGCGGCGCGCCATCTGGTTGGCACCCATGACTTCACTTCATTTCGTGCGGTCCAGTGCCAGGCCAAGTCGCCGGTGAAGACGCTGCATCACCTTGAGGTGATCGAGCATGGTCGTCTCATCGTGCTGGATGTACGCGCCAATGCCTTCCTCCACCACATGGTGCGCAACTTTGCCGGGGTGCTGATGACCATTGGTGCCGGCGAGCGTCCGGTTGAATGGGCGGCCGAGGTGCTGGCGGCGCGTGATCGGCGTGCCGGTGGGATCACGGCGCATCCTTATGGGTTGTATCTGGTTCAGGTGGAGTATCCCGAGCAGTTCGACTTACCCAAGCGTTACATCGGGCCACATTTTCTCAGTTCTTTGCCGGATGTGATGAGCTGACGGTGCTTCGCACCTTTTGCTAACATCCCGGCACATTCCTTTTAGGTGTCTGCACAGTGTCCGCCGTTCGCAGCAAGATTTGTGGCATTACCCGTATTGAGGACGCCCTGGCCGCGGTAGCTGCCGGGGCGGATGCCATTGGTCTGGTGTTCTACGCCAAGAGTCCGCGTGCGGTTTCCGTGAGTCAGGCTCAGGCCATTGTGCGGGCTTTGCCGCCTTTCGTGACCACGGTTGGCCTGTTCGTCAATGCCAGTCGTTGTGAAATCGGCGAAACCCTGGACGCCGTACCGCTGGATCTTTTGCAGTTTCATGGCGATGAAGACTGTGCTGCCTGCGAGGGCCATGGGCGTCCTTACATGAAGGCGCTGCGGGTCAAGGCGGGAGATGATGTGACTGCCCAGGTGCGAGCCTTCCCGACGGCGCAGGCCGTTTTGCTGGATGCCTATGTGCCAGGCATTCCCGGTGGGACAGGCGAGGCTTTCGACTGGGATCTGGTCCCGCAGAATCTGCCCAAGCCGGTCGTTCTGGCAGGCGGGCTGACGCCGCAAAACGTCGCTGCCGCCATTGCTCACGTGCGCCCCTATGCCGTGGACGTCAGTGGCGGGGTGGAGATGGCCAAGGGCATCAAGGATGCCGCCAAGGTTCAGGCGTTTATTCAAGCGGTGCGCCATGCGTGACGGGTTGCTGTGGGCATGTGACGTCACCGGTCTGGATGCCGTCCACAGGCCAGTCATGATTGATCGTCATGCTCTGCGCCAGGGTGGGTTCACCAATGGCCAGTAAGCAACCGAATACGCTGGAGCCGCCGCGCGATCAGAGTGCTGGCGGCTCTGCAGAAGGACTGGAGAACACGCGCATGAGCAACTGGTTGAGAGACAAGCTGATCCCTTCGATCATGCGGTCGGAAGCGAAGAAGAGTTCCGTACCTGAAGGCCTGTGGCACAAATGCCCATCCTGTGATGCGGTGCTGTATCGCCCCGAACTGGAAAAGACCCTGGATGTTTGTCCCAAGTGCCATCACCACATGCGCATCGGCGCACGCCAGCGACTGGATATCTTCCTTGATACCGATGGTCGTGAGGAGCTTGGCGCCGATCTGGAGCCGGTCGATCGCCTCAAGTTCCGTGACTCGAAGAAGTACAAGGATCGCCTGCTGGCGGCACAGAAGCAGACCGGCGAGAACGATGCGCTGATCGCCCTGCGTGGCAAGCTGGTGGGCATGCCGGTAGTGGCCTGTGCCTTCGAGTTCGATTTCATGGGTGGTTCCATGGGTGCCATCGTGGGTGAGCGCTTCGTGCGTGCGGTGAATGCGGCGCTGGAGCAGCGTTGCCCGATGCTGTGCTTTGCCGCCTCCGGTGGTGCGCGCATGCAGGAAGCCCTGATTTCCCTGATGCAGATGGCCAAGACCAGTGCGGCCCTGGCTCGCCTGCGTGAAGAGGGGATACCGTTTATCTCCGTGCTGACCGATCCTGTATACGGCGGGGTTTCGGCCAGTCTGGCCATGCTGGGTGACGTGATCGTTGCCGAGCCTCGTGCGCTGATCGGTTTTGCTGGCCCGCGGGTGATCGAGCAGACCGTGCGCGAGAAACTGCCGGAAGGTTTCCAGCGCAGCGAGTTCCTGCTGGAGCACGGCGCTATCGATATGATCATTCCACGCAGTGAGCTGCGTCCGCGTCTGGCCCGCCTGCTGGCGCAGATGCAGCACAAGCCTTCTCCCGTACTGGAAAGCGCATGAGTCAACGCGACCTCGCCGGCTGGCTGAGTTATCTCGAACAGCTGCACCCTACGGCCATCGATATGGGCCTGGAGCGCAGCCGGCAGGTCGCCCATCAACTCGGACTCGGTCGCCCCGCGCCGCTGGTCATCACCGTGACCGGCACCAACGGCAAGGGCTCGACCTGTGCCTTTGTGGCCAACCTGTTGAGCGCCTGTGGCCTGAAAGTCGGCGTGTATAGCTCGCCGCACCTGCTGCGATATAACGAACGGGTACAGATTCAGGGCGTCGAGGCCAGCGATGCTGATCTCTGCGATGCCTTTGCCGCCGTCGAGGCGGCACGTGCCGACGTCAGCCTGACCTACTTCGAGATGGGCACGCTGGCGGCCTTCTGGCTATTTGAACAGGCAGCGCTGGACGCGGTCGTGCTGGAAGTCGGTCTCGGCGGTCGTCTGGATACAGTCAATCTGGTCGATGCCGATCTGGCATTGATTACCAGCATTGGCCTGGATCATGCCGACTGGCTGGGCGATACCCGTGAATCAGTGGCTTTCGAGAAGGCCGGTATCTGTCGCGCTGGAAAGCCTGTCCTGTGTGGTGATCTCGATCCCCCCTTACCCCTGCTGGAGCAGGTGGCGCTGCTCGACTGCCCTTTCCTTCTGCGTGGGCGCGACTATGACCTACATGTCGATGCCGCTGGTTGGCAGTGGCGAGGCCTGACCGCCGAGGGCTTGCCGTTGCAACTGGACGATCTGCCGTTGCTCGACCTGCCCATGGAAAACGCGGCGCTTGCCATCCAGGCCTTCGCACTTCTGGATTTGCCCTGGGATGCGGGATTGATTGCCACGGCGCTGCGCGCCACTCGTGTCACTGGGCGCCTGGATCGTCGTGAGATCACCTGGCGCGGCAAGCGCCTGCAGCTCATGCTGGATGTTGGGCATAACCCGCATGCCGCCAGTTATCTGGCCGAGCGCCTGGGGCAGGGCGAGCAGCCTGTCGAACGACTGGCGGTGTTTGGTTTACTCGCCGACAAGGATTTGCCGGGTGTTTTGGCTCCTCTACAGTCACAGGTCAGTCACTGGTATGTGGCTACCCTGGATTCGCCGCGCGCACGTCCTGCTGAAGAGCTGGAAAGTGCCTTGCTTGCAGGTGGTGCCAGCGTGGAGAATGCCGGCACGGTGGCGGCCGCACTCACTCAGGCTGCCGACAAAGCAGTCGATGGTGCGCAGATTCTCCTGTTTGGATCGTTCTTCTGCGTGGCCGAGGCACTGCAATGGCTGCATCAGCACAATGGGCATGGGGTCGAGTAGATGGCGGAGCTGGACAAGGGCTTGAAGCAGCGCATGGTCGGTGCGCTGGTATTGGTCGCGCTGGCGGTGATCTTCCTGCCCATGCTGTTCTCTCGTCCGGACGAGCAGCGGCAGGTCGTGGTCGATGCCCCGGTCATGCCATCGATGCCGGCGATGCCCGAGCAGTCCGTGGTGCCGGTGGAGGTGCCAGAGCCCGAACCGATTCCGGAGCCACCGCAATCACCTCAGGCGGAAGCTGAGCTTGCAGCGGTGCCAGCAGAGCCGGTGGTGACTGCACCGCCTCAGGCGGAGCCTGCCAAGCCGGTCAGTCATCTGGATGCCAACAGCCTGCCGGTCAGCTGGTCGGTGCAGCTGGCGAGCCTGTCCAGTCGCGAGCGTGCGATCGAACTGCAGCAGCGACTGCGCGCGCAGGGTTACAACGCCTACGTGCGCAGTGTCGACGGCATGAATCGGGTCTTTGTCGGGCCGGTGATCGAGCGTGCCGAGGCCAATCGCCTGCGTGATCAGCTCAATCGTCAGCAGAAACTCAACGGCTTTATCGTGCGTTTCCAACCCGAGCAAGGCTGAGGTCAAGACTTACCGGCAAAACGGGGCTCTGCTAGAATGCAGGGCCTTTTTCGTTTGTGGGATGCAACGTGGCTTTCATCTGGGTTGATTGGGCCATTGTCGCCATCATCTGTGTTTCTGCCTTGATCAGTATCAAGCGTGGCTTCGTCAAGGAGGCGTTGTCGCTGGTGGTCTGGATCGTTGCCGGCGTTGTCGCCTGGCTGTTCGGCGGAGCCGTGGCGCAGCATCTCACCAACTTCATCGACATTCCCTCGGCGCGCGTGATCGCGGCTTGTGCTTTGCTCTTCGTGGCGACCCTGCTGGTCGGCGGCCTGATCAGTTTTCTGATCGGTGAGCTGATCCGGGTGACTGGCCTGAGCGGTACCGATCGTTTTCTCGGCATGTTTTTCGGTGCGGCGCGTGGCGCCCTGCTGGTGGTGGTACTGGTCGGCCTGCTTAGCCTGGCTCCGGTGCAACAGGATATCTGGTGGCAGCAGTCGACCTTGCTGCCGCATTTTCTGATGGTGGCCGATTGGTCCAAGAGCCTGATTCTGGGCTTGGCCGGTCAATGGCTAGCTGGTGGTTTGCCCGCACAGGGCCTGCCTTCTCTGTAATGCGTTTAGCCTGAATCAATAGGGGTTTCGTCACATGTGTGGCATCGTCGGTATCGTGGGCAAATCCAACGTCAATCAGGCGCTGTATGACGCCCTTACTGTGCTCCAGCACCGCGGCCAGGACGCTGCCGGCATCGTGACCAGCCATGACGGCCGGTTGTTTCTGCGCAAGGACAATGGTCTGGTGCGCGATGTGTTCCAGCAGCGCCACATGCAGCGCCTGGTCGGGCATGCCGGTATCGGTCATGTGCGTTACCCGACGGCTGGCAGTTCGAGCTCGGCCGAGGCCCAGCCGTTCTACGTCAACTCGCCGTACGGCATCACCCTGGCGCACAACGGTAACCTGACCAACGTCGAGCAGCTGTCGCGCGAGATCTACGAATCCGACCTGCGCCACGTCAACACCAACTCCGACTCGGAAGTGCTGCTCAACGTGTTCGCCCACGAGTTGGCGGTGCGCAACAAGCTGCAGCCGACGCCGGACGACGTATTCGCTGCCGTCAGTGGTGTGCACAAGCGCTGCCTGGGCGGCTATGCCGTCGTCGCGATGATCACTGGCTACGGCGTGGTTGGTTTCCGCGACCCCTTCGGTATTCGTCCGATCGTTTTCGGTCAGCGTCACACCGATGAAGGCGTGGAGTACATGATTGCTTCGGAAAGCGTGGCACTGGATGTGCTCGGCTTTACCGTGATCCGCGACCTGGCCCCGGGTGAAGCGGTGTACATCACCGAGGATGGCAAACTCCATACCCGCCAGTGTGCGGAGAACCCGAAGTACGCGCCCTGCATCTTCGAACACGTCTACCTGGCCCGCCCGGACTCGATCATGGACGGTGTCTCGGTGTACAAGGCACGCCTGCGCATGGGCGAGAAGCTGGCCGAGAAGATCCTCCGCGAGCGTCCCGAGCACGGTATCGACGTGATCATCCCGATTCCTGATACCAGCCGCACCTCTGCGCTGGAACTGGCCAACCACCTTGGCGTGAAGTTCCGCGAGGGCTTCGTCAAGAACCGCTATATCGGCCGTACCTTCATCATGCCGGGGCAGGCCGCACGCAAGAAGTCGGTACGTCAGAAGCTTAATGCCATCGAACTGGAGTTCCGTGGCAAGAACGTGATGCTGGTGGACGACTCCATCGTGCGCGGCACCACCTGCAAGCAGATCATCCAGATGGCCCGTGAAGCCGGCGCGAAGAACGTCTACTTCTGCTCCGCGGCACCGGCTGTGCGTTACCCGAACGTGTATGGCATCGACATGCCCAGTGCCCATGAGCTGATTGCGCACAACCGCACTACCGAGGAAGTGGCCGAGCTGATCGGTGCCGACTGGCTGGTGTATCAGGACCTGCCGGACCTGATTGAGGCTGTTGGTGGTGGCAAGGTGAAGATCGACAACTTCGACTGTGCGGTGTTCGATGGCAAGTACGTCACCGGTGACGTCGACGAGGCCTACCTGAACAAGATCGAGCAGGCGCGCAACGACGCTTCGAAGAACAAGGTCAACGTGGTCAGCGCGATCATCGATCTGTACAACAACTGAGGGCAGGGTGGCGCTGGCCGCCCTTAGAGGCAAAAGCATGAGCAACGAGTGGCAGGCAGGGCGGCTGGATAGCGACCTCAGCGAAGCAGGTTTCGATACGCTGGCGGTGCGCGCCGGCCAGCGCCGCTCGCCGGAAGGCGAGCATGGCGAAGCCCTGTTCATGACCTCCAGCTACGTCTTCCGCAGTGCTGCTGACGCCGCCGTGCGTTTCTCCGGTGAGGTCGCCGGCAACGTCTACTCGCGTTATACCAATCCGACGGTGCGGACCTTCGAGGAACGCATGGCGGCCCTGGAAGGCGCCGAGCAGGCGGTGGCGACCGCTTCGGGCATGGCGGCGATCATGGCCTGCGTGATGAGCCTGTGCTCTGCAGGTGATCATATCCTGGTGTCGCGCAGCGTCTTCGGCGCCACCGTCACCCTTTTCGAGAAGTATTTCAAGCGCTTCGGCATCCAGGTCGATTACGTCGCCCTGGCTGATCTGGGCCAGTGGCAGGCCGCCTGCAAGGCCAACACCAAGCTGTTCTTCGTCGAGTCGCCGTCCAACCCGCTGGCCGAACTGGTGGATATCGCGGCGCTGGCCGAGGTGGCCCATGCCAACGGCGCACAGCTGGTGGTCGACAACTGCTTCTGCACCCCGGTGCTGCAGCAGCCGCTCAAACTGGGGGCCGATATCGTGATCCATTCGGCGACCAAGTTCATCGACGGTCAGGGCCGTTGCCTGGGCGGTGTGGTCGCCGGTCGTGGTGAGCAGATGAAGGAAGTGGTTGGCTTCCTGCGTACCGCCGGCCCGACTCTCAGCCCGTTCAATGCCTGGGTGTTCCTCAAGGGGCTGGAAACCCTGCGTCTGCGCATGCAGGCCCACTGTGCCACGGCGCAGCAACTGGCCGAGTGGCTGGAGCAGCAGCCACAGGTGGAGAAGGTCTACTACGCGGGCTTGCCGAGCCATCCTCAGCATG
>JACCEE012327575.1_pt1 | contig 11953 bp, 9 predicted proteins | sample 7449931 | NCBI WGS metagenome assembly JACCEE01 (sample SAMN15323457, study PRJNA562643) | freshwater metagenome | isolation source: river surface water | place: USA:Blue River Watershed | collected 2017-08-19 | reverse complement strand
TTAATTTTATGCGTATTTTAAAAATTTCAGAGGGCATTGTTTGCATAGGAGAATATGCTTTTTCTGAATGTAAAAAGCTAAAAAATGTTTTTTTACCTAGCACTTTGAGAATAATTAAAAAAGGTGCTTTTAGCTCTTGTACAAGGCTTCATGGAATAAAGATCCCAGACGGTGTTACAGCAATAGAAGAAAGTACCTTTTCTTTTTGCCAAAACTTAGAGAGCGTTGATATACCTTTAAGTGTTTCTAGCATAGGTGATGAAGCTTTTATTGGGTGTGAAAGATTGAGAAATATTTTGATTCCAGATGGAGTGAAGTTTATAGGCAAAAATGTATTTTTGTACTGCCCAAACATAGTTATAAAATGCTATGAAAACTCATATGTTCATAAATTTTGTCAGACAGAAAACATTCCATTTGAATTTATTCAAAATTTTTTTGCAGATAATTATTAATATTTTATTTTTAAAAATGAATAGGGGTTGATATTGAAATGTTAGAATTAAGACCTGGCCAAACTGTTCTTATGGAATATGGAGGCGAAGCGAAGATACTTAGAACTCTAGGTAGTGGAGGACAAGGTATTGTATATTTGGCTGAATTTAACGGAAGAAAATATGCTTTAAAATGGTATGATATAAATAAAATACGTAATCCACAAGCTTTTAGAAAAAACATAGAATCTAATATTCATGATGGTGCACCAAGTGAGAAGTTTTTATGGCCCAAATTCTTAACAAAAGCAGGAGCTTATGAAAGTTTTGGATACATGATGGACTTGAGACCTGAGGGTTATGATTCTTTTGTAGATATTTTAAACACATATAAATTAGCTATAGATAATGCTACTGGACGTGCTTTCAAGGTATCAGTTCAAATAAAAAGCCTTAACTCCTTAATAACTGCAGCTATAAACATTGTAAATGCGTTTAGACAATTACATAGAGCTGGTAAAAGTTATCAAGATTTAAACGATGGTGGTTTTTTTATAAATATAGAAACTGGAGATGTTGTTGTATGTGATTGTGATAACATTGCACCAGATGGATATAATTTTGGTATAGGTGGAAAGCCTGGTTATATGGCACCAGAAATCGTTAGAGGAGTAGCTAAACCAAACGTTCAAACAGACAAATACTCCTTGGCAGTTTTACTTTTTAAATTATTGTTTAGGGGAGATCCTTTAGAAGGAGAAAAAGTTGTAAATAGCATTTGTCTTACTGAAATGTCCGAATTAAAACATTACGGTAAAGAAGCTTTGTTTGTATTTGATCCTTTAAATCCAGCAAATAGGCCAGTTAGAGGAATACATGATAACGTATTAAAATTTTGGGGTATATATCCAGATTATATTAGGGATGCATTTGTGTATACGTTTACAACGGGCATATCAGAACCACAAAAAAGAATAATAGAAAATGAATGGCAGAAGTTGTTTGTAAGATTGAGAAATGAAATATTACCTTGTTCTTGTGGAAGAACAACATTTACTTCCGCTTATGAAGTGTTGGATAAACATAAACTAAAATGTCAGAAATGTGGAAATGAGACGTCTACAATAGTATTTAGCAATCACGGTTATAGAACGCCTATATATGAGGGAAGAAAAATATATGATTGTGATATACATAAAATAAGTGATCAGTTTGATTTTGTAGCAGGCGAGATAGTTGAAAATAAAATTAAAAAAGGCGTTTTAGGTATTAAAAACCTTTCAAATAAAACATGGAATGTCAAAATGCAGGATGGAAATTTCTACAGCGTATCTGCTGGAAATGGATTTCCTATTTGGGATGGATTAGAAATAGATTTTGGCGAAGTTACAGCGAAAATGTAGAAGGAGTAATATATGAAAGAAATATTTGACAATCAAATGGACATTTTTGATGATGATCCGTTAAATGCAACAGGGATTTCCAAAAAAAGTTTAGTTATATTTTTCTTAATTGATACATCAGCTAGCATGAAGGGCACTAAAATGGGTGAGTTAAATACTGCCATGGAAGAATTAATGCCTGAAATAAGAAGAATTGGAGAGGCTGATACGGATATAAAATTAGCTGTTTTAACCTTTTCAACAGGATGTTCTTGGATGTATCCAGAACCAATTTCAATAGAAGATTTTGAATGGACACGTTTAGGTGCACAGGGCATAACCAACATGGGTCTAGCATTTGATGAACTATCCAATAAGCTGTCTAGAAATAATTTTTTAAATTCACCATCTCTATCATTTGCACCAGTTATATTTTTAATGACTGATGGTTATCCTACAGATGATTATAAAATGTTTCTAAAAAAATTAAAGGTTAATAGTTGGTATACATATGCTTTGAAAGTTGCTTTAGGAATAGGAAAAGAAGCAAATGATGATATGTTAGCGGAATTCACAAACAGTTCAGATACAGTTGTTCATGCATATTCTGGAGGTCAACTAGCTCAGCTTATTAAAAAAATAGCAGTTACTTCATCTCAAATAGGAAGTAAGAGCATGATTTTATCAGATGATGCAACAAGGGAATTAAGTGATAGGGACGTTGCAGATAAGAAACAAGATCAATTAGGTAAACAAATTAAAGACATACTAGATTCTTCAGAATATCCAAGCGATATACCATTTGATTCTGGTTGGTAATACACGTTACGATTCAGCCCCTAAAGGTGAATTTTATGATTTCCTAGGAGTTTTACTCTCTGCAGAGCCCAGAGGCTTTCCAGTCGCCCTGGACCTTTGGTAAAACATCTCCGCTTTATACACATGACTGAATAGTAACTAATACACTCTTTGTGATGTTAAATCACTTAAAATAAATCAGAAAGGAGATGGAAATATTGTACAGTGGATTGTGTGAAACAGTAATAGGTGCAAGTCATATAGAGAGCGGGAAAATATGTCAAGATGCATCGGCTTTTAAAATACATGAAAAATATGCTATTGCAGTTGTTGCAGATGGACACGGAAGCAAACGTCACTTTAGAAGTGATATAGGTTCTAAAATAGCTGTAAATGTTGTGCTACATACTGTAAGTGAGTTTTTTAAGAATTTTGAGGAGTTTAAATTAAACTTTAAAGAGTATCCTCAAAAAATTATAAAAAAAATCCAGAAACATATTATTACAAATTGGAATAAAGAAATATTTATTTATCATGAAAACAATCCTGTAAATGCCAATGAAAGAAAAGAGCTTACAGACGAAGAGTATGAAAAGTTAAAAGTAGAATCTATTTATGGAAGTACATTAATAGTTGCTGTAATGAGTGAGGATTTTTGCTTTGGATTACAAATAGGTGATGGTAGTCTGGTGGTATTAAATGCAAATGCAAAAGCTGAAATGCCTATTATAGATGATGAAAGTTGTCCAGCAAATTTAACAGCTTCTTTATGCAATACAAAAGCTATAGACATGTTTAATTTTGTATATAGATTTAACAAGCCGCTCGCAATGTTTGTTTCTACAGATGGCTTATATACATCGTTTAATAGTGAAGATGATTTTAAGGATTATCATAATATTATAGCTAGTCAGTTACATGATGTTGAGACTTTACAGCCAAGTATAAAAAACAATCTTACAAAAAGAACTTCATATGGAAGCAAAGATGATATTTCTCTTTCAATCATATTTGATGAAGAAATGCTTAATGCAAAAATGGATTATATTAAAGAACAAATATTAGTTAATAAAAATAGAGCAGGTATTAGAGAAGCTGAGCAAAGAGCAAAGCTTTTAAAACAAAAAGCTAAGATGGCTAGTATGCAAGAGGAATAATAAAAAACGTTACTATTCAGCCACTAAAGGTGAATTTTACGATTTTGTAGGATTTTGACTCTACGGAGGCAACATGGCTTTCCAGTCGCCATGGACATTTGGTAAAACATGGCTGAACATTAACTAAAAAACACCTTAAGGAATAGATGAACGAAATAAATCTAATCCTTAAGGTGTTTTTTTTATTTTATTATAGATAACCTTTTTTCTTTGCTCTTTTTGCAAACTTCGCATCTATTTTTGCTAGTTTTTTCTTCTCTTTTGCGGAACGCATTAAATCTTCTTTGCTCATTGAAGGAAATTGAGTCGCTGGTTCAGTATTAAATTGTGAGGAAGTATTTTGAACATTTTCAGTAGCAGGCTCACTTCCACCTAACAAATCATTTAAACGTTTTTTATAAAGTGATGAACTATCTTCGGCAGAGTTATTTAACTGAGAAGAATAGTTTTGGCTGTAGCTTGAATTAAGATGTGAACTTGGAATAGAGTTGACTTTGTTAGGGTAATTTTGTGAATAAACGCTATTTTGGTTATTTATAGTTGAAGGTGGAATAGGGGTGGCTTGAGAAGGATAATTCTGTGAGTAAATGCTGTTTTGATTGTTTATGTTTGAAGTTGGAACAGGATTTACATTTGAAGCGTAGCTTATATTGTTGTATATACTATTTTTGTTACTGACTGGTGTTGGATTTGCTTGAGTAGGATAAGAATTAGGATTTGAGTATAGATTATTTGGAGGGTTTAAATTAGAATTGTTGTTGTAGTTTGATTGAGGATTTTGATATGGGTTATTTGCAATGTTGGTATTATTATAAGTGTTTTGATAGTTTTGAGGTTGTTGATTTTGGTTATAAGGTATATTATTTTGTGGTTGAGTATAAACTGGATTATTTGGATTTTGTTGATTATTATAATAATTTTGTTGATTTTGATATGGATGATTATTAACTGGAGGTTGGTTTTGTTGTGTATTGTTATTAGTCTGATTGTATGGATTGTTATTGTTGAAATTCTGGTTATATTGTTGTTGAGCTAGGTTTGGGTTATATGGAACGTTATTGTTAGGTTGATTGTATTGGTTATAGTTTGGCTGGGTATTTACTTGACCGTACTGATTATAATTAGGATTATTGTATTGTGGTTGGTTAAAGTTGTTTTCTGGAGAATTAACTGGGTTATTATTAGCGACATCAGAGAAACCACTAATATTTTCTTGAAAAAAGCTTATATCTTTGGGCTTGTTTTGTTGTGGAGCATTTGTTTTTTTATCATCAAAAATAGATTTTGGTTTTGGTTTTTCGCTTAATTGATCGGCAGTTAAGAGTGATTTTAACTCTACCGTTTGATTGGGTCCAGTAAGTATTAAACAGGATTGATTTTCTTTGTTTATTTGAAATAATAAGCTTACAGCATCTAAAGGAAGCATTATTATTTTTTTATCATTGAAAAATAAAGTCATGATCTCTTTTACACGAGTTTCATTATGTTTCATCATTGACGTTATGGCCTCGTAACCAGAAGAAGTTTCTACTGTAGAACCGTTTTCTGATTTTGTTCCATTCAGTCCAGTATAAATATTTTGTTTTTCAGTTAAAAGTACAGTAACAGAAGTGTTTTCATAGTTATCAAGATTATTTCCAGATAATTTTATTGTATCTATGATTTTTTCTGCTTCTTTAAATAGTTTATGAAATTCCATTTAGAGATCAACTTCCTTCCACATAATTAGTATTAGTATATTAAGTTTTGTTAATTATTGACGATGAATGTGTTGTTGTTGGTTATAGAAGCAAGGTCTATCTTTACCATTATACTTTGCGTTTAGAACAGCAATGTCAGCTGATTTTAATAGTTCTTCTGAAGTTCTAGCATCTTGTGGGTAAGTTGTGATACCATAACTCATAGTAGCACGTAAAGGCACTCCATTGATTATAACAGGCTCAGAGATAGCTGTACGCATTCTATCTACAAAACTTAAAATAGTACCTTCAGACATATTTCCTTGTAGAATAACACCAAATTCATTTCCGCCAATTCTAGCAATAAAATTAGAAGTTCCACAAACTAATTTTAATCTATCTGCAAATGATGACAATATGGAGTCGCCGGAATTATGTCCATATGTATCATTTATATTTTTGAAGTTATCAATATCAGTATAGATTATAGTAAAAGGAACATTTCCAGCTGTGTTTATTAATTCATCGATTTTATCTATAAACAGCTGTCTGTTTGCTAGACCAGTTAGAACATCATAGTAAGCAAGGAAAGTAAGTTTTTTGTCTTTTTCCTGGATTACTTTATTTCTTTCAGTTAGCTGAGCATTGCTTGCAGAAAGCTCTTTGTTTGTGTTTGATATTTTTTGTGCATAAAGATGAATTATAGTGATGATGACTATAGTACAAAGTGGAATTAATACACCAGGTAAAGAATCTTTTTTATTTACTTGTTTTGATAACACTATGCTGATTAATGCAACAAACAGGCAGTTTAAACCGTTTAAGATTGAAGCTGTGTAAAATCCTTTTTTAGGAACGTTTACAACCATAAAAGTTGAAATTAAAACTTGTAATTGAGCAACAATTCCGTTTATTGCTGATTTAGCCATGCCATTAAAAATACCACCTTCTATTTGTTGTCCAAGTGTTCTTTGGTTTGCAGTTTGAAATGCAAATAGCCCAATAAAAATCAAAATCCCCAAAATTAGATAAGCAGCATCTTTTAAACCGCTTTTTTTCTCGATATTTTCCATAAATTCCTCCGTTAATATATATATTTTTGTTAAAATATAAGATGAATAGATTGAGTAAATAAATACATTCCATCTTATTTTATATTGATTTATAACATTATAATTATATTATAAAAGTATCATTTTGTCAATCATTAATCAATCTATTTATGCCAATTGTAAATGAATAAAAAATATAATATTTAATATAATAATACATAAATATCAATTATATTACATTTATGTATTTAAATTATTATAATATTAGTGAATAGAACAAAAATATAGTTATTATTAAAAAAAAATTTATTAAAAACGTTAAAAATGGGCTTATTAAAAAATAAGCCCATTTTTTTAAGATTTAAAATCTGCAGTTGATAATTGTTCATTTGCTATTTCTTTTAATTTTGAAAAGCTAACTTTTCCTACCCCTGGATTTTTAGGAATAGCATCTATAAATGTAACTTGATCTGGTAACATATAATAAGGAAGGTGTTCTTTGCATTTATGTTTAATAGCCTTTAGTGAAATATCCTCATCTTGAGTTTTAACAACAAAAGCCCAAATCATTTCCCCAAACAAAGGATGAGGAACACCTACTACGCCTGAGTCTTGAACACCGTGGATAGAGTTAATTGTATTTTGAACAACTATTGGAGAAATTGATTTTCCACCACGCTTTATAAAGTACTTTTTTCTCCCCAATAAAGTTATTGTAGAATCAGTCTCTTTTCTAGCTATATCTCCAGTTTTGAACCATCCACCTTCAAATACATCCATAGCATCGTCAACTTTATTTAAATATCCTCTTACAACATTTGGACCTTTTACATAAAGTTCGCCCTCTTCACCATAAGGGACTGAATTGCCCTTTTCGTCTTTTACATCAATTATATTATCAGCATTTTTGGCAAGACTTAAAGTGGCTAAGTGATTTATTTGATCTGTATCTAAATCTATGTTTACGTACATAAAGGTATTACATGTTTCAACTAGTCCATATCCATTACAGTGATATTTTAAATTTGGAAACATTTCACGTAAACGAGTTAAAAGTGATTTTGAACAAAAGTCCATTCCAGATGATACTTTTATAACAGAAGATAGGTCAAAATTATGTTTATCCTTAAAAAGCAGTAGAGATTCATAGTAGGCAGGAGGAGAGCATATTTCATTGCACGTATGCTTTTCTATTAACTCTAAATATTTTAACGGAGACATATCAGCTGAATATACAATTTCTGTTCCTGAAAAAAGCAAACCACAAATAACAAGAACAACAGAAGTTGAAAGTGGAAAAGCCACATTGCTTATCATTTGGATATCGGATGATGTCATTTCCATAGATGCAATCATTTCAGAACCAACATTTTGTTGTGTCATCATAACTAATTTAGGAATACCAGTAGTTCCAGAACTAGAAGCAATAAGAAGTGGGAGTTCGGCAGGAGGATTTTTTAATATAAAATCATTTAAATCAATGGATGAATTGTTTTCGCCATATATACTATCAAAATCATCCGACTTTTCAATAACAGCAATTTTTACATCATAATCTTGCATTGTAGCACTTTTCTTGATGCCTTCAGCTTGTTCTATGTTAGTTATTATTAATCCTACTTTTGAATTTTTGAAAATAGATATTTTACCCATATGAGGAATTCCCGCAAAAATAGGAACAGAGTAAGCACCTATTTTAGCGATTGCCATAAATAGAGGAATTACATCTATGCAGTTAGGTAAAGTATAGCCTATTCCAAAACCAGTTTTTGCACCTAATGAAACTAAATGTTTTGCTATTTCATTAACTCGTTTGTCAAAGCTAGCTACGTTTAAAGTTTTGTCTTCAAAATAAATCATGTTTTTTTGGGGGCTAGATTTAGCTATAAATTCATCATAAATTGCGTTGAAAGTATTTACCATATCACACCTCTTCATTAATTATGTTATTTATACAGGAACAAATATGCGCTTTATTTTTATTGTAATAAAAATGATCTCCATCAAATTCATGCAATGTACATTTTTTTGTGGTGCATAAATTCCAATCAATTAAATCTTTTCTGTTTTTTATCATTGTATCTTTATCGCCATAAAAAACATGTATGTTAAAATCAAATTTATCATCTTTTGTATGGCAAACGTAGTCTTCTGCCATTTTGACATCTGATTTTAGGACAGGCATTATCATTTGCAATATTTGCTTATTATTCATAATTTCTTCAGGAATGCCATTTAAACTGGAAAAATTTTTTATAAATGACTCATCATCAAGGTGAGAAATTAGAGTGTGTTCATAAGAGATAAAAGGTGCCATTCTGCCAGAAAAAATAGAAGTTATTGGTGAAGGCATTTTTTCTTTTTCTATAAGTTTTATTAATTCATAAGTTAAAATAGAGCCTAAACTATGTCCGAAAAAAGCGTAATTAGAATCGGATATTATGTCTTTTATGCTATTAAAAAGAAAATCTACACATTCGGCGGTATTGTTTATGGGTTTTTCTTTAATAAGTTTTCCTCTTCCAGGTAATTCAAGAGGAATGGGATTTATAAGCGAGTTATCTAAAAATCTTTTAAAACTCATATACCCCATTGCAGAACCACCAGCATGCGGCAAAAAAAACAAATTTACTTTATTATTCATTACGCTGGAATACCTTCATTATTTAGTAAGTGAAACATGTCACCAATGTTATTTATTGTCGCAATAGAAGATAACGGAACTTCTAGTTTGTATATTCCATTTAAATAAATTCCTAAACTGAATAAACCTAATGAATCCATCATTAGATCAGAATATAAATCAGTAGTTTCATGTATCTCATCAGTTTCCATTCCTACGTATTCAGATATGTTTTTAGCAAATTCTTTCCAAGATAAATTGTTCATATTAAAAACTCCTTTTTATAATAATTTTTATTTGTTTCTTAAAAATTTATACTGTACTTTTCCAATATCGAGAGGGATGTTATCAGTCAAAATAATTTTATCTGGCAATTTATATGATGAAAGTTTTCCATCAAAATACCTTGCGAGTTCGCCACGAGTTATTTTCTCATTTGCTATTGTTTGTATATATGCAAGTATTTGTTGGCCAATAACAGGATGGTCTTCACTTGTTATTGCTATAGCTTCAATTTTAGGATGAGTAAGCAAGAAGGCTTCTACTTCTTCAGCGTGTACTAGGTTGGCACCTCTTTTAATTATTCGCTTACTTCTGCCTATGAATCTAATACGGCCATCAGATAGCCTTTTTACTAAATCCCCAGTATAAAACCAGCGTTTATCATCAATTATTTTTACTTTTAACATACTTTCTGATTCGTTGTTATAGTAATTAAATATAACTGCTGTAGTATATATAAATAATTCACCTATATCATCAACATCAACTTCATCATTATCTTGATTTAAAACTTTTATTTCTGTAAAAGGCAAGCATCTAAAGTCACTAGGGTCATTAGCATAATCATGTTTTGAATCCCATACAACCATGGTTGCTGTTTCAGAAGAACCAATTACATTTATAACTCTGATGTTTAGTTTGTCAACAAATATTTCAGCAATTTCTCTAGGTAAAACTTCACCAGCGAAATAACAAATTTTAACACTGCTCAAATCATATTCGTAGAAGTTTGGAGCAGAAAGTAGTATTTTTGCTAAGGTTGAAGTTAATTGTATTACAGTTATTTTTTTGTTTTGAACGGTTTCTAAAAAGTTTATAGGGTCAAATTTTGGTTGGTATAAAACCGTACCGCCTTTTACAACTACCTGCATACCCATTCCAAAACCACCTTGATGATATAGAGGCATGCCTATCATCATAGTATCTTTTTCTGAAAACTCTAAATAATCTGAAATATCAACAATAGCATCATAGAAACCTTGATATGGTACGGAAAGTATCTTTGGATTTCCAGTACTTCCAGAAGTACAAGCTAAGGACATTAAATGTTCTTCATCTGGGTTAAAAACATTTGAATTAATAGTTGAGTTTTCTTTAATAAAATCACTGTATAGAGTAAAATTTTCATTTGGTAAAGTGATATCGTCATTATTTATAATTATATATTTTTGAATTTTTTCAAACTGAGAATGTATGTTTGTTAAAGTGTTTAAAATATTATTGTTTCTATAGGAAACAGAAGCGAAACATAATTCGATATCAGTATATTCCATCAATCTATTTAATTCTAATTCTCCACTTTGAGGGTCAATAGGAACAGGCTGTGCACCTATTCTTATAGCAGCCCAATAAATTTTATACCATTCTAGAGAATTTGGAATTATTAAGCCTATTTTTTTGTTTTCGGTTATGCCGTTTTTTATCAATAAATTTGAAATAAGCGTTGTTTCATGTATGAAATCCTTATAACTTAAATTTTGGTTGTCTATACAAATTAAAGTTTTGTCTGGATTTGATAAAGAATATTTTTCTATAAGTTTATAAAAATTTTTGATTTTTTCCATTTTAGCCTCCCTAATTTAAATGTTCTTGTATCCAATCTGCAGTGAGGTGTTTTAACCAATGCATTTGTTCCCCAACAGGCATGGTATGAGTTATTGAATCCTTTCCTGAAAAAACAGGTTGTTCTTCAATAATGATTTTTTCTTTTTCACCTAAAGTTTTATCAAAAATAGCATTTGCTTCAGCTATTCCCATCCAATTGTCGTGATTTCCATGAATCATTAAATAGCAAGATTCAATAAATCCTTCTTTTAATACACTCATTTCTTTATAATAATCTTCATTTTCATTAAGTTTACCTATTTGATAATCTGCCCATGTTCCATGCTTCATCCATTTTGGTAGAGCTTTTTCTGGTATTTCATTTATGAAAAGAGGAAATAAATTCACACAACATTTAATGGATTTGTTTTTTGTAGCTGCTCTATAAGCGTAACCGCCGCCCATGCATAAACCAAGTGTGCAAAGTTTACTATTATCTATATATTCTAAATTATTTATAAATTCAAAAATTTTTTCAAAAGCAAGTTCTATTTCATTTGCACGACATTTTATATCATATTCAAATAAAGAACTGCCTGTTCCAGGCATGTCTGGGGTCAATACTGCAATACCTCTTGCAACCAGTTGAGTTGCAAGTGTATTCAATTCTTCTTTACAACTCCCAAGTCCACCAAATATTACGGTACAAGCATATGGTTTTTTAAATATATTTTCATCTGGAAGATGTAAATATGAAGGGATAAAAACATTGTCTCTGAAAGGTATATTAAATGAATGCACCTTATTTGTATAATTTGCTATTGCTTTTGAATAGGTTGTTGAGAGCTGTTCATAAATGCCTTTCTTTTTTGGAATATCCTCAGAATTTATTAAATAACAAGCATAATAACATTGTGTAGCTAATGTATAATATTCTTTTGCAGAAACTTTATTGTTTTTACTTACTGATTTTTCTGCAAGCTCAACAAATCGATCAGCTT
>JACCEE011733763.1_pt1 | contig 11961 bp, 14 predicted proteins | sample 7449931 | NCBI WGS metagenome assembly JACCEE01 (sample SAMN15323457, study PRJNA562643) | freshwater metagenome | isolation source: river surface water | place: USA:Blue River Watershed | collected 2017-08-19 | reverse complement strand
GCGGAATCCGCCAAGTAAGGAGTGAACATGACGGAAGCCAAAACCTCCCTCAAGCGCACCCTGATCGGCAAGGTCGTGAGCGACAAGCGCGCCAAGACGGTCACCGTTCTGGTCGAGCGTCGCGTCAAGCACGAGCTCTACGGCAAGATCGTTGCCAAGTCGAGCAAGTACCACGCGCACGACGAAAAGGGTGAATTCCACCTGGGCGACGTGATCGAGATCACCGAAAGCCGCCCGATCTCCAAGACCAAGAACTGGGTCGCCACCCGCCTGGTCGAGAAGGCCGCCGAGGTCTGATCCCCCCAGGCTGCGCTCAGCCAAAGAAAACGGCCCACAATCGTGGGTCGTTTTTCATTTCAGGAGCCCATTCATGATCAAGGTCGGAGACACCCTGCCCAACGCCACCCTGCAGGAATACTCGGAAGTCGAAGGCAACGGCTGCAGCATCGGCCCCAACCCGGTCGACGTGGCCAAGGCCGCCGCGGGTAAGACCATCGCCCTGTTCGCTCTGCCCGGCGCCTTCACCCCGACCTGCTCGGCCAAGCACGTGCCCGGCTACGTCGAGAAGTACGACGAGCTCAAGAAGGCTGGCGTCGACGAGATCTGGTGCGTGAGCGTGAACGACGCCTTCGTCATGGGCGCCTGGGCGCGTGACCAGAAGACCGGCACCAAGGTGCGCATGCTGGGTGACGGCAGCGCCGACTTCACCAAGGCCACGGGGCTCACCCTGGACCTGACCGCCCGCGGCATGGGCCTGCGCAGCAACCGCTACTCGATGCTGGTCAAGGATGGCAAGGTCGCCACCCTGAACATCGAGGCTCCGGGCAAGTTCGAGGTCAGCGACGCGCAGACGATGCTGGCGCAGGCCAAGGGCTGATCGCGCCTTTCAAGCGGGTCGCTCCCACGCCCCCAAAAAAGCCCGGCATCGCCGGGCTTTTTTCATGGCCGCACCGGGCGGGGCGTCCCCCGCGTTGGCTCAGAGATCCACTTTCAGGTAGTGCGCCCCGGCGATGGGGTTGTGATAGTACGGCGGGATTTCCTCGAAACCGAGCTCGTCGTAGAGCGCCCGGGCGGCCTCCATGTCCGACAGGGTGTCCAGCAGCACGCAGGTGTAGCCCGCCTGCCGTGCCGCATCCAGGCAACGCTCGGCCAGCTGGCGGCCCAGTCCGAAGCCGCGAAAGGCCTGGCGCACGTACAGGCGCTTCATCTCGGCGGCATTGGGGTAGTCGACGGCATCCAGCGGCCGCAGGGCGCAGCACCCTGCCACCACGCCCTCCACGGTGGCCCGCAGCAAGGCGCCGCGCGGCGGGGCGTACTCGCCTGGCAATTCACGGCATTCACGATCAAAGTCCTGGAACCCCAGGTCCACGCCCAGGCTGTCGGCGTATTCACGAAAGATGGCGCGAACCGCGTCGAGCGGTTCGTCGGCGCCAACCTGCTCGATCAGGGGAACGGAAGCGGTGTCCAAACTCAGGGAAAAGAAAGACTCATTCAGGGAGTCGACCGCTGCAGTTTAGCGCTCCAGCCTCACCCGGCCCAAAGGAGCACCAGCCAGACGGCCAGCGCACACAGCAGCAGCACGGCCAGCGCCCGCAGCCGCGACGCGCGGTCGTCCGCCGACGCCGGCAAGTGTGGCGCCGGGTCTGCGAGGACCTTGTCGCCCCTGACCATGGGCCCGACCAGATCCTGGTGCCGGATCCAACGGTAGAACGCAATGGCCCCTCCATGCAAGGCCACCAGGCCGACCAGCAGCCACTGGCCCAGGCCCTTGTGCCAGGCCGTCGCCGCCAGACCCAGCTCCGTGGAAATGAATCTGTTGAGGGGCCCGGTGAAGGCGATCTCATCGTCCCCCACCAGCCCGGTGGCCACCTGCGCGGACAGCGTCAGCAGCATGGCGGCGATGGCCAGCGTGCCCGCCGCGGTATGGCCAACGTTTACGCCTTGGCCTGCGCGGGGGAGGAAATGCCTGAAGCGCGACCAGTGTCCGCCCATGAACCCCCAGACCAGGCGGAACAGGAGCAAGGTCAGCAGGGCATACCCCAGGCGGGCATGCCACTCGATCCAGTTGCCCGGTGCATAGGCCGTGGCAAACAGCCCGGCGACGCAGGCCAGGAGTCCCCAGTGGAACAGCCGGGTCGGCAGGTCCCACACCCTCAGGGTGCGAACCCCACCGGCAGGGGGGGATGTCGCGGCAGCGGACGGCTCGGGGTTCACGCTTCTGATACAAAGTTTGCGCAGTAGCCCCATTGTTCCTCAAACCCCGGAAGCCCTGATCCATGAAAACCATTGCCTCGCTCGCCCTCGCCGCCGCCGCCAGTGCGCTGGCCCTGCCCGCCGCCGCCCAGTTCGCCAAGCCCGAAGATGCGGTCAAGTACCGCCAGAGTGCGCTCACGGTCATGGGCACGCACTTCTCGCGCATCGGCGCCATGGCCAATGGCCGTGTGCCGTTTGATCCCAAGGCCGCCCTCGAGAATGCGCAGGTGGTGCATGACGTAGCCCGCCTGCCCTGGGCCGGCTTCGGTCCCGGCACCGACAAGATCTCCGCCAAGGCCAAGCCCGAGATCTGGACCGAGCAGGCGAAGTTCAAGGACCATGCCGACAAGCTGGTGGCCGAGAGCGCCAAGCTGCTGGCTGCAGCCAAGACGCAGAACCTGGACACCCTCAAGGCTTCGTTCGGCGCGACGGCCGGAACCTGCAAGGCGTGCCACGACGCTTTCCGCGGCAACTGAGGTCTTGATGGATCCGGCCTGCGCGCCCATGCCGCAGGCCAGGTGGCCCAGCCGCCGCCTCAGGCAGGTGCGGCCAGCAGCTTCTCGATCAACTGGTGCAGCTCGGCGAAGTCCGGTGCGCCCACATAGCGCTTCACGATCTCGCCGCGCTTGTCCACGATGTACGTGGTAGGCGTGAGCTGCACATCGCCCCAGGCCTTGGCCGCTGCCCCGGTGTTGTCGATGGCAACGTCGAATGGCAGCTTGCGCGTCTGCGCGAAGTTCACCACATACGCGGGCGGGTCGTAGCTCATGGCCACTGCCAGGGTCTGGTAGCCGCGCGCCCGGTACTTCTCGTGCGTCGCGATGATCTGCGGCATTTCGGCCACGCAGGTGACGCAGCTCGTGGCCCAGAAGTTCACCAGGGTCACCTTGCCCTTGAGATCAGCGGTGGTGCGTGTGCTGCCATCGAGCAGCACGAAGCTGGCGGCGGGGGCGGCGGTGCGTCCTGTGCCCAGGTACACCGCGCCCACGACCGCCACGACGGCCAGTGCGGCCAGCAGGGTCCAGAGGCGCTTGGTCATGGCAGGGTCCGTGAAAGGGCAGGGTGGCGAACAATGTCCGGCGAGAATTTTCTCAGATCACCTTGTCACGCTCCAGCGCGCCAATGCGGTCGGCATCGAGCCCGAGCAGTCCGGACAGCACCTCGTGCGTGTGCTGCCCGAGCAGCGGCGGCGGAAGGTCCTTGCGCACCGGAGTGAGGCTGAGTTTCGCCGGACTGGCCACGAGGCGCAGGCCGGCGCGCAGCGGGTGGTCCCACGCGTCCACCATGCCGCGGGCCTGCACCTGCGGGTCGTCAAAGACCTCGGCCAGGTTGTTGATCGCGCCGCACGGCACCTTGGCCGCCTCCAGCGCGCCGAGCCAGTCCGCCTTGGTCCGCGTCTTCATCACGGCTTCGAGCGTCGGCACGAGAAGGGCGCGGTGACGCACGCGATCCTGGTTGCGCGCGAAGCGCGAGTCAGCGGCCAGTTGCGGGCAGCCCGCGACCTCGCAGAACTTGGCGAACTGACCGTCATTGCCGACGGCCAGGATGATGTGGTCCGCGCTGCCGTCCGCCTTCGGAGCCACCTCGAACACCTGGTAAGGCACGATGTTCTGGTGCGCGTTGCCGGCGCGGCCTGGCACCTTGCCGCTCACCAGGTAGTTGGCTCCCAGGTTGGCCAGCATGGCCACCTGCGTATCCAGCAGGGCCATGTCCACATGCTGGCCCTCCCCGGTGCGTTCGGCATGGCGCAGGGCGGCCAGGATCGACACCGTCGCATACAGCCCGGTGAACAGGTCGGCCACCGCCACGCCCACCTTTTGCGGTCCGCCGCCCAGGTCGTCGCGCTCGCCGGTGATGCTCATGAGGCCGCCCATGCCCTGCACCGCGTAGTCGTAGCCCGCGCGATCTCGGTAGGGGCCGGTCTGGCCGAAACCCGTGATGCTGCAATACACCAGCCGCGGGTGGATCGCGCGCAGCGACTCGTAGTCCAGGCCATAGCGCTTCATGTCGCCGACCTTGAAGTTCTCGACGAACACATCGCAATGCGCCACGAGCGCCCGTATCAGGGCCTGGCCGGCGGGCTGGGCGATGTCGCAGGTGACGGAGCGCTTGTTGCGGTTGGCCCCGAGGTAGTAGGCGGATTCGGCGGTCTCCTGGCCATCACCCTGCCCCAGGAACGGCGGCCCCCAGCTGCGCGTGTCATCGCCCGTGCCGGGGCGCTCGATCTTGATCACGTCGGCGCCCAGGTCGGCCAGGTTCTGGGTGCACCAGGGGCCAGCCAGCACACGCGAGAGGTCCAGGATGCGGATGCCATCAAGGGAATTCATCGCCGGATTGTCGGTCAATCCAGCTTCCATAATGTCGGGATGGTCCTTTCCCGGCGCGACGCGGTGGCGGTTTTCCTCGCTTTTGCGTTTGCCTATTTCCTCTCGGCGCTGACCCGCGCCGTCACCGCCACGCTGGCGCCCACCCTCACGCAGGAATTCGCGCTGCAGGCGCGCGACCTGGGGCTGATGGCGGGGGGTTACTTCATCGGCTTTTCCCTCACGCAGCTGCCTCTGGGCCGCTGGCTGGATCGCCACGGCCCGCGCACCGTGGTCCTGGCCTTCCTCGCCGTGGCGGTCGTGGGCTGCGCCGGCTTTGCGCTGGCCGGGAGTTTCACGGCCTTGCTGGCCGCCCGCATCCTGTGCGGCATGGGACTGAGCGCCTGCCTCATGGCGCCCCTCACTGGCTACCGCCGCTGGCTCACGCCCGGCATGCAGCTGCGCGCCAGCTCCTGGATGCTCATGACCGGGTCCCTGGGCATGGTGGCTTCCACCCTGCCCGTGCAGTGGCTCGTACCCCTGGTCGGATGGCGGGCCCTGTTCCTCGTCATGGCGCTCCTGATCGTGCTGGCCATGGGGCTGATCGCCTGGAAGGTGCCGGCCTGGCCCCCGGCGGCACCGCCTGCCCCGGGAGCGCCTGACGCGAGTTACCGTGAGGTCTGGCGCCATGCCTATTTCCGGCGCATGACCCCGGTCGGGTTCTTTTGCTATGGCGGTGTGCTGGCCTTGCAGACCCTGTGGGCCGGGCCCTGGATGGTCCGTGTGGCGGGCTACACCCCGTCACAGGCCGCCACGGGCCTGTTCACCATCAACGTGGCCATGCTCCTGGCCTTCTGGGGCTGGGGCCTGGTCAGTCCCCGTCTGGCCGCCCGGGGCTGGGGCGCCGACCGCCTGATTGCCTGGGGGCAGCCCCTGAGTTTCCTGGGCATGGCCTGGCTGATCGCGGCGGGCAGCCAGGCCGGGACCTGGAGCTGGGTGCTCTTTTTCGTCGGATCGACCTTCGTCGCCCTGGCCCAGCCCGCCGTGGGCATGGCCTTTCCCCCGGCCCTGGCCGGCCGCGCCCTGTCGGCCTACAACCTCGTGATCTTCCTGGGGGTGTTCGTCGTGCAATGGGGCATCGGCCTGCTGATTGATGGTTTCCAGGCCCTGGGCCTGGCCGAGGGCGACAGCTTCCGGGCGGCGCTGGCGGTGCTCTTGGCCTGCTGCCTGGCCTCCTGGACGTATTTCATGCGGGCCAGGCCGGATAATCAGCCGCAATGAACGCGATCCTGATCATCTGCCACGCGCCCCTGGCCCACGCCTTGCGGGAATGCGCGCTGCACGTGTTCCCGGACTGCGGCGCGGGCGTGAGCGCGGTCGATGTGCAGCCCAATCTGTCGCCCGAGGAAACCCTGGCCGCTGCGCGCATCGCCCTGGCGCAGGTGTCTCACTCGCCGCAGGTCAAGGGCGTGCTCGTGCTCACGGACATCTTTGGCGCCACCCCGAGCAACGTGGCGCAGAAGCTGGTGGATGGCGTGTTCTCGCGCCTGGTCACCGGCGTGAATCTCCCGATGCTGCTTCGCAGCGTCAGCTACCGTCACGAACCGCTGGACGCCCTGGTGGTGCGCGCGGTGACGGGCGGAACGCAAGGGGTGATGCAGGTGGCGCTGACCGCGCCGCAAAACCAGTCCAGATCCGTCCATGATCCAAAGCACCACGACCATCAGCAATAAGCTGGGCCTGCATGCGCGCGCGTCCGCCAAGCTCACCAAGCTGGCCGGCGCCTTCCCCTGTGAAATCTGGATCGCCAAGGGCGAGCGCCGCGTCAATGCCAAGAGCATCATGGGCGTCATGATGCTGGCGGCCGGCCTGGGCAGCGAGGTCGTCCTCGAGGCGCAAGGCGAACGGGAACAGGAGGCGATGGACGCTCTCCTGGCGCTCATTCACGACAAGTTCGGCGAGGGAGAATGACCGGGGTGCTGTCATGACCTTTGCCGTCCACGGTCTTCCCGTTGCCCGCGGCATCGCCATCGGGCGGGCCGTGCTCATGGCCGGCCACGTCGATGTGGCGCACTACTTCATCACGCCCGATCAGGTCCCCGCCGAGATCGCGCGCGTGCGCGCTGGCCGCGACGCGGTGGTCGACGAGATTCACCGCCTGCAGCAGACGATCACCGGCATGGGCCCCAAGGAGGCGCCGCACGAGCTGTCCGCCCTGCTCGATGTGCACCTGATGCTGCTGCAGGACCAGGACCTGATTGCGGGCGTCAAGCACTGGATCTCGGACCGCCTCTACAACGCCGAGTGGGCGCTGACCACCCAGCTCGAGGCGCTCTCGCGCCAGTTCGACGAGATGGAGGACGAGTACCTGCGCGAACGCAAGGCCGACCTCGAGCAGGTGGTCGAGCGGATCCTGCGGTACATGAAAGGCGTGGCCACGCCTGCTGCCGCGCCGGCCGTGGCGCGCCGTCCCGGCGCGGGCCGCCAGCAGGACCTCGGCCTGGAAGGCACGACCGATGTGCCGCTGGTGCTGATTGCACACGACCTCTCGCCCGCGGACATGCTGCAGTTCAAGCAAAGCGTGTTCGCCGGGTTCGTGACCGACGTGGGCGGCAAGACCTCGCACACGGCCATCGTGGCGCGCAGCATGGACATTCCGGCCGTGGTCGGCGCACGCAGCGCCAGCCAGCTGGTGCGCCAGGACGACTGGGTCATCATCGACGGCGATGCCGGGGTGATGATCGTCGACCCTTCGCCCATCATCCTGGCCGAATACCAGTTCAAGCAGCGACAGGCCGAACTCGAGCGCGGGCGCCTGGGACGGCTGCGTCACACCCCTGCGGTCACGCTCGACGGCGAGCGTATCGAACTGTTCGCCAATATCGAGCTGCCCGAAGATGCGGCCGCGGCGCTCGAGGCCGGCGCCGTGGGCGTGGGGCTGTTTCGCAGCGAATTCCTGTTCATGGGTCGCCAGGGACACCTGCCTGACGAAGAGGAGCAGTACCAGGCTTACCGGCGCGCGGTCGAGGGTATGCAGGGCCTGCCGGTCACCATTCGTACCATCGACGTCGGTGCCGACAAGCCGCTCGATGATTCACGGCACGACGACGCGCACCTGAACCCGGCGCTGGGCCTGCGCGCCATCCGCTGGAGCCTGGCCGACCCGGCGATGTTCCTCACGCAGCTGCGCGCCATCCTGCGCGCCGCCGCGCACGGCAAGGTGAACATGCTGATCCCGATGCTGGCCCACGTGGGTGAGATCCGTCACACGCTGTCCTTGATCGACTTCGCGCGGGCCGAACTGGACAACCGTGGCCAGGTCTACGGCCCGATTTCGGTGGGCGCCATGATCGAGATTCCCGCGGCCGCCATCATGGTCCGCACCTTCCTCAAGTACTTTGACTTCCTGTCGGTGGGAACCAACGACCTGATCCAGTACACGCTGGCCATCGACCGCGCCGATGAATCCGTGGCGCATCTGTATGACCCCTGCCACCCCGCGGTGCTGCGCCTGCTGGCGGACACCATCGCGGCCTGCCGTGAGCAGGGCAAGCCGGTGAGCGTGTGCGGCGAGATGGCCGGTGATGTGGACTTCACGCGCCTGCTGCTGGGACTGGGCCTGCGCAGTTTCTCCATGCACCCGGCGCAGTTGCTCGCGGTCAAGCAGGAGGTGCTGCGCGCCGACACGGCCCGGCTGGCCCCGTGGTCGCAGGAAGTCATCGCCTCGGACGAACCGGCCAAGCTGCTGGCGTGAGCGGGGCGCGGTCCTGCGCGCCTCTCAACCCGGGCCGCTGCGCGTGCCGACCAGCGCGGCCCCGATGATCAGGGCCGCAGCCAGCGCGATCGAAGGCGTGAGCGCCCGCCCGCTGGCCACCAGCAGGAGCACCGTGGACCCCAGGGGTGTGAGGTAGCTGAGGATGCCGATCTGGCGCGCGTCTCCGAGCTTGAGTGCCTTGTCCCAGAGGAAGAAGGCCGCGCCCAGCGGGCCCAGGCCCATCACCGCCAGCAGCATCAGGTCCTGGCCGGAGACCGCGACGGCCGGCTCCAGCGCCCAGTGGCAGGCCAGCGAGAGCAGTCCCGACACGAGCCCGAACAGGCCGATGGCTGCCGTGGGAAAGGCTGGCACACGCCGCGTCCACAGCGAGTAGCTGGCCCAGATGAAGGCCGAGCCCAGGGCGGGCAGGTAGCCCCAGGACCATCCGCCGAGAGCGCCACTCGCGCCTTGCGCGCTGCCCAGGATCGCGATCGCCGCACCCGCGAATCCCGCCACGCCCGCCGCGATGTGCGCAGGGCGCAGCCGCAGCCCCGGCAGGAACACCGGCGCGAGCACGACGATCAACAGCGGCCAGAGGTAGTTGACCAGGTTCGCCTCGACCGCCGGCGCATGGCGCAGCGCGATGAACAGCAGGAAATGAAAGCCGAAGAGACCGTAGACGCCGAGGGCCAGCGTGCGCAGCGGCACCTTCCACTGGCGTGCCAGCGGCCAGGCCGGGACGCTGCCGATCACCAGGGCGAGGCCGGTGAGGAGGAAGGGCGGCAGGTGGGCCAGCGACACGCCCAGCGTGGCCAGCAGGGACCACAGGGCGATGGCGCCCAGGGCATGCAGGTTGGCAGGCATGGTCAATCCCTGCCGGCGGCGGCCGATTCGGTCGTGGCGGATTGCCAGACGGCCTGCGCCGCGCGGCTGGCCAGGTCGCGCGGACGGTACAGGCGGATGTCGAGGTCGATGTGCCAGTGGCTGTTGCCCGCGGCCACCAGCCGTCCGGCCTCCAGGTCATCGTGGACCAGGGAGCGGGGCAGCCACGCGGCGCCCCGGCCATCCAGCGCCATCGATCGCAGCACCGAGGCCAGGTGCGCGGTGAAGGCGACCTGGGCGGGCAGCGCCTCCAGGCGCGGACCGAGCACCGACCGCACGATCCGTCCGAGGCCGGACTCTTCGGTGTAGGCAAGGACGGCGAGCCCCGGCGCGTGGGGTGCATCGAGGCGGTGCAGGGGCTGCCCGTCCCGTGCGGGTTGGGAGACGGCGACCAGGCGGTCCTGGCCGATGCGGGCCGAGAGGTAGTCGCTGGTATCGAGCGCGCTGCGTGAGGTCGGGTGGGCATGCCCCAGGACGAAGTGGACGCTTCCCTGCTGCATCTGGGCCTCGCAACGCTCGAGGACATCCGAGGTGAGTTCGACGGGCCCGAGCCGCAGGGTCGATTCCAGTCCGAGCAGCCAGCGAGGCAGGAAGGTGAAGGACAGGGCGTGGGTGCTGGCGATCCGCAGCGTCGCCGAACCGGCCTGCGCCACTTGCCGGGCCTCGCCCGGCAGGCGTGCAGCGCGTGCGACGAGGTCCTCGGCGACGGCGCGGAACCACTCGCCGGCATCGGTCAGCCGGGCGGGCTGGGTGCTGCGATCCACCAGTGCGACGCCAAGCCAGGTCTCCAGGGCGCGGATGCGCCGGCTGAAGGCGGGCTGCGAGCTGTGTCGCTGTTCGGCCGCGCGCGAGAAATTGCCAGTGGCCGCCAGGGCAAGGAAGTCTTCGAGCCAGGTGAAGTTCATGGGCGGTTCGTCCAGTGCATCAAAGCAGCGAAAACGAACATTGGCCCTGCCGACGGCCATCGGCGATCATGCGGCCCCTTCCTAGTTGATTGCGAGTTGCGCACCATGAAGATCGTTGAAATCCGCGAAAAGACCGTCCCCATCAGCTCGTCGATTCGCAATGCCTATATCGACTTTAGCAAAATGAATTTGAGCCTCGTGGCCGTCGTCACCGACGTGGTCCGCGATGGCAAGCCGGTGATCGGCTACGGCTTCAACTCCAACGGCCGCTACGGCCAGGGCACGCTGATGCGCGAGCGCTTCATCCCGCGCATCCTGGAGGCCGACGCCGCATCCCTGGTCGACGACAGCGGCAAGAACCTGGATCCGCACAAGATCTGGAACGCGATGTACACGAACGAGAAGCCCGGCGGCCACGGCGAGCGCTCGGTGGCCATTGGCACCATCGACATGGCGGTCTGGGATGCCGTGGCCAAGATCGCGGATCAGCCTTTGTTCCAGCTGCTGGCGGACCGTTATGGCAACGGGCAACCCCATCGCAAGGTGTTCGTCTACGCCGCCGGCGGCTACTACTACCCCGGCAAGGACGACCGCAAGCTGCAGGACGAGATGCGCAGCTACATCGACCGCGGCTACTCGGTGGTGAAGATGAAGATCGGCGGCGCGCCGCTCGATGACGACCTGCGCCGCATCGACGCAGTGATGGAGGTGCTGCAGGACGGCCAGCGCCTGTGCGTCGACGCCAACGGCCGCTTCGACCTGGACACCGCCATCGCCTACGCCAAGGCGCTGTCGCCATACAACCTGTTCTGGTACGAAGAGGCGGGCGATCCGCTGGACTTCGAGCTGCAGGCGACGCTGCGGGGCTACTACAAGAACCCGATGGCCACCGGCGAGAACCTGTTCTCCATGCAGGATGCGCGCAACCTGATTCGTTACGGCGGCATGCGCCCCGACCGCGACTGGCTGCAGTTCGACTGCGCCCTGAGCTATGGCCTGGTCGAATACCTGCGCACGCTGGACATGCTCCAGGAGCACGGCTGGTCGGCCAGCCGCTGCGTGCCGCATGGCGGCCACCAGATGTCCCTGAACATCGCGGCGGGCCTGGGCCTGGGGGGCAATGAGTCCTACCCCGACCTGTTTCAGCCGTTCGGTGGTTTCCCCGACGGTGTGAAAGTGGAAAACAGCTACGTCACGCTGCCCGACCTGCCGGGAATCGGCTTCGAGGGCAAGTCGGACCTGTATCGCGAGATGAAGGCGCTGGCGGGCTGATCGCCTGCGCGCCCCGGGTGAGGCCGTTCAGGCCACGCCGGCCGCGTGCGCCTGCTGGTCGGCGTGGTAGCTCGAACGCACCATCGCGCCGACGGCGGCGTGGGTGAATCCCATCTTGTAGGCCTCTTCTTCGAACATCTTGAAGGTGTCCGGGTGCACGTAGCGGCGCACCGGCAGGTGCGAGGTGCTGGGCGCGAGGTACTGGCCGATGGTGAGCATGTCGATGTCGTGCGCGCGCATGTCGCGCATGACCTGCAGGATCTCCTCGTCGGTCTCGCCCAGGCCCACCATCAGGCCGCTCTTGGTCGGCACATTGGGGTGCAGGGCCTTGAATTTTTTCAGCAGGTTCAGGCTGAAGGCGTAGTCGGAGCCCGGACGCGCCTCCTTGTACAGGCGCGCAATGGTCTCCAGGTTGTGGTTCATCACGTCGGGCGGCGCGGCCTTGAGGATCTCGAGGGCGCGGTCGTCGCGGCCGCGAAAGTCGGGCACCAGGATCTCGATGGTGGTGGCGGGTGAGAGCTCGCGCGTCTTGCGGATGCAGTCGACGAAATGCTTGCTGCCGCCATCGCGCAGGTCGTCGCGGTCCACGCTG
>JACCEE010397956.1_pt1 | contig 11961 bp, 9 predicted proteins | sample 7449931 | NCBI WGS metagenome assembly JACCEE01 (sample SAMN15323457, study PRJNA562643) | freshwater metagenome | isolation source: river surface water | place: USA:Blue River Watershed | collected 2017-08-19 | reverse complement strand
TGAACCGTACCGGGTTTGTCGGAGACTTTTTATTTAAGTTAGGCCACCTGACCTAATGGGTTAATTTTATCATAGTACATTGCTTCAAAATCAAAAGGTGACACATAACCTAGTGCACTATGTACACGCTCTTTATTAAACCAATCTACCCAGTTTAGTGTCGCAAGTTGTACATCCGCTAAACCTTGCCAATCCGCTTTTAAATATTCAATCACCTCTGTTTTGTATAAGCCATTCACCGTTTCAGCCAAAGCATTATCGTATGAATCACCGGTCGTACCGACTGATGCTCGTAAATTTGCTGCTTCTAAACGATTGGTATAACGAATGGAAAGATATTGCACACCTCTGTCACTATGATGAATCACGTTCTTTGGCATGCCTCGATCATGCAATGCTTGCTCCAGTGCATCGAGCACCATGTCTGTATTCATCCGTGTTGATACTTTCCATCCAACAATTGCTCGCGAGAACACATCAATAATAAAGGCGGTATAGACCCAGCCTGAATTTGTTTGAATATACGTAAAGTCAGCGACCCACAGCTGGTCAGGGTGATCAGCACTAAAATTGCGTTTCACCAAGTCATCTGCTCGTTTTTGATCATCTCGGCTATGGGTAGTTTGTTTATTCTTACCTCGCCAAACACCTTGTATACCTAGCTTTTGCATCAATCGAGCAACTGTACAGCGTGCAATAATATAGCCTTCACGTTTCAGTTTTTGCCAAACTTTACGTACACCATATCGACCTGAACTTTCCTTCCAAATTCGTTTAATTTGTTCAGCATGATGCAAGTCATGTAAATCTCGCTTCGCTCGATGTTCTGGATTGTCCGCGAGATCTAAAGTTCGGTAATAGGTTGAAGCTGCGATCGGTAAAATCCTACAAATCGCATCAACACCATATAAGTCTTTATTGTTATGGATGAAATCCACCATTATTTGTGTGGGCGGTCGAGCTCCGCCTGGGCGAAAAAAGCAGCTGCTTTACGTAGAATTTCATTGGCACGCTTTAATTCTTTGATTTCACGTTCCATCTGCTTCATTTTTTCTTGATCTGATGCCTGTTGTACTTTGATAGGATTTTGTTGATCGAGATGTTTTAAATACCAAACACGCAGTGTTTCAGGAGTACAACCTATCTTGGGAGCAATAGCAGTGATTGCAGCCCAATTCGATGGATAATCTTTTTCGGATTCAATCAATAATTGAACCGCTCTATCTCGGATTTCAGGGGTATATTTTGGTTTTGTCATCGGGACATTCTCTCAAGAAAGTTGGTCTCCGACAAACCAGGTACGGTTCAAACTTAGAAATTTAAACATACAGTCTGTAAATAAGCTTTAATTGTACACCTAATAGTCACTCAATTTTTACTTCCTGCAATCGTCCCAAGCGATTCACATTTTCTTGCATTAGTGCAATTTGATTGATTTGTACATGCTTATACAAGTTTCTAATAGCTACAGGCTGTGCAGTATCGGCATAAAGGTCATGACTGCTATGAATCTGTTCAAAAAACTTACCCGTGTTATTGTCCACATGGTTTCGGCTGATTTCCTGCCAGCATTCAGGAATCAAGACAGACATTCTTCTACGCTTAAGGAAATGAGCAGCGATGTTCAAACCGAACGGGTCAAAGTCACCATAAAAGGCAATTTTTGTATGGTCAGGAAGTTTGGCCAGTAATTCAAATACCTGACGTGCATTTTGACCCTGACCACGATATAAAAATAAACTGTCTTGCAATTCTTCAGGCAGCTGTTCATACCAATCAAACAGTCTGGTCAGCATTGTTCCATTTTCAACAATGATCAGTTTCTCAATTTTATTAAAGATTAATTCATCGGCGTGAACTGTAGGAACTAAACCTTTATATCCAATAGAGACATCACCCTGTTTTAAGGGCAACTTTGCATGTACTGATGCAAATACAAGTTGATCACCAAATACAGAATATCCACCAGACTTTTCATCTTTCAAAAAGTTTAACAAGTCCATACGATCAGATTCTAAATTCAGATCCTGTTCAGGAGCGACCTTAACTTGTTTTGCATAGATACAGCACTCCAAATACTCCAGTTCTTTTGATGTAAGGTGAAGCTCCTTACCGTGAACCGTACCGATCTGATAATCCTGATGAACTTTTTGCCAAGTTTTATTGAGTGCCATAGACCGTTTTTTTAATTGCAAGGCAGTCTGAATGACAGAGAGTTCCCGTAAGCCAAAAGTCATTAAGTTCTCCTATCACGCAACCTGTTGCAATTTATCAGTTCGAGAAATGATGACATCGGACACGCAACTATTTCCATCAAATACAGGATCTATGGTTTCGACAAATTCCATTTTGAGTTTATCTTTGAAATGGTTTCTATAGTGACTAATTAAAGCAATCAGCCAAAAATCGATATCGCATCCTGGCATTAGCAACTCATATGTTTCAACACCACTCAATTGTTGATGTTTTCCTCCATCCACAAGCAATGCTTCAAAGAAATTACTCGTAGCAATCTCTAAAGCAGTTAAAGGCTGTTCAACAACCTCATTTCCTTCTTTAACATCCGGCAGATTCTCTTGATCTTTATTCTGATCTATACGTTTTTCACGCTTGGAAAACGCTTTTGAGCCAAGTTCACGAAGTGTTTCCTGTTCTTCATCAGCATCCAGATCCGCATAGCTAATGAGTTCACTGCGTGGCACACGATAAAAGACATCTGATGCCGTCGCCTCATCAAACTCCAAATTTAAGGCAGATTTTCCTTTTAAAAAGCGGTAGAAAGCATCCACCATGTTGCTTTTTTTCTGAGAGGATAATTCTTGCTTCCAATCAAACAACTGTTTATTTAATTTAGAAGCACTGTATTTCACCTCTTTACTACAGATAATGAATACTGGGATCAGCTTAGTTACCACCAAACTTTCAAGATCTTTATCTGAAGCACCAAGCTCAAGCATTGCGTTGGTTGAGAGTGCGCCCATCACTTCAGTCAGTGAACTTAAAATCCTGATGGTTTTTTCAATGCGTTGAATACGAACCTCAAGATTGTTAAACAATGCCAGGTCTTGAAGTGCTTGGGTGGAGAAATCATAGCAGCTCTCAAAAATAGTATTGGCTAATTCAACAATACCTTCACTAATTTCGTCCTTATAAATTTCAGCATCTTCTACACTTTTGAGTTTGGTCGTTTCAAATTCACTGATATTGGCACGAATATCTGAAATAAGTTTGTGAATCTGTTTAGAGCTGTCAGTAACCCTACGTTTTTTCTCATAATACGTTACGAATGAAATCACGTGGTTGTATAAGTTAAAGCCATTTTTTTCAGTGTTGAAATAGCCAAGTTCTGCTTTATTCAATACTTTGATTAAATACTCATTGTCATCAGTTACAGGCACAATTGCGTTGTTAAATACAATCGCATTACCGATATTTTCGATGTAGTTGTTGAGCGCTTTCGCCGCTTTGGCTGCCGGATATTCCACCTCACTCATATCAGCTCGCCCTGTTCCGGTTCAGGCATTTCATCGTAATTGATACCGTTAAAGGTACAGATGTATTCCAGCTCATCGTAAAAGACGGACCACTTCGCTGTCGCAATATAAGTCGTGCCTGTGTTGCCGGTTGGATGCAGATATTGATTGCTGACAAGATATTGAAGCACAGAGTTAATCTGCTCCTTGGGTGAGGTGGATGCCTTACCTAATTTGATGACTAACTCTTTGAGTTGCGACATAATCAGTGGAGATCGTTCAACCTCAGTGATCAGTTCACCATAGGTCACCCTATCCCCGCACTGCATGATACGGCTATTGTCTTTGATTGAACGGCATAAGCGAAGCCAATCATTCAAGGGCTCCATTTTCGATACAATTTCGCTGAATTGTTTTCTCAGAAGTTCACGGGTTTCTTTTCTCTTGCGGCTTTCGCTAAAGACACAGTAAAACCCATAGTTATCTTTGGTACGGACGCACTTTTTTCCCATCCAATCGAGATAAGTGTTTATCTCTTCCAAGACCAGATCATCCCGGAGCTTGTGGTATAGATCTTTGTGGACATGCTCATCGATAATTCCCCCAGAAATTAAAACGTTTACAATGTCAGAAAAAATTGATTTAGCAATTTGCATGATAGGCACTCCACTAGGCTAAAAGCGGATTAGGTTTTTCGTTTTTCTGGGTTTTAAACTTGCGTACACCGAAGTTCCGATCGATATCATTCTTATGAACAAAACTTTCACTTAACTCACTGGATAAGTTCGGCTGAGCGCAGACCAGGTAAATATTCTGCTTTTTCATCAACTGGAATAATCGCATTGTATTCTGTGAATCAAACTGGCCGATTTCATCGAGTGGTACATGGATGACGGTATTGATATCTGGACATAGTTTTCGTGTCAAAGCCGTAAAGATAATAATGACAATTAATCGTGACAGGCCCGTACTACTGCCGGAAAGCAAATCAGAATCATTGTTCACATAAACCTTACGTTGATTTTCCTCATAGCTAATCCGCAGTTTGACTAAAGAGCGGACATCGTCAGTCTGAACATTCGATTTTTCCAATGCTTTAACAGCTAATTCAAATGACCGAATTAACTTCTCACTCGGCAGCATGAGCTGGGATGATTCGTGAATCGCTTCTTCATCCAGATCTTTTTCAAAGCGATCTAACTGTTCATAGACATTGAGACCATCAAGTACGGAGAGCAATTCAATCTGAATATTACCTAATGCTGTGAATGGATTGGTTGTATTGGTTTGCTCCGTAAGATCCCTGGATATCGCATTCAGTTTGCGGCGGAATTTAGCCAAAGATTGCCCATAATTACGTAAATCGTAAGCTGCAAGTTTAAAACTGTTGATCGTTAGGTTTTCTTTTGTAGGGATATCCACCAACAGCATATTTTCGATTTCTTTCATACCGTAAAGATCATATGTGGTGGTGTTCACATTACCTAACAGTGCCATACGGTTTTCCCACTGCTTGTAGAGCTCGAAATCAGTATTCTGACGTAAAATGCTTAATACGGTATTGAGGGATTGTTTCAACTCCTTGAACTGTTCTTTCTGACGATTGAGATGATCCTCCGTATTGCGGTAAAACCATTCAAAACTAACCGGCTCAGCAACCTCAAGCTGTTCAATATGAGGAATACCATCCAATACAGAATGAATGCGGTTTCTTAAAGAGACTATCTTGGTGTTTTCCTCTTCAACCTGCTGAAGATTACGTTCAATAAGGTTAACTTCATGACGTGAATGTTCTTTGAGTTTTTCAATTTTGACAGTCAGTTTGTCAAAGTTTTGTCTGAAGGCATAAATTTTTTGTTCGAGATTGCCGATTAAGGTGCAGATACCCGTTTTACGAGAATATTCCTGCTCAAACCAAACCTTGTACTGCATCAAGATAGTTTCATAATCTTTCACAATATGGCATTTATGGTTCAGTTGTTTTAGCTGATCCTGTGCCTTTTGATAAACTGCAGTATCCAAACCTTTTTGCTGTAATTCACTATTACGCAAAGATTCCAGATCTATGATTTTATTATTATATTTCTGAACAACAGACTTGGATCTTTCATCCAGCATTGCTTTACGTTCTAACTGTTCTTTAATTTTGAAATCATAACTCTGCTGAATTTGGGTTTTTTCGTTGCCAAAACGATCATGAATCATTTTGCGTTCTACATTTAATTGTTCATTGAACAGATTTAATCGCTGACGAGCCTGATCACGTTGTCCCTCGGCTAATTTTCTCCGCTCCGTCACATGAATCTGGACTGTTTGCTTATACTGCTCAAATATACGCTGGGTACTATCAAATGTATCTCTGGATTGACGTAGTTCATTCTGCAGCTTGATGAGGTTCAGCTCAAAGTCCTGAACTGCTTGGGCAGATGTGGCCACTGCTTTTTCACTGCTACTGTATTTCTCTTTGGCATCTTGCAGAATGCTAATCGCCTGTGCGAGGCGTTGCTCTAATTCATTCAGTGATTCGGCTTCAACTGGAAGCTCCAGTTTAGAAGTATCAAGATGCAGGCCATAAAAGCCACAAGTTCCGTTTTGCTGTTCTGAATCCCAGTAAGGCTTTAACCCTGTATGCAAAAATAATTTGGGATTAATCAGTTTGGCAATGTTGTGTTTCCAGTTGTCATCAGGACACTGTTTTAAGAAGCTCAGTAATGTATTTTTCTGATACAGAATATCTCTTAACTGATGTTCTGTTTGCGTGGATTTATCTAAATGGCGTTTGGCTGTATCAAAGTCTGTATTGGCTCGAGTGTTCTCGCTTTTTAGGCGCAATAAATGAGTGTTCGCTGTATTGAGTTGTTGCTCCTTATCCCGCATGGTCTTTTGGAGTGCTTGAATATTCAGCTGGTACTCTTCAATTTGCTGTTGTTCTTCCTGAGTATGGTTTACTGCTTCAGCAATCAGATTATTGCAATGATCAACCTCATCTTCATAAATTTTGCGTTCTTCCAGTTTACTTTGCTCGAAAGCATTCAGCTCATTCTTTTCAGCCAAAGCCAGTTGATCTACAGCATGAGATCTATCCTGTTGCAAATTGAGTAGTAAATTAGCAACCTCATTCTTACGTTCATGAATAACAGCTAAATCTCGGTCTTTTTCTTCCAAGGCATTGTTTTTAAGCTGCTCAAATTTATGAACAATTTCTTTCAGGTTCTTCTCTAATTCATCCACATAACGGCGTGCATCTTCAGCTTCCTGCTTGTACTTGGCAAGATTATTGAATTCTTCCTGCTTTCTAAGAATATCCTGATTCTTATAATTTTTCTCATTTTCCTCTATGGAAGCCAAAGCATTTTGTAAGCCTTCCAACTCACCTTTTACAAGAGACTCATTTAAACTATTCGCTGAAATTTCATTTTGAATGATTTGTGATTCGGTTCTAAACTTTTCGACTACTTGAGTTTTCTCATAACGAAGCTGTGCGATTGTCGTATTATTGATCTCTAGTTTTTGGATTGCCTGACCTCGATAAGCCTCCAGTAAAGAGTAGGTCTGCATTAAGGCGCGCCGTTGCTCGATCCCCAGTTGCAGTTTGGGCTTTTCCTTATCAAATTCCCGTAATGTCTGAATATCCGAAATGAGGCTGGAAGAATTCAGCGTATTTGAGCGCTGATTCATCATCTGCTCATTTTCTAAAAAGGCATCAACCAACATGAGCTTGAAGTTATCTAACAGGTTGGTTTTATTCAAGGTAATCTGGGTGGATGCGCCGATATGCTTTAATTCATGGCCTTTGCCGCTAAGAGAAAATATTGAAGCAAGATCCCGCAATTTGAAATCACGGTTCAGGCGTTTTTTATCGTTTGTTAGAACCGCTACATAATCTAGGCTATTATCGATCTGTTTACTGACGTAATAACCATTCATTTCAATTTCTTGCAGCAGGCTTTTTACAGTCTGATGTTCCTTATGGAATTCTATAGAAGATTTTGAAAAAACAGTCTCAGACGCACTTCCCTGAATAAAGCGATAGCATTGTTTATCCTGATTACGGTAAAAAACCGCACAGCAAAGTCCCATCGGTGTGTTGTATTCAAACACAATCATACTGCGTGGATTTGGAAGGTAATAATCTGTAAAACTGAGTTTATTGGCAGAACGATCAATTAAACGATCAGGACGAGTCCCATAAAATATTGGAATTAAATTTAAGGTAGAGGTTTTCCCTGCTCCATTTGCACCCGTTAAATTAGAGTTCCCCTCACCTAATTCAATTTTTGTAGAATTATTTGGTAAATATGAATCATAAAGATAAATATTTTTTAAACCATTAAATTCACTTAAATCATTCATTTTTAAGATATTCCAAAAACATTATTTTAAATTATCTATATTTAACAGTTTCTTATGTAAAATTAACCACATAGAAAGGATAGACAAGTCAAAGTAGAGTAAATGATTATTTTTTAGATGAGCTTAATAAATCAAAATTTCAAGAGTTCAAAAAAATCCTTGTATTTATCTTGCCATCCCATAAAAAAAGTTCTCAGATTTAAATATATTAAAACTTAGTATTTTTCTTTTAAAGAAGAAAATTGAAAATTATTCGATTGATTTTAGATTAATATTCATTAAGAATATCGCCGCTTTTATTTATTAAAAATATTCGGGGGTATTTATGAAAAAACTATTAGCGATTGGACTATCTTTAACGGCTTTTGTAATGACTGGTTGTTCGGTTCGTATGGCAGATATGACCGTTGCTTCTACTAAGAACTACAATCTTAACTCTAATCAGTTCGTCAAAGGTGAACGCGTTACGGGTGAAGATAAAGTACCTGTCGTACTTTTCCCATTAGGTATCCCTAACTTTAAAACTGCAGTAGACCGAGCAATTGAAAAAGATCGTTGTGCGGTTGCGTTATCAGATGTTGTAATCACTCAACTTAATCAAGCATTTATTGTAGGTCAAATTGGCTATCGTGTTGAAGGTACTCAAATTATCGATCGCTCACAACCTGAGTGCAAAAAATAATTAGAATTTCTGTCGAGTATTCATGCCAGTTAGCTCATCTGACTGGCATTTTTTATTGTAGTTCAGGATTTCACAATGAATCCTATTTTCAGTTTAGTGAAGCAAAAATCGCACTAATATAGGTTCATTCTTAAAGATAATTTACAAATTGTGTTCTTGGGAATGGTGCGTTGAACTATTCGCTTTAGTTGTTCATATTTTTTTATTAAAATAGTTATATAATAATAAAATTACCTATATTTTTTTATTAAAATAGAATTATGTCTAACTATTGTACGATACAGATCTATCAAAACTATGAGTGGCATGACTGTGCAATCGTCGAGATCATGGGCAATGAAGTTTCAGGATGGCAGGTACCGACACGCACTTCGTATCTATTCGAATATGCTATTTCCAATATGGATCTAACAGATGGTCACGCTTTAGCATTTCATTTACCAGTGAATGTACAAAATAATCTAGAACCGAATTGGCCACCATTTCTCATGGATCTTTTGCCTCAAGGTCATGGCCGTAAAGAGCTACTGAAACAACTCAACTTTTCTGAAAACACACAGGAACAGGCAGACTGGTCCTTATTGAAAGCCGGTGCCGGTAATCCCATTGGTAATCTACGAATTAAAGAAGCACATGAGTGGTTGGTGGAGCATTTGCCAAACCAACAAAACCGAGGTTTTACGGTTCGGGAGATTGTCGAGCGCCGGGAACATTTTATTGAGTCTCTTTCGTCATATGGACTATTTATCGCCGGATCATCAGGCGTACAAGGCGAATGGCCAAAACTGTTGCTGACTCAAGGTCATGATGATTTATTTTATTTGGATCATGCTTTACCCGATCATGAAGCAAAACGGCACTGGCTGGTCAAGTTTAGTCGCGGTGCAGACCGAAGTCTGGATAAAATTTTGACTCAGGAAGCACTGTATATGCAGTTGGCTCAATATCTTGGCTTACGTGTGCATCAAGACATAGCGCTTTATGGACGTACCTTGTTCATTCCTCGCTTCGACCGTCAGGTGCATGATGGTCAGGTGGAACGTATTGCACAGGAAAGCCTCGCATCATTAAGTGGGAAAGCGGGTTTTGGGGTCAAAATGTCTCATAACCAAATTTGTCAGATCCTGATGCAATGCTGCACTGATCCTCAAACAGAGATCATTGAATACTTAAAGCGAGATATTGCTAATGTGGCTCTAGGCAATAAAGACAACCATACCCGTAACACCGCGATTCAACGTTTGAACGATGGACGTATACAACTGACACCGTTATTTGATTTTGCTCCAATGTGGATGCATCCAGATGGAATAGCACGTACCACCCGATGGGAAAAAGATGATCAAGGTGGAACACCTGTTTGGCAGTCAGTTATGCAACAAATCATCGAAATCAGCGGTTTATCCTCAGATCATTTGAAACAGACATTCGCGCAACAGTTACACTTGTATCAAGGGCTGTTAGACAAAATGCGATCCATTGGTGTGGATTCAGAAATCCAAGAAAACAGTAGATACCGTATAGAAAGTATTTGCCAACAGTTAGAGGAGATTAATCGTGGATAAACGCTTTAAACCATTATCTCCAATTGAACAGATGCAAAAAAGACAATTGGTTATAGATACGATTGTGCAAAATCCAGATTGGCCTATTTATAAAATTGCCCGGTTTATCCGGACAGAACTACATTTAACTTTCAATGACATGTCGAAAATCACCAAGATTGCTCCACAAACTCTGCAGAAAATGGAACAGCCGAATAGTAATCCAACATTGGAATCTATTTTAAAACTATTAAATCCCTTTGGACTGAATTTGAGTGTGGGTGTTTTAAGTAAAAATTGATATGAGATGGGATATTTACTTAAATTTCAGCAATTGTTTTCATCATTTAGTCTGGCAAGTGTCAACTTTATTTAGGACGAGACAAATACAAAAAAAAGCCCGCATATTGGGGTGTGCGGGCAAAGGAGCCGAATTTGTGCGTTTCGGCTGTTAAGATATGCTCTGAGAGATTCTCAACATAGCTAAGATTACTTAGTTATATATTTGATTTCAATAAGAATAATTTGTAAAATTATCAAAATAATCACACTAAATTCACATCTTAAATGTTTCTAATTCATCACCAACATATACAAACTGGAATCCAATACATCGATGATCATCCGTCAGTGTGGGAAATATTTAATTGCGCTCTTTTGAGCAGATGATTGATGTGCATTTAACTTTAAGCTTATCTTCACGATCGGTAATCCCCCTAAAAATAATAGGATCTAAAGGTAGAATTTTCTCTTAAGATACAAGCAGGATTCTGCATGAAAACATCTAAATTTACTGACAGTCAGATCATGTCCATTTTGAAACAGGCAGAGTCTGGCACACCTGTAACCAAGTCTCCGGACTGTTTCTAAGCTGCCTACATGGCAGTGAACATCAAACAGTAGAAGTGACAGCAGATCAATTTTTTCTAAGCTGCCTATATGGCAGTGAACGTTTTTTATTATTAAATTTCAGGGGGTTTCATTTTCTAAGCTGCCTATATGGCAGTGAACTATCTTTGTCAATCGGGACTAGCTCATCGCCTTTTCTAAGCTGCCTATATGGCAGTGAACACTGCACAGTGGTCCGTGCTACAGCCTTTGCATTTCTAAGCTGCCTATATGGCAGTGAACTTAGCGACTGATCGACATAACGCTTTTTACCGTTTCTAAGCTGCCTATATGGCAGTGAACCCTAAAAAGTCTGTTAGGGATGCTCTTGTGAATTTCTAAGCTGCCTATATGGCAGTGAACGTCTACACCATGACAGTGCCGGCAATTCAGGCTTTCTAAGCTGCCTATATGGCAGTGAACCTTTGCGTAATCAGGCACACCCGCATGCGCTTTTTCTAAGCTGCCTATATGGCAGTGAACAAACTCATAAGTTAAGATTTGTTGCTACTGCTTTTCTAAGCTGCCTATATGGCAGTGAACATATCGAAGTTCCGGCGGATCAGATCATTCATTTTCTAAGCTGCCTATATGGCAGTGAACCAACAAACCACATCCAACCCCGATCTTAAATATTTCTAAGCTGCCTATATGGCAGTGAACTTTAGTGGGTTCGCGCCTGCTTGGTCCCATGCTTTCTAAGCTGCCTATATGGCAGTGAACCTCTATATAAGGGCAATGAATCGCTTGCTGTATTTCTAAGCTGCCTATATGGCAGTGAACTGGGCTTCGCACGGCTCGGACGCATTTGGTGATTTCTAAGCTGCCTATATGGCAGTGAACCCAGTCTGGACAATTGGAAAGTGCATGGTAAATTTCTAAGCTGCCTATATGGCAGTGAACCGCGTTTAGGGCTGGCTAACGGTTATAACATTTTTCTAAGCTGCCTATATGGCAGTGAACGAAAGCAAACGCGAAGTACAGGATTTATTAATTTTCTAAGCTGCCTATATGGCAGTGA
>JACCEE010703981.1_pt1 | contig 11967 bp, 12 predicted proteins | sample 7449931 | NCBI WGS metagenome assembly JACCEE01 (sample SAMN15323457, study PRJNA562643) | freshwater metagenome | isolation source: river surface water | place: USA:Blue River Watershed | collected 2017-08-19 | reverse complement strand
GTCGTCGCTGGCGCTCCTTGACCACCGGTTACAGGGTGGCATGCCTCCGGCATGCAGAGGGGGGTGCGGGGAGAGGGCGGAGTGAGGGAGGGCGATCAGTGTTGGGGGTGTAGGCGGGCGGGGCTGCCAACGTAGTCGGCGGTTTCTGGAGTCAATCCTTGGGACAAGCAGGATGGGCAGAGTCGGTGCGATGGATTGGCTTTTTCAGCGGCTTCATCAAGGAGGAACAGGATGTGGCAGGGGTCGTGGAGGCAGTTCACAAAGCGGTTTGTGGGGGAGCCCGTGTGGGCGCAGCGTCCGATGTCTTCGACGGGCTCTGGCGTGGGCACGGTCATCCGTTGATCGAATACAAAACACTCTCCCTGCCAGTGCTTCGTTCCCACTTCACGGTGGTAGTTCACGATGCCTCCGTGGAGTTGGAAAACTCTGTCGAAGCCGTGGTGCCGAAAGAGCGCGGACGCTTTCTCACATCGGATTCCGCCGGTGCAATACATGAGAACCTTCCGGTCACGGAATCCGGCGAGCTGGTCCATGTACGCAGGGAGTTCTCGAAAGTTCTCGATGTCGCACTCGACGGCATTTGCAAACTTGCCCACCGCAGATTCGTAACGGTTTCGCACGTCGACGAGTACAACGTCCGGGTCGCTTTCAATGGTGGACTGCCACTCTGAGGGAGACAGGTGATTATGATGGGTGTCGGCCTGAAGGGGCTCGTTCGCCTTAAGGGTGACGATTTCTGGTCGGACTTTGATGGACAGTTTTGGGAAGGTGTCGCTTGAGCCGAAGCTCTCTTTGATTTCCATGTCGGCAAACCGTGGGTCTGCATGAAGGAAGGAGACGATTTGTCTGACGTTACTTTCCTCGCCACCGAGCGTTCCGTTGAGGCCCTCCTCTGCGATAATCACGCGACCTTTGATGTGGAGTTGTTCGCAGCGCTCGCGCAAGTGGTCTCGTAGAAGGCTGGGGTCAGCAACAGGGGTGAACTTGTAGAAAAGAATGACAAGGTGCGGTGCAGCCATTCCGTAGTGTAACAGATGGCGCAACCCTTTTGGGCTCAGTTCACGCCCTGTCCGCTACTTTGAGAAAAATGGAATGGCCGGTCCGGTGCCGAGGTTTCGTTCGCCGTTTACCCTCGAGGTGTCGACTCCCGCGGTCCTCAATCACCGGCGACGGGCGACGGCAGTTGTTGGTCACTGGGTGGCGATCAACCGGCGCGGCGACCGGCGGCGTAGGCGGTGAAGACGGCTAGGATACGGTCGCGCACATCCCGGAATACCGCGAAGATTTCCTCCTCGGAGCCCGTGGCATGGGCGGGATCGGTGAACGGCCAGTGGTGGCGGTTGATTTGGCCGGGGAAAACGGGGCACGCTTGGTCTGCATTTCCGCAAACGGTGATGACGGTTTCAACCGGCTGGTCGAGGAAGCGGTTCATGTGTTTGCTTTCGTGGGCGGAGATGTCGATCCCGATTTCTGCGAGGGCGCGGATGGCGAGTGGGTGCACGTAGCCTGCGGGGTTGGACCCAGCGCTAGCGACTTCGAGAAAATCTCCGGCGAGGTGGCGAAGGATGCCTTCTGCGAGGTGGCTACGGCAGGAGTTTCCGGTGCACAGGATGAGGACGAGTGGTTTCACGGGGCGTTATTTTCAGATGTGGGTTGCTGGGCAAGTAACTTGTGGAGGAGGGTGCCGAGGAGGGCGCCGATGATTTGGGCGGGGATAAAGGCGGCGGCGCTGACGGGTGCGATTCCGGCGAATGTGTCGGTGAAGATACGTCCGACGGTCACGGCGGGGTTCGCGAAGGAGGTGGAAGCGGTGAACCAGTAGGCGGCGGCGATGTAGAGTGCGACGTGGGTTGCGACGGCGGTCGCCGTGCTTTTTCGGATGACCAGAAGGAGTCCCGCGGTGGCGACGACTTCGGAGAGAAGGGACCCCGGTGAGGCCCGGAGTTTGGTGGAGATTTGGAGCACTGGGAGGTCAAACATCGCGTTGGCGATGAGTGAACCGGCGATGGAGCCGAGGGATTGGGCAATCAGGTAGAGGATTGCAACGCGGGGGAGTTTGCGCCGTGCGGATGTTTCGGTGAGGGTCACAACGGGGTTGAAGTGGGCTCCCGAGATGGGGGATAGGAGGCGGATGAGAACGAGGAGGGCCGCGGCGGTGGCGGCGGTGTTTGCGAGGAGAGCGATGGCGGCGTTACCGCTTGCGAGGCGTTCTGCCATGATGCCCGAGCCGACGACGGTTGCGGTGAGGGCGGCGGTACCGGCGAACTCGGCAAGTGCGCGTTGGGGTCCGTTGTGCATGTGCGGCTTGCTAAACGCCCCGAGTGTGGACGGGAAAGGTGTTTTTTGAGCGAGGCAGATTTGTGTGGGGTTAACCGCCTTTTAATCAGTTGGATGTGATTGGTTTGCCACTTCGTGCAAGCAATGCGAGCGGGGCGCGTTTGTGCATTTATGCAAGCGGGCAGGTCTATTGATCTTTTGGGAAGAATCCGCAAGTGTGCTGCGAGGCAAGGCGAGGGGGAGCAACCGTGAGTCGGTGGGGTTGCTTCAGGAGAGGAGCGTAATCCGACTGGCGAGAACGGCTTGGCCTTTGAGGGTGACGCGAGGGGCGTTCATCTCGACCAAGACGGAACCTCCGCGCGGACTTGCTTGGAAACCTCTGAGCGAGTTGCGGTTGAGGCGTTCTTGCCAGAAAGGGCCGAGGGCACAGTGCGCGGAACCGGTTACCGGGTCTTCGGGGATTCCGACGGCAGGCGCGAAAAAGCGGGAGACGAAGTCGAAGGGCGATTCGGCGGAGGCGGCCGTCACGATGATTCCTCGGAACGGAAGCGTTTTCAGAAAGCCCTGATCGGGTTGAAGGGTTCGCACCGAAGGGTCATCGGGGAGCTCGACGAGCAAATCCATTTGATTGGTGTGGCATCCCCTGATGGGTACGCCGAGAGCTGCCTCAAGCCCATCCGGAGTGGGGCACGCGGTGCAAGGTTGGGCGGGGAAGTCCATGGCGATAAGTTCGCCATCCCGTCGGCAGGTGAGGATTCCACTGCGGGTGTGGAAGCGCACGGATTCGTCGCGGTGAAGCGCACCGGTTTCCCAAAGCGTGTGAGCGCTGGCGAGTGTGGCGTGTCCGCAAAGATCCACCTCGCTCACGGGGGTGAACCAGCGGAGCGAGAATCCATCGTCTATGGGGTGAAGGAAGGCGGTTTCGGAAAGGTTGAGTTCGCCGGCAACACGCTGCATCCAATCTTCGCCGCGCGGCGCGTCGAGAAGGCAGACAGCGGCAGGGTTTCCACGGAAGGGGGTTGAAGTGAATGCGTCGCAGACATGGAGGAGGGTTGGCATACGGCGCAGGGCTGGAAGGCGTCAGACCTCGAGCTGAATACCCAGTTCAATGACCTGCCGGGGCGGGAGATCGAAGTACCCAGTTGCCGGACGGGAAATGCGCGAGAGAAGAACGAATAACTTCTTCCGCCATTGCGCCATTTTGCTGGGTCCATTGGTGAGCAGCACTTCGCGGCTCTGATAGAAGGTCACACCGTTTCGGTTGAACTTGCCTCGGGCCTCCAGGACTTTGCACAGGTCGTCAAAGACGTTGGGTGATTCGGCAAATCCGTAGTTGAGCACGACACGGAAAAACTCGGTGTGAAACTCTTCGACGTGGCATCGTTGGGCTTTTTTGACGTGCGGCGTTTCCTCGAAGTGGACGGTGAGGAGGATGACTTGGTTGTGCAGCGCCTTGTTGTGTTTGAGGTGGTGGAGGAGGGCGAGCGGGAGTCCGTCAGGGTTTGCTGACATGAATACGGCGGTGCCGGGGACGCGGATGATGCGTTCGCGTTTGAGTTCGTCGACGAGGAAGCTGACGGGGAGTCGTCCGCGAAGCATGGCCTGATAGAGGAGTGCTCTCCCGTCCATCCAAGTTTTCATGATGACCCACATGCTGAGTCCGATGGCGAGGGGGAACCAAGCTCCTGCGAAGAACTTGAGGAGGCTTCCGGAGACGTAGCCAAGTTCGAAGGTGAGGAAGATGAGTGCGGGGAGTGCGGCTTTCCAGAGGGGCCATTTCCACACGGTTTTGGCGACGAGGAAAAAGAGCACGCTGGTGAAGGTCATGTCGAGGGCGACGGAGAGACCGTAGGCTGCGGCGAGGTTGGTGGAGGATTTGAAGTTGAAGACGAGGGTGAGGCAGGCGGCGAGGAGGAGGTAGTTGACTTGAGGCATGTAGATTTGGCCTCGGACATCGGGGTTGGTGTGGATGATTTTGAGTCGGGGGAGGTACCCGAGTTGGACGGCTTGTTGGGTGAGGGAGTAGACGCCGGTGATCATGGCTTGGGAGGCGATGATGGTGGCGGCGGTGGCGAGGAGGATGACGGGGATGAGGGCGGGTTTGGGGACGAGGCTGAAGAAATGGTGAAACTCGGGTTTGAGGGCGGCTTCGACGTTGGAGAGGACGAGTGCGCCTTGGCCGAGGTAGTTCAACATCAGCGAGGGCATGACGATGAGGAACCAGCTTTTGACGAGGGGCGGACGGCCGAAGTGTCCGATGTCGGCGTACATGGCTTCGCAGCCGGTGACGGCGAGGAGAACGAGGCCCATGAGGACGACGCTTTCGTGGCCGTGGTGGGCGAGGAAATTCATGCCGTGGTGGGGGAGCAGTGCGGCGAGGACGCCTGGGTAGGCGGAGATGTTGAGGATACCGAGGACGGCGAGGGTGAGGAACCAAACGACCATGATGGGGCCGAAGGCGACCCCGATTTTTGCGGTTCCATTTTTTTGGACGAGGAAGAGTCCGAAGATGATGGCGGCTGCGATGGGGACGACGTAGCTGGAGAGGCTGGTGCCGATTTCTGCGTCGAGGAGGGAGAGTCCTTCGACGGCGGAGAGAACGGAGATGGCGGGGGTGATGATGCCGTCGCCGTAGAGCAGGCAAGCGCCGAAGATGCCCACGAGGACGACGGCGGCGGACGTGCGCGGGGTGAAGGAATCTTTGGCGGAGCGGAAGAGGGTTAGGAGGGCGAACATTCCGCCTTCGCCTTGGTTGGTGGCGCGCGTGATGAAGCCGATGTACTTGAAGCACACCATCACGAAGAGCGACCAGAACATGAGCGAGAGCGGGCCGAGCACGTCGACGGGCGAGCCTTCAGACGGTTTGGCGTGGTTGAGGCACTCGCGCAGCGCGTAGAGCGGGCTCGTTCCGATGTCTCCGAATACGACACCCAAGGCCACGAGGGCGAGGGTCCAACTTGAAGCGTGTTTGTGATCCGACATGGCTGGTCCGGAGGCGCACGGGCGCCTTCCTCTTCGCCAATCCTTTCCTTTTTGGGGGCGGCAGGTGTTAACGAGGTATTAACGATGACTTCCCGCGGCCTTTTTGGAAAGGAATCAGTCTGGGACGGGTCTGAGGGATTAGTTCAGATCGAAGAGGAGCGCGTCCAACGCCGAGTCCGCGTGGATTTCGAAGGTGCCGGGATTTTCTGATGTAGCTCCATCGCCTTGACGGAGCGGAATATGGTTCATCGATCCGTTGCCTGAGGCGATTTGGAGCCAGAGGCCTCTCCCAGCTAGTAGTTCGTGGGAGATGGATTCGCCTGGGGCGAGGCGGATTCTGAAAATGCTGGCGTCTTGATGAATGATTGCGGAACCGAGGCGTCCGTCTTCTGAGATGACGAGTTGTTTTTTGGAGTGGCAGTCCTCTGGGCTGGGGTGCCACTCGGTGTAGGTGGGCGGGAGGTTGCGTTGGTTTGGGGTGATCCAGATTTGCAGGAGTCGGACGGGTTCCGTGGGGGACGGGTTAAACTCGCTGTGGAAGACGCCTGATCCGGCGCTCATTAGTTGGATTTGACCTTGGGTGAGGGTTTTGGCGTTGCCGAGACTGTCTTGGTGCGCGAGCGCTCCTTCGAGGACGTAGCTGAAGATTTCCATGTCGCGATGGGGATGGGTTGGGAAACCCATGCGCGGGGCGATGATGTCGTCATTGATGACGCGTAGGCTGCGAAAGCCCATGTGGGCGGGGTCGAAGTAGTCAGCGAAACTGAACGAGTGGAACGTTCTGAGCCAACCGTGGTTGGCGTGTCCGCGTTCCGAGGCCTTCCTGACGAGGATGTGATCGGTTTGGAGGTCGCTTCCCATGTTTCGATGATGCGTGAGCCGATGGGAGTGTGCCAATGCCGACTCTCTCTGAAGTTGATGTCTTTTCGTTATAAAATACGCTTTTGGGTGACGGTTTGTTGTGTTTATGGAATTTCAGCAACTGCGATGTTTTGTGTCGGTGGCGGAGTGTTTGAGTGTTTCGCGGGCGGCGGAGCAGTTGAAGGTTTCGCAGCCTGCGGTGAGTCGACAGATTCAGTCATTGGAGAATGAGTTAGGGGTTTTGTTATTTGAGAGGGTTCGGAAGCGGATGCGTTTAACGGGGGCGGGGCGGATGTTTTTGGGACGGGCGCGGCGGGTATTGCGTGAGGCGGAGGAGTCGGTGGATGCGGTTCGTGAAAAGTTTGGGCGTGGGCGTACGGTGTTGCGGATTGGTTTCATTGCCATGTTGATGGACGACTTGGTGGTTCCGTCGGTGAACCAGTTTTTGCGTCGGCGTGAGGGGGTGGAGGTGGAGTTGGTGGATTTGTATCCGAGGCCGATGTTGAGGATGTTGCGGGAGGGTGAGATTGATGTGGCGTTGACGGCGGAGCCTGCGGAGGGCGAGGCGCCTGATGTCGTTGGGAGCACGGTGTGGCGGCATCGGCTCTCGGTGGTTTTGCCTGAGGGGCATCGGTTGGCGAGAGGGGCGTCGGTGCGAATGGAGGATCTTCGGCGAGAGACGTGGGTGACGCTTTCGGAGCGGACGGTGTCAGTTCGGCATCGGGCCTTGGAGGAACTCTTTTCTTTGGCTGGGTTTGAGCCGGAGAACGTGGTGGAGGTCGCTTCTTGGCAGACATTGTTGGCGGCGGTGGCCACGAGGCAGGGGGTGACGGTGTTACCGGATCACGCGTCGAAGCTTGCGCATGCGGGGTGTTGTTTTGTTCCGGTAGCGGTTCCTGACATCCGGTTGGCGTTGCAGGTGTTTCGTCGGGTTGGGGATGAGCGGTCTGAGGTGGCGGCAATCACGGAGGTTTTTCGCGCGAGGGCTGCGGAGATTTCCGGTGTGAGCGTGGTGCTTTGATGGGGGTTATTTGTCGTGATTCTGGTGGCGTGCTATGGTGTTGAGATGAAACGTCTGGCGAGTTTGGCGATTGCACTGGGTTTGGTTGTGGGCGTCTCGGGCTGTGTGGCTGTTCCGATGCGGTATGATGGGCAGGTGGGCGGGTATGTGCCCTCTCGGCCGGTTTCGTACTCTCGGACTCCGTATTACTATTATGGGGATGTTCCGTATTACTATTCGGGTGGGCGTTACTCCTATTTCTCTGGCGGGCGGCGGTGTTACTCGGACGCGTTGCCTTGGGGTGGGTATTACAATCACCGGCATCCGGTTTACCCGTATCGCACGTATGGCGGAACGCGGGGCGGCGGTTGGAGTGTGAGTGGGAGTTGGGGTTTGGGTGGGCGCTGGTGAGCCGAGCACACGCTGCGGCGGCAATCTGATTAATGGGTTTCGGAATGAACTTTACTGAGTTTTGCGATGCTTGATTTGGCGTATTTGTCCCGTTTATTGGCCAACCACCCTGAGTTGAATGATTCGGTGGTTCGGGCGTTTGAGGTGGGCGGGAGACGATTTGAACCGTGGCCGCGAGCTGAGTTGATGGGGGTAGTGAACTTGTCTGCGGATTCGTGGTACCGCGAGAGCGTGGTGCTGAATGTGGAGGCTGCTGTGCGTCGTGGGGTTCGATTGGCCGCGGAGGGAGCGGTTTTGGTGGATGTGGGGGCTGAGTCGACGCTTTTGCATGCGGCGACGGTAGGGGCGAAAGAGCAGGCCTCCATGTTGGTGCCGGTGGTTCGAGAGTTGAGCGCGGCGGGGGTGTTGGTGTCGGTGGAGAGTTACCATCCGGAGGTGACGCGTGCGTGTTTGGAGGCGGGTTCTTGCGTGGTGAACTTAACCTCTGCGCGGGACACCGAGGCTTTTTATCGCGCTGCGGCGGAATATGATGCGGGGGTGGTGATTTGTTACATTCAGGGGGCGGACAATGTTCGCTCGGTGGGGGATTTCCGGTTGGAGGCGGATCACGCGGGGATTTTGTATGAGTATTTTGCGCGTGAGACGGAGCGTGCGGCGGCGTGCGGGGTGAAAGGGCTGTGGGTGGATCCGGGGTTGGGGTTTTATTACAAAAATCTGGCGGATAGCGCGCAGCGGGTTCGGTATCAGATAGAGACATTTTTGAGTGGGTACCGGTTGCGTGCGCTGGGGTGGCCGGTTTGTCAGGCGTTGCCCCATGCGTTTGAGTTTTTTGAGGAGGAGGTTCGTGTTGCGGAGCCGTTCTTTGGATTTGCTGCTTTGTTGGCGCATACGGATTTGTTGCGGACGCATGAGGTCGCGAAGTTGCGTGGGGTGATTCGTTCAATGGCGGTGGTGTCATGAGTGCGGCATTGAGAGGAGTGGCGTTGGTGACCGGGGCGGGGCGTGGGTTGGGCGGGGCGATTGCCTTTGCGCTGGCGGATGCGGGGTTTGACGTGGTCGTGCATTTTCACCGAAGTGAGAGTGGGGCGTTGGATGTGGCTGCGCGTATTCGCGAGTTGGGGCGACGGGCTTTAGTGGTGGGGGCAGACTTGTCGGTGGCGGAGGGCGTGGAGCGTGTGCGGTGCGAGGTGGAGTCGGGTTTTGGTCGCTTGGACGTGCTGGTAAATAATGCGGGGGTGTATGTGGGGAAGCACGGGCTTGAGTTGTCGGACGCTGAGTGGAGGGAGGGTTTGGATACGACGGTGACGCAGACCTTTTTGACCACGCGGGCGTTACTCCCGTTTTTGCGCCGTTCGGGGCGTGGGCGGATTGTGAACATTGGTGATTCGGGAGCGGATCGTCCGGGGGCGCGGGATCTCGCGTGGAGCTATCACATTGGAAAGACAGGGGTTTGGATTTTAACCCGTTCCTTGGCGGCGGAGGAGGCGGCGCATGGGATTGCGGCGAATATGGTGAGTCCGGGTTTCCTGGAAAATAGCGTGGGGAGTCCGGGCGAGCGTGGGATTCCGGCGGGGCGGAAGGGGGCTTTTGATGATGTGACGGGGGCGGTCCTGTATTTGGCGTGTGAGGCGTCGGCGTATGTGACGGGATCGAATGTGGTTGTGGGTGGAGGATGGAACTTACGATGAGTGCGTTACAACGGGTTTTCTTTCATAGCACGGCGCGTGGACTGCATCGCGAGGCCTTGCTGAGGCGGATGCTGCAAACGGGTGAGGTGCACCCTTCCTTGCACTACCTGAGCGGGCGGCAGGCGTCATTGTGGATGAGGGTGCATACGGTGCATGCGCCGCTGTTCCAGGATCACGCATTCGTCGGAATTTTTGAGCGAGTCGCTGAGAGGTTGGGCGCGATGGGAGTGTTTGGGGGTGTTGTGGCGTTGGGTCCGGGGGGCGGTGAGAAAGAGGTGTTGATGTTGGAAGCGGTCGCCCAGAGCGGTGTGGGGGTTGAGCTTGTGGCGATTGATGCGAGTGCGGAGCTTGCTTTGATGTCGGTGGAGCTGGCGGCTCGGGTGGGGGGAGCGCGCACGATGGCTGTGGTGGGCGATTTGGAGGAGTTGGGTGGAATCCTTGAGGCGGTTGGGGTGTCTGATGGCCGAGGGGCTCGGGTGTTTACGGCGTTTGGGATCACTCCGAACCTGCTGCCGGAAGGTTTGTTATCGTCGATTCGGTTGGGGATGCGCGACGGGGACATTCTTGCGATAAGCGCAAACCTCGCGCGGGAGGGGGTAGATGAGGAGGTGCCAGGGATGCGGGATGTTCGTGAGGTTGTTTTGGCTCAGTACGATAACGAGGAGACGCGCCAGTGGCTGCGGCGTTTGTTAGTGGAGGAGGGGTTGGAGGGAGATTTCGGCGATGTGCGGTTTGAGGTGGGGCAGGTTAGGGGGAACTGCGCGGTGATTGCGGACGCTTGCTTGGTGTCGGGTCGGGAGGGTTTGCCGGAGAGGTTACGTCTGTTCTTTAGTTTACGCTTCACCGCGCGGACCTTTCCGGAGGTGCTTCGAAGGCATGGATTTAACGTGCTGGCAGCCGACGTTACGCCCTGTGGTTACGAGGGGGTTTGGCTTTGCTCGCGAGCGGATTGAGTGATTTTCGGGTGCGGGTTTGCCCAGAAACAGGAGTGCGGTAGGCGGGGGGGCTCAGGTTCCGCAGAAAGTATTGCGGACGCGCTGATCTGGGGATGGAGCACTGGCGAAGGGGGTTGTTTTTTCATCGACGGCGAACGGTGTTTGGAGCGCAGCGTGGAGTCGGTGAAACGGTGCGAAGTCGCCCAAATCCTCGGCTGAGCGGATGACACTTTCGATGAGGTGATTGCGTGGGATGATGAAGGGGTTTGCCAGACGCATGGCAGCGTGGCGCTCGGCGGCGGATACGGGTTCGGACTGAACGGCGGCCTTCCAATCTCGATGCCATTGTTGGGATTCGGGGGTGTCGCCGATTTCGTTGAGGAGTGAGTCTTTGTCGCCGGGTGTTTCCTCGGAGGGGGGCGGCGAGGCTTCCTGAGTTAGGGCGTGGAAGGTTCGGGTGAAGTCGGCACTGTTTTGATGCATCAACTCGAGGAGGCGCGTGAAAAGAGGCGCAGCGTTGGGGTGTCCAGCTGGGAGTCCGAGTTTTGAGTCGCGGTGTGTTTGAGATGCGGACTGGTAGGTTTTGCTGAAGGCGTCCAAGGAGCGGGTGGCTGCGGGGACGGCATCTGCTGGATTTTTGCTACAGAGCGGAAGAAGGCATTCGGCGAATCGGGAGAGGTTCCATTGGGCGATGGACGGTTGATTGGAGAACGCGTATCGGCCGTTGGTGTCGATGTAACTGAAGGTTTTTTTTGGGTGGTACTCGTCGAGAAAAGCGCAGGGTCCGAAGTCGAGGGTTTCGCCGGAGACGGTCATGTTGTCGGTGTTCATGACGCCGTGGATGAAGCCGATACGCATCCATTCTGCGATGAGCAGGGCTTGGCGGGCGCAGACGGCTTCGAGGAGTGCGAGATAGCGGTCGGGGCCTTGGTGCTGAGCGCAGTGGGGGTGGTGCCGTTCGATTACGTGATCTGCGAGGGTGGCGAGGGAGTTGGTGTCTCCGCGTGCGGCAAAGTATTCAAAGGTACCGATGCGGATGTGGCTTTTTGCGATGCGGGTGAGGATGGCTCCGGGCAGCGGTGTTTCTCGGAACACGAGGTCTCCGGTGGCCACGGCGGCGAGGGCTCGGGTGGTGGGGATGCTGAGCGCTTGGAGCGCTTCGCTAACGAGGTATTCTCGGAGCACGGGCCCGAGGGCGGCACGGCCATCGCCACGGCGGGAGAAGCGGGTGGGTCCGGCACCTTTGAGTTGGATGTCGCGCAGTGATCCGTCGGGGAGGCGGATCTCGCCGAGGAGCATGGCACGTCCGTCTCCGAGCTGGGGAACGAAGTTTCCGAACTGGTGCCCGGCGTAGGCTTGCGCGATGGGGTCTGAGCCTGGGAGGAGGGTTTGTCCTGAGAAGACTTTCTCGGGAGGGGCTGACAGCGAGAGGCCGAGGGAATCTGCGAGTGGGGTGTTGAACCCGATTAGGTGTGGTTGAGTGAACTCCAGCGGCGATGCCTCGGCCGAGAAACTTTGGCCGAGGCTTCGATAGATGCTTTGAATCAAGCGATTACTTGGTGGTGATGACCGCTGGGGCGGAGCTTACGGTGCCGAAGTAGTTGGTGATTTCGCAACGGTACTGCCGAACGCCGACGGTGGCTTTGGCGAGAGAAAGCTCAGGATTGGTTGCACCGTTCACGGCGACCCACGATTTGCCGTCCCCGATTCCGGTTCCGAGTGAGAACCATTGATAGGTGACGTCTTTGGCCTTGGCGTCGCTGGGGATGACGGCGGTGATGGACAACGGGGTTGGGTTGGTTGAGGCCGTGGC
>JACCEE011151492.1_pt1 | contig 11971 bp, 12 predicted proteins | sample 7449931 | NCBI WGS metagenome assembly JACCEE01 (sample SAMN15323457, study PRJNA562643) | freshwater metagenome | isolation source: river surface water | place: USA:Blue River Watershed | collected 2017-08-19 | reverse complement strand
TGCGCGACGCTTATAAAAAGTTACATCTCGTTTTGGATGTTGATGTTCGAATAGTTTGGGTGTCTCCTCTGCCCTCAAAACGAACCCAAACAGCAGTTCATCGAGTGAGGAGAATGTAGCCGCATTCAGACCCTCAAACCATCAGGGATTTCCCGCGGCATCCAAGGCCATCCAATGCGCTGCTTTTTCGGCAATCATGAGGGTGGGGCTGTTGGTGTTGCCGCTGGTGATGGTGGGCATCACACCCGCATCGACCACGCGCAATCCTTGAATGCCGCGCACTTGCAAACGGCTGTTGACGACGGCCATAGGGTCGTCGTCGCGGCCCATGCGGGTGGTGCCCACAGGATGAAAAATGGTGCTGGCAATGTCGCCAGCCAAGCGCGCCAAATCTTCGTCAGTTTGGTATTGAGCGCCTGGTTTGTATTCTTCGGGCGCATACGGTGCCATGGCTGCTTGCGACATGATGCGCCGCGTGACACGCAAACTGTCTGCCGCCACTTTGCGATCTTCGTCGGTGCTTAAATAATTGGGGGCAATGGCTGGCGCATCATTGAAATCTGCGCTCTTTAAACTCACGCTACCGCGACTGGTGGGATTCAAGTTGCAGACACTGGCGGTGATGGCGGGGAAATTGTGCAGCGGTTCGCCAAAGGCGTCCAAGCTTAAGGGCTGAACATGGTATTGAATGTTGGGCCATGCATGCTCGGGGCTGCTTTTGGTAAATGCACCCAATTGACTGGGTGCCATGCTCATGGGCCCTGAGCGTGACATGGCATATTCCAAGCCAATTTTGGCCTTGCCCCACCAGCTGTTGGCCAAGGTGTTGAGCGTCTTGGCGTTCTTCACTTTGTACACCGAACGGATTTGCAAATGATCTTGCAAATTGGCACCCACACCCGGCAGGTCGTGCGTGACAGCAACACCTTTGTCGTGCAGGCTTTGGGCGTTGCCAATGCCTGCGAGCTGCAAGATGTGCGCGGAGCCAATGCTGCCGGCACTCAATGCAACTTCGCGTTTGGCAGTGGCGGTAACCAATTGATGGCCATCCCAAACTTTCACGCCAGTGCAGCGCTTTAAGCCATCTTCACCCGTCTCAATGACCAGGCCCGCCACTTGCGCTTGTGTCCACAACTCGAAGTTGGGACGTGCATAACAAGTGGGTCTTAAAAAAGCTTGTGCCGTGTTCCAGCGCCAACCATTTTTTTGGTTCACATCAAAGTAGCCCACGCCTTCGTTGTTCCCTTGATTGAAGTCAGAGGTAGAAGGAAGACCGGCTTGTTGGGCCGCTTTAGAAAATGCTTCCAATACGTCCCAACTGAGTCGCTGTTTGTCGATGCGCCACTCGCCGCCGGCTTGTCTGGCCTTTAAGACTTTGAAATACTCGGTGGAATGATCGTCTTGAGCGTTGCCTTTTTGAAGTAACTCAGGCAAGACACCTTTTTCGCCATGAAGCGGTGTGGCACCCTTGTAATGGTCTTCATGAAATTTGAAGTAGGGCAAACACTTTTCCCATTGCCAATTTGCATCACCTGTGATGTGGGCCCACTGATCGTAATCGCGCGACTGACCTCGCATGTAAATCATGCCGTTGATGCTGCTGCAACCGCCCAACACTTTGCCACGGGGATAGCGCAGTGAGCGACCATTCAAGCCGGGTGCCGCTTCAGTTTGGTAAAGCCAGTCGGTACGAGGATTGCCAATGCAATACAAATAGCCCACGGGGATGTGAATCCAATGGTAATCGTCGCGCTTGCCCGCTTCGATGAGCAACACGCGCTTGCTGGCATCGGCCGACAAGCGATTGGCCAGCAGGCAACCGGCAGTGCCGGCACCCACAATGATGTAGTCAAACGTGGTGTCGTTCATGAACGCTTATTTGGATGTGGGCATGACGAACTCGGCGCCTTTGCCAATGCTTTCGGGCCAACGTTGCATGATCGATTTTTGCTTGGTATAGAAGCGCACACCTTCTTCGCCATAGGCGTGCATGTCGCCAAACAAGCTGCGTTTCCAGCCACCAAAACCATGCCAAGCCATGGGCACTGGAATGGGCACATTGATGCCCACCATGCCCACTTGAATGCGCCTTGAAAACTCGCGTGCCACATTGCCATCGCGTGTGAAACAACTCACACCATTGCCAAATTCGTGATCGTTGATGATTTGCACAGCTTCGCCAAAATCTTTGACGCGAACGCATGACAGCACAGGGCCAAAAATTTCTTCTTTGTAAATTTTCATGTCGGTGGTGACATGGTCAAACAGGGTGCCGCCCAACCAGAAGCCATTGTCGCAACCGGCGCCTGCCTTGGCACCATCAAACACGCGGCCATCTACCAACAGTTTGGCACCTTCGGCCACGCCTGCATCGATATAACCCGTAATGCGCTGCTTGGCGGCCGCCGTGACGATGGGGCCCATTTCGGCATCCAAGTTGGTGCCGTTCAGGACCTTGAGTGCACGTGTTTTTTCTAACAACAGGGGCATTAATTTTTCGGCGACATCGCCCACCAACACGGCCACACTGATGGCCATGCATCGCTCACCTGCAGAGCCATACGCAGCGCCCATGAGCGCATCTACAGCTTGTTCAATGTCGGCATCGGGCATGACCACCATGTGATTTTTGGCGCCGCCCAAAGCTTGAACACGTTTGCCATGGCGCGCGCCGTTTTCGTACAAGCTGTTGGCAATGGGTGTAGAGCCGACAAAGCTCACTGCTTTGACATCGGGATGTTCCACCAAAGCGTCGACCGCTTCTTTGTCGCCTTGAACCACGTTGAACACGCCATCCGGCAGGCCTGCTTTTTTGAGCAACTCTGCCATCAACAAGCTGGGGCTAGGGTCTAGCGGGCTGGGCTTGAGCACAAAGGTGTTGCCGCAGGCAATGGCCACCGGAAACATCCACATGGGCACCATCACTGGAAAGTTAAATGGGGTTACGCCTGCCACTACGCCCAAGGGTTGGCGCAGGGTCCAGTTGTCTATGCCTGTCGAAACTTGGTCTGTGAAATCGCCTTTGAGCAACTGCGGTATGCCGCATGCAAATTCAACGATGTCGATGCCGCGCGTGACTTCTCCTTGTGCGTCGGTAAATACTTTGCCATGTTCGGCGGTAATCATGTGCGCCAACTGATCGCGGTGTTGGTTAAGCAACTCTAAAAATTTGAACATGACACGCGCGCGCTTGAGGGGCGGTGTATCTGCCCAAGCAGGAAAGGCCGCTTGAGCGCTTGCCACCGCTGTGTTCACATCGTGCGTGTTGGCCAAAACGACGCGACCGGTTACGGCGCCGGTGGCAGGGTTGAAAACGTCTTGCGATCTGCTGGCGCTAGCGGCGGTCGTTTGACCCGAAATGAAATGGGCAATGGTGGTGGTCATAAAAAATGAAAAGACAAAATATACAAAAGCCTGTCAATGGTACTTGGGCTGCGCCGTTTGTTCACCGGCCACCAGAAACATCCAGAAGGCTCATAGTGGTGTAGCTGGCGTCATCTGATAGTAGCCAAACAATGGCGTGCGCCACTTCCATGGCGGTGCCGCCTCGCTTGGCGGGTACCAAGTGTTCTAAATCTTTAACGCGGTTGGGTAAACCACCGGAGGCATGAATTTCTGTGTCAATCAAGCCAGGGCGAATGGCATTGACCCGAATGCCTTCGGCTGCAACTTCTTTAGACAGTCCCAAGGTAAAACTGTCGATGGCACCTTTGGCCGCGGCATAGTCTAAGTACTGCCCTGGCGCGCCCAAGCGAGCGGCTGCGCTGGAAAGATTGACAATGCTGCCGCCCTGGCCACCGTGCAAGGTGCTCATTTGACGAATGGCTTCGCGTGCGCAGAGCATGGCGCCCAAGACATTGATGTCAAACATTCTGCGCCACCGGGCCATGCTCATTTGGTCCAAGCGGGCAGACACATCGACCACGCCAGCGTTGTTGACCAAGCCTTGCAGGGGCCCCAAAGTGCTGCGAACTTTTTCAAACATGGCCAAGACTTGTTCTTCATTGGCCACATCGGCTTGTACCGACATGGCCTCGCCGCCAGCCTTTTTAATTTGGGCCACAACGTCATCGGCCGCTTGTGAGTTGGACGTGTAATTGACCGCTACAGCCCAGCCTTTTTGAGCGGCCAAAATGGAAGTGGCAGCGCCAATACCTCGGCTGCCACCGGTGACCAATAGAACTTTGCGCATGTTTGTCTCCTGCAGAAATGTTGGCAAACTGTTAAAACAGCAGCTTCAGGTCAAGCAGATTACCTTAATTAGGAGTTTTTTGTGCGTCACACAGTCGACTATTACTTTGCCCCGCAAAGCCCTTGGGCCTACTTGGGACATCAGCGCTTTGAAACTATTTTGAAGCAAGCTGGCGCTCAAGTCAGGGTCATGCCCATCGATTTAGGAGGCAAGGTTTTTCCCATTTCTGGGGGCCTGCCTTTAGGGCAACGTGCACCACAGCGACAGGCGTATCGCTTAACGGAACTTGAAAGATTCAGCAAATGGTTGGGAGCGCCTCTGCATCTCAAACCAACCTTCTTTCCGGTCAGTGGTGACGATGCGGCCAGATTGATCATTGCCGTCGACATGGCGCTTGGCCCAGAGGCCAGCATGACCATCAGTGGTGCCGTGTTGTCTGCAGTTTGGTCTCAGCAGCGCAACATTGCCGATGAAAAAACACTGGCAGAATTGCTCAAGGAACATCAATTGCCCGACAGCTGTTTGGAGCAATCGCACAGTCAAGCGGTTCAAATTCAGTACGAAAAATACACGCAAATGGCCATTGATGCGGGCGTCTTTGGCGCACCCAGTTACGTGCTGAATGGCGAAATTTTCTGGGGTCAAGACCGCCTCGACTTTGTTGAACGGGCATTGGTCCTCTAATTGGGAGTACGACATGGGAACAGTCATTCAACTTGCTGCAGCAGACGGCACACAAATTCCAGCATATGTGGCGCAACCCAATACAACCCCCAAAGCGGCTGTGGTTGTTATCCAAGAAATTTTTGGCGTGAATGTTCATATTCGCGAAGTGGCCGACGCCTATGCCAAAGAGGGTTATTTGGCCATTGCGCCCGCCATGTTTCATCGTGCAAAAGCCAATGTTGAGCTGGCCTATGCCGAGGCTGACATGGGTGCGGGCATGGCGCTCAAAACAGCCGTCGAAGCCTTGCCAGCCCCTGGTGCCATGCAAGACATACAGGCCGCCATCAACCATGTTCACACAGTGTGTGGCGGCAAGGTGGGCATTGTGGGATATTGCTGGGGTGGACTGCTAACTTGGCGTTCAGCTTGCATGCTTCAGGGTTTGTCTGCCGCGGCACCTTATTACGGTGGCGGCATTACCTCGGAAGCCGAAACCGCTCGTCAAGCCAAGGTGCCCGTCATGGCCCACTTTGCTGAAGAAGACAAGTGGATTCCAATGGACTCTGTGCAATCCTTCAAGGCGGCACATCCCGAAGTTCAGGTGTTCACGTATGCGGCTCATCATGGGTTCAATTGCAATCACCGTGGCACTTGGCAGGCTGAGGCTGCGCAGCTGGCCAAGGAAAGAACCTTGGCGTTCTTTAAATTGCATTTGAGTTGAGCTAAACAAGCCCTTATTTGCCAGATCGCATCAAATAACGTTTGCGCCAAAACAGCCATCCCAAAGTCATGGCGATGATGGCCATGCTGCCCAGAATCCACCAAAACCCGGTGCTAGTGTGCAGCAGCGGGATCACATCAAAGTTCATGCCGAAAATAGCGGCAATCAAATTCAGCGGCAAGAAAATGGCAGTGATCGAGGTGAGCGTGCGCATGGTCTCGTTGGTTCGATTGCTCTGCGCATTGAAATGAATTTGCACCGCAGTTTCAATGCTTTGCTCTAAGCGCCTGACATGGTGCACCACCCTGTCAATGTGTTCCAACACATCGCGACTGCGTACTTTCAAAATTTCGTGCTCTTTCGACGGCTGACCTTCGGTGGGTGCAGCCCAAGTGTTCAAAGACTCAAGCCAATCTTGCATGGCGCTTCTTTGGTCCTCGCAAATTTCATCCAATTGATGCAAAGACAAGCGGGCCTCTAACAAGGCAGACCAATTGTTAAAGCGAGTGTCTGGATTGATCAACTCCGATTGCCAGTGGTCTAACTGACGGGTGAGCTCACGACGCAAATCCAAGTACACATCAACCACTTGGCTGACCATGCGCAGCATCAAGTCGGCCGGACTGACGGGGATGCCCCGCGCACCCGTTGAGCGATCGTCTGAGTTGTCAGTTGCAGATGTTGACGTTTTGGAATCTGCAGATTGCATCACTTCTTGGCTGGCCGCCAACAGTCTTGCAGCATAGGCCTCACGAATGACGCAGTCGTCGGGGTGAACAGTGACGAGGACTTTGTCAAAAACTGCGAAGCCAATGGGACTGGTATCAACGCGGCGCAATGCGGGCGGGCCACTCAACTTGCCTTTGGTTTTTTTCAATAAAGACGCGTCATTGATTTCGGTTGCACGCGCCGCAGTGGCCAACCTTCGAAATACAAGCACATCGTAGTAAGAGGTTAGGTCAAAACGCGAAGGAAGTTGTGCATTCAGCAAATCTGAAATGTGCAAATCCAACAAGTTGTGACCCGTTAGATGTTGGAGTGACGCCTGAATTTGAGTTTGCTCGCTTGCAAAGTAAGTGCGAGAGCAGGCCACCCAAACAAAGCCATTTGCTGGCAAAGCCTGTGGCAAAGACAAAGCTTCTTGCACATGCTGGCCTGAAACAATGAAGACGCGCATGTGCTTAAAAAGAAAGCGTGCTTGCTTAGCTGTTCTTCAAGAGGCGAGCCGCATCGCGGGCAAAGTAGGTCAGGATGCCATCCGCGCCAGCGCGCTTGAAAGCCAACAAACTTTCCATCATGACGCCATCGTGATCGAGCCAACCATTTTGAGCGGCGGCCTTCAACATGGCATATTCACCCGACACTTGATAGGCAAAAGTTGGCACACCAAATTCGTCTTTGACGCGGCGCACCACGTCCAAGTAAGGCATGCCTGGTTTGACCATCACCATGTCGGCACCTTCGGCAATGTCCAAGCCAACTTCTCGCAAAGCTTCGTTGGTATTGCCGGGGTCCATTTGGTATGTTTTTTTGTTGCCTTTGCCCAAATTGGCAGCAGAACCCACCGCATCACGGAACGGGCCGTAGAAAGAACTGGCGTACTTGGCGCTGTAAGCCATGATTTGGGTGTGAATAAAACCTTTGGCTTCGAGTGACTGGCGAATGGCGCCAATGCGGCCGTCCATCATGTCGCTCGGTGCAACGATGTCGACACCGGCCTCGGCTTGAACCATGGCCTGCTTGACCAATTGGGCCAAGGTCAAGTCGTTCAAGATGTAACCAGACTCATCCAACCAACCGTCTTGGCCGTGGCTGGTGAAGGGGTCGAGCGCCACGTCGGTCATGACGCCCAAATCGGGAAAATGTTTTTTGAGTGCGCGGACCACAGTCGGTACCAAGCCATCTGGGTTCAAGGCTTCATTGCCTTCAGGGTCTTTCAGTGCGCTGTCGATGACCGGAAACAAGGCCATGACAGGAATGCCCAACTTGACGCAGTCTTCGGCCACAGGCAGCAGCAAGTCCAAGCTAAGTCTCTCTACGCCGGGCATGGAGCCAACGGCTTGACGTTGGTTTTGGCCATCCAAGACAAAGACGGGATAGATCAGGTCGTCGACCGTGAGTTGATGCTCGCGCACCAAACGACGGGTGAAATCAGTCCGTCTTGAACGGCGAGGGCGGCTGGCTGGGTATGGGGCGTTGATAAGTGTCATCAGAAAATTGTGCCTTAAGTTTGATGAAATAGGGAGTCCCCAACGAGATTGCGTGCCGGATTTCTTCAACAGAAGCCGATTTTCTGCCTTGTATTGGGGGAAGAGGCGCGGCTACACTCTGCCCATGCTATGGATCAAAGCCTTTCACATCGTTTTCGTGGCCAGCTGGTTTGCTGGCTTGTTTTACCTGCCCAGGATCTTTGTCAATTTGGCCATGGTGCCCGAAGGCTCCGATGCCGAGCGCGACCGGCTGTTGCTAATGGCCCGAAAACTGATGCGCTTCACCACCCTGTTGTCTGTCCCCGCAGTCGCCTTGGGGGTGTGGCTGTGGTGGGGCGTTGGCATTGGATGGGGCCCAGGCAATGCTTGGATGCACGCCAAATTGGCGGTGGTCGTTTTGGTACTGGGCTACCACCACATGTGCGGCCGATTGCTTCGCAAGTTTGAAAACAATCAAAACACCCGCAGCCATGTTTGGTATCGGTGGTTCAACGAAGCGCCGGTGCTCATGATGGTTGCCGTGGTGGTCTTGGTGGTGGTCAAGCCTTTTTAAAAGAAGCGACCCATGCAAAAAACAGCTGCATGGCCATTGGCATTCATTCACGCAGTGCTGATTGTCTACGCCAGCCTTTACCCTTTCGAGAACTGGCGCTCGCAGGGCGTGGACTGGACTGCCTTCTTATTTGCACCTTGGCCAAAGTATTGGACAGGCTTTGATGTGCTCTCCAATGTTTTGGGTTATGCCCCACTGGGTTTTATTGTGGCCTTGGCATTGCGCCGAAGCGCTCGCCATCTCCCCGCTGTCATCTTGTCCTTGTTGGCGGGCTCATTGCTGGCCCTGAGCATGGAATCTTTGCAGCTTTTCCTTCCAGCCAGAGTGCCCTCCAATGTTGACTGGCAACTCAACACTTTGGGCACCTTATTGGGTGCTGTTTGTGCTTGGACCTTGGAGCGTTTTGGTTTCCTAGACCGGTGGAGTCGGTTTCGAGCCAATTGGTTCTTGCCAGAGGCCAAAGGCTCTTTGGTATTGCTGGCGCTGTGGCCCGTTGCCCTGTTGTTTCCAGCGCCTGTTCCAATGGGCTTGGGCCAAGTCTTAGAGCGCGCTGAAGATGCTTTGGCGCTGCATTTACAAGACACTCCTTGGCTCGATTGGCTGCCTGTTCGGGAAGTTGAGTTGCAACCTTTGTTGCCCATTTATGAAAGTTTGTGTGTTTGCTTGGGCCTCTTGATTCCGTGCATGCTGGCGTTCAGCTTGGTTCGGCTTTTTTATCAAAAAGTCGTTGCGTGGGTTGTGGTGTTAAGCCTTGGGGTGGTGGCCACTGGCCTGTCAGCCGCATTGACCTACGGCCCTGTCCATGCTTGGGGCTGGATCAGCGCACCTGTTCAATTGGCGCTGGTTGTGGCTTCATTGTCAGCCGTGCCCATGATGTGGTTGAGCGAAAAAATGCTCCAAGTCTTGGCCTTGGTGGGCTTGGTACTTCAACTAACCATGCTTAACAACGCATCAGCGAGTGCTTACTTTGCTTTGACTTTGCAAAATTGGGAACAAGGCCAATTCATTCGATTTCATGGCTTGATTCAATGGATGGGATGGCTTTGGCCTTTTGTCTTGTTGGTTTTTTTGATGCAAAGTTTGTCCGTGCCGCGCACCTCTAAAATGACGCCATGAGCCAACAAAACCCCCCTCAAACTGAAGCGTCGTCAGCCAGCCTAAAGGGCGCAGACGCCAGCCCCGACTATTACAAACACCATATTTTTTTCTGCCTCAACGAAAGAAAAAATGGTGAGTCCTGCTGCGCACTTCAAGGTGCGCAAGCGGCCTTTGACCATTGCAAATCACGGGTCAAGGCGCTTGGCTTGTCTGGCCCCGGCCAGGTCCGTGTCAACAAAGCCGGTTGCTTAGACCGATGCGCTGCGGGCCCTGTCGCGGTGGTCTACCCTGAAGGCACTTGGTACAGTTTTGTCGACACTTCAGACATTGACGAAATCGTGGAGAGCCACCTGAAGAATGGAAAGGTGGTCGAACGCTTGCTGACCCCTCCCCACTTGGGCCGTTGATGAATTCCGCAACCCAAGCCATTCGCCTCAACGGGCCGGCGGGCATGTTGGAGGGTCTGTGTGATGTGCCCGATGGCATGGCCATCAAGGGGACTGCCGTCATTTGCCACCCCCACCCCTTGTTTGGCGGCACCATGCAAAACAAGGTGGTTCAAACCCTTGCCAAAGCATTTGTTCAAAACGGTTGGCTTGCCATTCGTTTCAACTTCAGAGGCGTGGGCGGCAGTGCTGGCGCCTACGATGAAGGGCGCGGTGAATTAGACGACTTGCTGCACGTCATTTCACAGGCCCAAACATTGGGTCAAGAGGGCCACATACCTCATGTGCCTCATCATCCAATAGGTTCTGCGCTTGCCTTAGCTGGCTTTTCTTTTGGAGCTTTTGTTACCAGCCATGCAGTGGCTCAACTGGCCACCGACCCAAACTTAGACAAAGTGGTTTTGGTGGGCACGGCCGCATCTCGTTTTACTGTGGCACCAGTGCCCACAGAGTTGCATGACAAAACCCTGGTCGTTCATGGTGAAGTTGACGACACCGTGCCCTTGTCCAGTGTGATGGATTGGGCTCGACCTCAATCCTTACCCGTCACGGTTATTCCGGGTGTTGAGCATTTCTTTCATGGACAATTGCCCTTGTTGCGCAATTTGGTCAGTCGCCATCTAAGAACTTAAGCCCTGTGCGGCCTGTTCTTGAGGGCGAAGTTCTACCTCTATTTTTAATACTTTCACCATGAAAAGTTTGTTCTCAAATTCTCGCCGTGCTTTGTTGAAAGCAAGTGTTTTCAGCGCTGTTGCGGCCTGCATGCTTAGCGCATGGACGGGTTTGGCTTGGGCGCAAACGCCACCGCCCCAGCCCCCTGAAGTGGCTGCGCGTGCGTATTTGCTCTTGGATGTCACGGCCAACCAAATCTTGGCTTCTCGCGACATGGACATGCCAGTTGAGCCTGCTTCTTTGACCAAATTGATGAGCGCCTATCTGGTATTTGACGCGCTCAAGTCTAAAAAAATCGACATCAAACAAACACTCAGTGTGAGTGAACGTGCTTGGAAAATGCCAGGCTCACGCATGTTCATCGATCCCAAAATGAAAGTCCCCGTCGAAGACTTGATCAAAGGCATGATTGTGCAATCTGGCAACGATGCCACTGTGGCCTTGGCCGAAGGCGTGGGCGGCACAGTAGAGCGATTTGTGCAAATGATGAATGACCAAGCCAAAGTCTTGGGCATGAACAACACCAGCTACAAAAATCCCGAGGGCTTGACTGAGGCTGGCCACACCACAACAGCCCGTGACCTGGCCACTTTGGCCACCCGCCTCATGCGTGACTTTCCGGACTTTGTGGGCACCTACGCCATCAAAAAATACCGTTATCCAGGTACGCCTGCCGCCAATGACAGCAATCGCAATTTGTTGTTGTTCAAAGACCCCACGGTCGACGGTCTCAAAACTGGCCACACCGAGGCTGCGGGCTATTGTCTGGTTGCCACGGCCAAGCGCGATTTCCCCAATGTGGGGCAACGCCGTTTGATGGCCATTGTGTTGGGTGCCAACAGTGAAATTACACGTGCCAATGAAGCGCAGAAGTTGCTGAACTGGGGCTACACCGCATTTGAAGCCATCAAATTATTTGACCCAGGGCAAGCTGTAGCAAGCCCAGCCATTTGGAAGGGCAAGGCCAACACCCTCAAGCTGGGCCGCTCAGATGCACTGGTGGTGGCAGTGCCCGCCGGTTCTGCTTCGCAAATCAAAACGCAACTGGTTCGGCCCGATCCATTGGTCGCGCCTGTGACCAAGGGCCAAGCCATTGGCAGCCTCAAAATTTATCGAGGCGAGCAGTTTTGGGTGGAGATGCCCTTGCAAGCCTTGGACACCGTGGAGCAAGCAGGCGTCTTGGGCCGAGCATGGGATGCTGTGCGTTTATGGATTAAGTAAGAAAAGTTGGTACTTGCAAACTTCCACCCAAGTGGCCTGATTGCAGAAATTTTTGCCTAGGCCCCAATCCAACGCTATACTAGAAGGCTTTTCCGCATTTGGGGCGGAGAAGATTTTTTGTTCATTCCAAACGTTTAGGGACGTTTTTTTAAATGCCAACCATCAATCAATTGGTGCGTCAGGGGCGCGAGG
>JACCEE011789199.1_pt1 | contig 11972 bp, 9 predicted proteins | sample 7449931 | NCBI WGS metagenome assembly JACCEE01 (sample SAMN15323457, study PRJNA562643) | freshwater metagenome | isolation source: river surface water | place: USA:Blue River Watershed | collected 2017-08-19 | reverse complement strand
TCCTGAAGTTTAGATACTTGAGACTGAGACTGCTGCAACTCCTGGGTTTTCTGCTGCAACTGAGTCACGGATTGTTCCAAAACTTCCTCAGTGTCATGTAGTTGAGCTTGCGACTGTTTCAACAGTTCTTCAGTTTGGTGCAACTGGGACTGGGTTTGCCCTAATTCCTCCTGAATTTGATGTAGTTGGCTTTGAGTTTTTTCTAACTCCTCAGTCTTTTGAGACAGTTGAGTTTGAGATTGTTCTAACAGAGTTTCTACTTGCTGGAGGTGAGATTGATGTTGTGACAGCATTGCCTCCGTTTGATAGAGTTGAGTTTGACGCTCTTCAAGTTGGGACTGGGTTTGCCCTAATTCCTCCTGAGTTTGATGTAGTTGGGTTTGAGTTTTTTCTAACTCCTCTTGAGTCTGATGCAGTTGGGTTTGATAGCGATCGCGCTGTTGTCTGGTTTCCCCCAATTCCGCAGATAACTGCTGTTTCTCAGAGTCAGACGCTTGTAACTGCCCTTCCAAGCGATCGCGCTGTTGTCTGGTTTCCCCCAATTCCGCAGATAACTGCTGTTTCTCAGTGTCAGACTCTTGTAACTGCGCTGCCAACTCCTGCTTATTCCGACGTAACTGGTTAATGCTGTTCCAATCTTGAAATGCCCAATAGCGATAGGGTGCTGACTGCAACTGGTCAAACCAGGATAAATCCACCTCACCGCCATTTTGCCAACTGCGGGCTTCCAATTCCCGATACATTTCCACCGCTTCGGGAAAATAGTGAGTCACTAAACTGGCTTGATGTCCTTTCGGGTCTAACCGCGTAAATAACCCAGCATCGTATTTCGTAGCAGCCGTCACCGTTAAATCCAAGGCAAACTTCTGATTCAAAGCCTCCACGCAAGCAGTGAAATCGGACAATAAAGTGTCAATATTCACCAAAAAACAGCGATCGGTGGCTTGATTGTAGAAATTTAGCATCTTGCGGTTGTAGTGCAGCCACATTTTCACCGCCAACTCTGGCTGCTCCCGCAATACCTCATCGGATCCACGGCGATAAAGGGAGTCCGCTACTTCCCAAGGCGATCTATATATCAGCAAAAACTTCCCTTGGGGCAACTGCTGCGCCCAAAAATCCAGAAATAGGGTCGTCCGGGGGTCTTTCCATCCCCAAGTCCGACTTACCGCTGACCTTTCCACAACCTGTTTGGCGCGATCGACAAAGCGATCGTCCACCTCTATATGTTCTTGCAGGGTCCAGCCATCCTCACTCACTCCCTGAGACTTCAGCACTTCCTGGTGAAAGTCGTAAAAATCCAGATTCTCAAAATACCCGTTAATATTTCCTTCATTCGGTGACATCATACGGCGACCGATATGCAGTCCAGCACTCTGAAGTAAGGAAGTTGTCAAAGAAGTGCCGGAACGGTGCATTCCGACCACTATTAATATAGAAGACTGGTTGGCTTTTTGCTGTGCCATTGATTTCATCAGGGGCGATTTATATTTGAATCAATTTACAGTTTACACGAAATTAGCCATCAACTCTTTCCACTCCATCGCGTCGGTCAGAGTGACCACATCGAATTGATGACCGTATTCGACATTATACCTCTGAAACCAATTTATCCAATTAAGAATTGTTTCTGTTTGAGAACGGGACGTATAACGCTGCGATCGCGCCAAACAATCCGCCATTTCCATCAGCTTACCAGTATAGTACAATCGCCATGCACTCCAGACTAAGTTATTATAACGAGCCTGGTGTTCTAAGGCGCGAATTTCATCGGGTAAATTGGGTAGAGCAAAGAGGCGATCGAGTATCGTCTGACATTCACGGACTTGTAATAGCGTATTCAGGGAAGCATTGTCCTGATGCTGACGATAAAATACCGTTTTTTGGTTTACCCAAACAGATTCGCATCCCATCACAGCCAAGCGCAAAACCAAATCTACATCTGGTGCTTGATGATAGCGACAATTAAATCCCCCGGCAAATTCTAACCAGCTTCGGCGAAACATCATAGCTCCCAGAAATACGGGTTTCCACAACAGCCAATCAGCTAAACTTAAATCCGGTAAACTATGCCATAATTCCATATCATAAATTGCGGCTCCTGTTTGGTTGACAATTTGCCAACCACTATGGACAATTCCTAAACTAGGTTGCGCGTCAAAGCCAGCAACTTGAGCCGCTAATTTATCGGCTAAAAACCAATCATCTTGATCCAAAAAAGCGATAAATTCTCCTTTGGCTTCCAGAATACCCCGGTTTCTAGCGGCGGCAACTCCTTGATTTTCTTGATAAAAATAGCGCAATTGGTCGCCATATTGTTGCACAATTTGCCTAGTATTGTCGGTAGAGCCATCATCGATGATAATCAGTTCCCAATTCTGGTAAGTTTGGGTGAGAACGCTTTCTATGGCTTGCTGAATGTAGCGCGAACCGTTATAGGCTGGAATAATCACGCTAACTTGTGGGTTTTTGCTTGCTGTCACTGGCATTGTCCTAAAATTTCTGGAATTAATTTTACTCGAAAAACGCTTTGATTTGGGAGAGTCGGTCACGCGATCGCGCTAAATCTTCCTTAACCTCTTCCAACCGAGATTTACCCGACTGACTTTGGGTTGCCGCCATAGATATTCTCCTATAATTTCGATAGTCGTGCTACTCATTTTACCAATACCAAAGCCTATCTGTTTAAGTTAGATTTTGCATCTCCAGATTGGAAACATCATAATTCAGCATCAGTTCTTTCTGCTCTTCGGTATTTTGCCAATTAGTTAATACTTTAGATTTGAACTCCCCTGTTTTATCACACACTCTAAATACTTTAGCACCCCTAAGCAATGCTACCTCAGCACCACTAAGCAATGCTACCTCAAAATTATATAGATCTTCAAAAAAATAAACTTTTTTAAGCCTGTTTGTTAGCAAACTAATTGCATTGCCAAATGAACCTCTAGCTAGGATTAAGTTGACTGAACTTTTCAGGCAAGCTATATCACTATAAACGTGAGAAGATTGACAAATAAAGGGGATGGCTTTGTTGGTTAGAAAAATTTCTACTTGTTCGATACAGACATTGCCTCTGTCTTCAAATACCAGAATGCACCTATCAGGTTTTTCTTGCTCTATAACTTTCTGATAAAAGCTGAGGGGTGGTTGTCCATACCAGGGGTGGGGAGAACTCTTGGCAAAAATATCTCCAGAGCGAAAATGTATTACGAGGTCTGTGTCACTCACTGTAATAGGAGATACTGGTAATTTGATTTTTGGCAGAATATATTTATCAAAAATCTTCACATATTCATCAGAATTATAAGTACACTTAAGCTGCTTTGGAGGGAAGAAGTGTCCAGACAGTACGACTTCTGCAATTGCAGGTTTCTCTTGTACCAAAAGCTCAATTTCTTCATTTTGGCTAATTTTTACTTCTGAGTTGATGTAAGGAAAATCTTCTCTGGTATAGATTTTACAAATGTTGTTTTTTAGACAGAAGTAAAAAACGTTGATTAATTGCTGAATTGAGTTCCCAAATCTACAGGTTTTTACAATTTCTAGGGCATCAATTTTTATGGGTTGGGCTGAGGATTCTATTCTCTCTGAGAATAGTGATAAATTTGACTGAGTACGATCCAGTTGGGACTGTGTTTTTTCAGGGTTGATTCGATTGGGCGAAAGCTGTTCTCGCTGCAAATCAGCTTGGATTTGGGAGAGTCGGTCATGCGATCGCTCTAAATCTGCCTTAATTTTTTCCAGCCTTGCCACAGCGTAATTCTCCTTTGGAACCATATTTGGGAATTTTAATAAATTTTACTCTAAAAACGCTTTGATTTGGGAGAGTCGGGAATGCGATTCTCGCAAGGTATCCGCTTCGAGCGATCACTTTTTTTCTAGAAACAGATGCGGAATTGAGTTCTGTTAACCAGGCATATATTTTTTTCGTCTCTTGAAAGCATATTTAAGAGTGTGTTGCCAGGAACAAGTCCTCTTGTTATTATGATATCCAATTTATTTTGGGGGGTGGAACTATCAGTACAGGCGAACCTAAAAACTGAGCTTGCCCAACGGAAGAAAGAGCTTCCCTTAATGCAGACATATACCCCTCAGCATGAGAAGAATGAGTCAACAGCATTTTATTCCATCCTATGAAAAAAGCTTTGAGGTCTGGATTATCTTTCAATAAAAATCTATGAAAACCTTCTGAAACACCCGGTTTTCCTACATGAAAATAGTCATCTAAAATAATCACACCTCCTTTTTCTAAGCAATTGTAGGCATTTCTCAAGTCAATTTCAGTTGCCTCACTGGTATGACAACCGTCAACACTAAAAATCCGCATTTTTTTTCCCTGCACTGTATTTAGGTAATCTTGGGGTGTACAATTTTCTGAGTTGACCTGCAATATTTTTATGTAATCTAATTTGCTGTGTAAATATTTACTGACGTTATCTGAGAAAATATTAAAATTACCTATTACAGGTTTTTCAGTAGAGTTTTCTGATCCAAAAATATCAACAGCTAAAGCTAATTCACCGGGCTTACACAAACAGCAAAGAGGAATAAAACTTTTACCATGATATACTCCTATTTCCGCTAAGTTACCTCGAATTCCATGTTTTTCTTGATAAGAATTTAGGCAAAAATAGACTGTAACATAATTTCGATGAAACCAGCCATTTATTTTATCAAAATCCTCCATATACTTGGAGATTTCCGATATCGGATCTATCGGTTTTAAATTGGCTCTAATTTCTGCTAATCGAAGCTGCGATCGCTCTAAATCTGCCTGAATTTGCTTGAGTCTGAATGACATGATTTTTTGAGGTGACAGAACCTGGGTAAAAAATTTAAACTGAGCCGGAATTTGGTAGCTAAACTTGGGGAATGCTTCTCTCCCAATTTGATGTCATCTAAAGGTGACTGATTTTGATTTCACCAGCGCCTGAGAGAGGTAGGTGCAAATCAGCTTTAATTTGAGATAGTCGGTCACGCGATCGCTCTAAATCTGCCTGAATTTGTTCCAGCTTTGACATAGGTTTTTCTTCTTCTCTTTTTTTTGGATCATATCCTAAATCCCGTAACATTGCACCAGCAATTGCTTCATACTTATTTCTATCTTCATTGCTCATCTCTCGTTTCCAGCGACCAATTCGAGATTTATCGGGTGGATGAGAAGTCAGGCTATGGATATATAAACGTTGTTCTCTTGTGCTGATACAAGTTCCATCTAGCTTATAGAAATCATTGAGTTCATTAAGACGACTTTCTGCTGATTTATAGTAATCTTCCATTTGGGAATGGTACGGGAGATTGATAAAGGCACAAATATCTTGCAAAACTTTTGTAGTATTGGTAATAAGTTCTTCATAACGAACTTCCAGATAATGCTGGCAAAATTGCCCCTGTTGACGACCCTCGCGAATTCGCCAAATCCAGTTACTTGCTTGCTCTTCCATATCATCTCCGGCTCTCCACCACATTTCTTTCATGGATAGGGCCACATCTCTGCCATCGCGAATAATATGGATGAAATGAGCTTCTGGTAAAACAGTTTGAATTTCTTTCAGCCGCAAAATATAATCGGGAGTTTTATCCCCCCACCGCGATTTCCCTAAGCGTTTTGCATACATTTGGTAAAAGCATCTTAATCCCGCAGAAATTGTAAACGGCTCGATCGTTAATATATGAGTGACAAATTGATTCGCATCTAAATGAAAATCAGGCCAGGTTGGATAGGCTGTAAGTTTTTTATAAAATGATTCTCTCAGCTGATGGCGATCGCCTTCTAGTTGAAAGAGTGCAGGAATAAAATGCGTTTCTGGAGGAATCGCTAAATCTGGATGAGCATCAAGCATCAAACGCAGTAAGGTTGTCCCAGAACGCGGATTTCCCACAATCATAGGCATCGGTGGTTCACTGCTTACATCTTGACTCTCTGATAATTGTTCAGAAAGCTGGGTTTTCGCTTTAATTTGCAAGTATTGGGCTGGAAAATTTGCTTGAGAGTTTCCTGTCAAAAATTCATGTTTGACCCAAGGCTCTGATTTATCCCAATTTCCACCATTCAGTCTTTTTAATCGTGCTTTTGTTGGAAAATTTAGCGAACTAGGGGCAAAAGCTGCCCGCTCTAACGACCATCCTTTTTCTAAAGCGGCTTTAGAGTAAACTCTGCTGCCATATTTCTCTAAAGCATGAGATTTACTCAAAACTATGTAATGACGTAAAATAAATGATCCGGGAAATATTTTCTGCCCAGCAAATTCTATCCGATGACCTGCGTTGCTGTGTATATCTATATTAGCTGTTTTCTTCCAAGCATTCAACCGCCGTAATGGGTGCGGTTCAAAAAAATAGTAATATTGCATTTCTCTGACATAATCTTTTCCCTCAAAATCTTCCTCATCACAGGTGGGCAGAAAAACAAATTCATCAAAGTTTATGGCATTATATCCTTGACTGTCTGCGTTTTCAATGCCTTCTTTAAGAGTTTTGTAAGGGATAGGTGCTTCCCGAATTTCATCCGCGTCGTGGTGGATGAACCAATCTGCATCTATCTCCCTGGCTAATTCCTGTTTCTTTAAAAGTATTTTGGGAAATTCAAAGCAGCCATCAAAAGGAAAGTGTTCAATTCTGAAAACCCCTTGCCCCAGAAAACTTTGAGCAATTTCTAAGGTGCTGTCCGTTGAACCATTGTCAATCAGACAAGTTTCTATTCCTTGGGAGTAAAGATGTTCCAAGCATCGGGCTAAATACCGCTCTTCATTTCTAACGGTGAGTAATGCTACTACTCTCATAATTTCTGTCACCGATTATTTTGATAAGTTCGCTTTAAATTGTTGCAGTTTCAAGCGCGATCGCTCCAATTCTACCTGAACTTCTTGCAGTCGAGATGAAACACCTCGCCTTTCTGCCTCATCCAAACAGACGCTCAACTTTTGAGCAAATACACCAACGTGGGGTTCTTCAGTTACACTCATGTGATCACCTGGAACTTGCACAATTTCTAGTCCACCCCCAGCTAAGTTAGCCCAACCAAATCCAGATGAAGAATCGTGAATAGTCTTTTCCGCCGCAAAATACGCAATTTGACCTGAATAAAACTTGGCTTGATAGTGTTTGCCCGCTTCATCATTTGCATTCATTACCGCTTGGAAGTTATTTGCTTGACGGATACTTAACTCCCGCATCTTACTCATATTTTCTTGGATTTGCTGTGCCAAAACTGGGTCTAATATTCCTGTGCGTGGGGTTTCGACGATCGCTAACAACAAAACTTTCTCACCTAACGCTAAAAGCTGTTGCGCCATTTCTAGGGCAATTACACCTCCGATGCACCGACCTCCCAGCAAATAAGGCCCTTTGGGTTGGATCGTTTGAATTTCTCGAATATAATGGGCAGCCATATCTTCAACTCGGTTAAGAGGCTCTTGTTTGCCATTCAAGCCAACAGATTGCAGTCCATAAAAGGGTCGTTTGGAATCAATATAACGAGCTAAATTAGCATACAGCAATACACTGCCACTGCGGGGATGAACATAGAAAAAAGGACGTTTGCTGCCTTGAGGTTTAATGGCGACGAGAGAACGTTCATTATGCGCCCATTCTGGCTGACTCAAGCAACGGGCGAATTGTTCGATCGTCGGATTTTCCAATAGCGCAGATAATGGCAAATTTTGACTAAATTTTGTCTCGACTTGTGCCAGAACTTCTGCGGCTTTGAGAGAATTTCCTCCCCACTCAAAAAAGTTGTCCTTAATGCCAATATCCTTGACCCGCAAAACTTTTTTCCAAATCTGCATTAACCTAAATTCATATTCACTCTGGGGTACGGCATATTCTTCAGAAGTAGCAGTTTTTAAAGTCCAATTCGCAATACTATCCAAGCTACCCTCAAGAAATCCCGCCCGACAAGCATGGCGTTGAATTTTTCCACTAGAAGTTTTGGGAATGCTACCTGTTTTGAGCAGTACCACCCCATAAACGGGTAACTCGTGATGTTCTGCCACGGATGAGCGAATGTTGCGGAATACTTCATCTATATCTAAATTTTTGTTAGCACCGCGCTCTAGTTCTGCCGCAATTACTAACTGCTCTTCTCCCTCGATTTCCACAGAAAATGCCGCAGAGCAATTCGCCCGCAAGGCGGGGTGACTTTTTTCTACCGTCCCTTCAATGTCCTGGGGATAATAGTTTTGCCCCCGAATAATAATCAAATCTTTTAAGCGACCTGTAACAAATAATTCGCCATTTTTAATAAATCCTAAATCTCCGGTTCGCAAAAAAGGCCCTTCTCCTGTGTCGGCGAGATAGGCTTGAAATGTTTGCTTTGTCGCATCGCGACGTTGCCAGTATCCTTGGGCGACACTGGGACTAGAAACCCAAATTTCCCCAATTTCATCGACAGGACACCGGGTTAACGTTTCGGGATGGACAATTTCCACCTGAGTATTGGGTAAAACTTTGCCTGAACCGACTAATATTTGTCCCGTCGTGGAGGACACAATCCGATTTTGTGCTAACTCCTGGGGACACACTTGGCAAAAAACCGGCTGGTCTGTTTTGCGACTGCTGCTGACTGCCAAAGTGGCTTCTGCCAGTCCGTAAGCTGGGGCAGAACTCCGACGACGAAACCCACAGGACTCAAAAGTGGCACAGAACCGATCGATTGTTTTCGGGTTAATGGGTTCTGCCGCATTTCCTGCTGCTTGCCAACAACTTAAATCCAGAGTTTGGCTCTGTTCTGAGGTAATTTTCTCGACGCAATAGGCATAAGCAAAATTGGGGGCTTGGCTGTGGGTGGCGCGATAATCGGAAATGGCTTGCAACCAGCGAAGGGGTCGCTTAATAAATGTCATGGGCGACATTAAATACGCTGGAGTGCCGTTGTACAAGGGCTGCAACATTCCCTCCACTAATCCATAATCATGGAAATAGGGCATCCAAGTCACGGTGATACTTTCCGAGTCATAGCCACAGGCAAGCTGTTGGTCGGCTAAATGGTGGATTAAGTTGCCATGAGTCAGCATCACTCCTTTGGGAGAAGAGGTAGAACCGGAAGTATATTGAAGATATGCCAAAGTGTTGCAGTTTATATCCGGTTCCATCCATTTTTCTGCCAATGAAGCAGCTATGGTGTCGGTGGCATACCAGGATAGGGTGAGATCATCAGCTAGTTCGGTGACAGTGGTTTCCAACTGAGACTGAAGGGAAGATGTGGTGAGGATGGCGACTGCTCCAGCATCTTCGATAATCGATCGCAGTCTTGGCAGTAATCGGTTTAATCTCGATGCTTCCGGTGCGGGCACGGGAATAGCAACGACTCCCGCATATAGACAGCCAAAAAATGCTGCCAGAAAGTCTAATCCTTGGGGATAAATGAGCAATGCTCTGTCCCCTGGGGATATGCGACTTTGCAGATGAGAGGCGATCGCCCTCGCTTTACCATCTAACTGCCGATAAGTCAAGGTATCTTCTGGCTTTTCCCCATTTGCCAGAAAAGTATAGGCGATGCGATCGGGCTGACGGGATGCCCGCTCTCGGAGTGTACTAATTAATGTGGCGCGATCGCTCATCTTTCTTTCCCCTATTTTTCAGAAATTCTGGTTTTCACCCAAGCGCGAAACGCTTTCATCGTCTTATTCCGTCCTTCAATTTTACTTTGTGCCAAATACTGAGGAATCACCTCAGCCACAGGCAACCATCTCTCATAATTATTAAACCATTCCCAGTGGGGATAAGTTTGATGTAGCACACTTTCCAACGCTGCCTGAATATAGCGTTCTGCGTTGTATGCTGGAATTATGACGCCAACTTGTTAATCGAGCATCTTTCCCCATCTGGAAACACTTGCACTATAATCACTTGCACCATAATCATGGTGCATCATCTGGGAATCATATAATGGTTCTTGACGATTAGCAAGTTCGGAGATTAAATGCTGAATGAATGCAAAATCTATTTTGATGTTTGTTGCTTAAACCGCCCGTTTGATGATTGGACGCAATATCGGATTCGCCTAGAAGGAGAAGCTGTCCTCAATATTATAGAGCGAATGCGATCTCAAGACTGGCAGCTTATTATGAGTGAAGCGATCGCCGCCGAACTAGAAAAAATGACTAATCTGGAGAAATTAGAAAATATCTGGCAACTTCTGGAAATAGCTACAACCTTTATTAGCATTGACGAGCCAATTAATCAGCGATCGCTAGAATTAGAAAATTTAGGCTTTGGATTGTATGACTCTTTTCATATTGCTTGTGCGGAACGGGCGAAGGCAGATATTTTATTAACCACAGACGATCGCTTACTTAAAAAAGCAACTTCCTATCAAAATCTGCTAAAAGTCACATTGAATAATCCCGTGACTTGGTTAATGAGCATTTTTCAACAAGAAGGAGAAATAAACCATGACACCAATTGAACTGAGAAACAAAGGGTATCAAGTATTAGTCGAGAATCTAGGCCAAATCAATACCATTCGTTTTTTACAACAAATCGGATGGGGCAATGGTGATTACACTCAAGAACGAGAACAACGACTTAAGAGTGTAACACGAGATGAATTTTTGCAAGATATTCAGCGGATTAGGAATCGCCAAAAATAGTAATATTACACCCCGTTTTACCTATAGCATCTTCATAATTATTTGAAAATGCTATATTTCTCTCGGAGAATACACAGTAGGGACACGGCATTGCCGTGTCCCTAAAATTCTTATTACTTACGGTTTATCTTCTCTCTCACCCAAGCGCGAAACGCTTTCATCGTCTTATTGCGTCCTTCAATTTTACTTTGTTCTAGATATTGGGGAATCACTTCACATAGGGGCAAACCAGGAAAATTAGGACTGGTTTCACATTGAATATATTCCCACCCTTGCAAGACATTAATCTCTAACTTTGTGCCATTAAACCGCCACAATTCTTTCACCCCTAATGCCTCATAATTATTAAACCGGGTGCGGGAAGTAATATCAATCTCAATGGCTAAATCTGGGGGCGGGTCTATAGTTAAATCAATGCGCTTTTTCCCCCGAACCGCTGCCTCATTTTCTATATAGAAACAGTCGTCTGCTTCTAAGGCTTGTTTCATTTGTTCGCTTTTAAAGGTAGTTGACCCTAAACTGCGAAATTCAATGTCGTATTCTTCCAGTATTGCTTTCACCAAATCGCCAATAATCACTTTATTGACTTCATGTTCGGGCAATGGCACCATTATTTCTAAAACTCCCTGACTGTAATTAATTCTTCCTCTCTGGTTTTCCCCAAATTCTTCTAGGATTTGTTCATACATCTGCCAACTAATATCAGTCATTAGGAGTTGCTGACCGGGGGGAACGATGATTTGTTTGAGTTGGACTTGCATGGTTGCCTCCACTAGAGTTATGGATTTGCCAGACTTGGAACTTTTTACCTCCCTGGAACTGGCAGAGTTCTGTAGGGTGGGCAGTGCCTTCTACTGCTACTGGTTATGAAGAGAATCCGAGGTGAGGCACTGCCCACCCTAAGAATCACTGGAGATGGGCTTGTTTAGACGCTGACTGGGGACTGTGGCTCAGATTTACCCGAAACGTTTCGGGTAACTTTTAGACTCTAACTTTAGACCTACTATAGCAAAAGAGAAGGGGGTTAAAGCATAATTGTGCAGATAATTTTGGGGGAGTTGGGGTGAGCCTTTCTAGAACAGCAAAAACCCTGCTGGCGACAGGGACATCAGCACCTTAGAGCCATTTCACCCACAAAGGAGCAGGGTAATCTGCCCCTAACCCAACGAGGAACCTTTTTCCTGCTCCTACTGAATGGTGGTAGAGGGGTCGATGTTAGAGGGAGGATCCTGGTCTTCTGGGAGCTGGGTTTGGGCTTCTGGTGGGGGAAGGGTAGGAGAGGCGCCATTGATGGCTGAGTCTTGGGAGCTGGGTTCTCGGTAGGAGGGGTAGGGGGGAGTTTCTGCGGGTGTGTCGGGGGTGGGTTCGGAGGATGTG
>JACCEE010701725.1_pt1 | contig 11973 bp, 9 predicted proteins | sample 7449931 | NCBI WGS metagenome assembly JACCEE01 (sample SAMN15323457, study PRJNA562643) | freshwater metagenome | isolation source: river surface water | place: USA:Blue River Watershed | collected 2017-08-19 | reverse complement strand
CATCGGTTTATTCATGAATAAAGGAAACAAATCATTGTTCCGACGAATTTTATAATTTGGATAATCAATCCATAATTCCTCGTACTCCTCCATAACACTTTCATCGAAATAATCCGGCACCCCCGATGTATGTGTCAACAACTGTCTTACTGTGACATCTTTATCAATCTGCCCTAAATTCATATCAAGCAGGGTCCCCAGAGTATCTTCAAACTGCATTTTACCCTGCTCAATCAATTGTAAAATAGCTACTGCCACAAAAACTTTGCCTGCCGATGCACTTGCAAACTTAGTTTCTAACGAATTCTGAACTTCATTTGCTAAGTCAGCAAAGCCCGTCACATTGATTGAAGAAGTGTAGAAGTAGTGGGAGGGCAAATGAAAATTGGTAATATTATTTATTACATTTTTTTACAGAATGTAAAGGAGTGGAAAAAAAGAATTGTATTTCAAAGTTTAATGCTCTGTTTTTTTCTATCGTTGACTTGTATTCTCGTTTTGGTTACGAATGCTTACCAGGAAGAATATTGGGCAAGTCAAATGTTGGTAGAAGAGATAGATGAATATTATATAGTATATAGTAATTTGGCTAATGAAAATATGAATTATGATGCTGTCTTTGCAAAACAATTAAGAGAAGCTGGATATAGATATACAAGTGTCAGTGGACTAGTTCAAATAGATTTTGATAAGAATACAGACTTAATGGAACTACAAAATGAACTTCAAATAAAAAAAGATGTTGTAAAGAATTTGAAAAGAATTGATAAACTGTTTGGATATGAAAACGCATCCATAGATGGTGAATCATTAGAGACGGCAATTGAACATGTATATAGTGACTTTTTGATGGGAATAGTAGTTTCGGAAGATACATTTCTTGACTTCAAGGATCTTGTTGAGCAAGAAGTGGAATGTCCTGAACAAGATGGTGTGAAATTCTTATATTTAGGAGCTAATCTACATTCCATACCACTAGGAAGCCAGTATACAAATTCTAAAAATGAGAAATTCGTTGTAAAGGGATATATAAAAGACGGAAAATCAGTTTTTGCAAGTGATCATATGATAAGATGTATGCGTGAAGATATTTCCTTTCATATTGCGTTGGATGATTTGGTGATTGTCCAGGAGAATATGGATGGCTTGATGGGAAGTATGATTTACCATCCTAAGAAGGATTTTGAAATGATACAGAATGACATACAGAATATGACAAAGGATTTGGATGGAGAAGTAAGCCTTGTTCCCATTACTAAAATAAGAAACGAAGCGTATGCATTTTTGCTACCCTACAAGCAATTGGTTAGGAAGTTAATATGGGCGTTTGGAGTAACAACAATACTTACAATCTTAACATATCAACTAAATGATATGTATGTAGATAAGAGAAAGTATCGTATATGGTATGAAACTGGCTTCTCAAAAAGAGATATGATTAAGATGCAATTCATTGACTACACAAGTCAGTTCGTTGGAAACGCAATAATAGCATTGATAATTGGTAATCTGTATTTATCCCACTATTATAATATGGTTAGCAGTTATGTGCTTGCAGATAAGATTGCTGATTTAGGGACGTTTGTATTTATTAGCTCTGTAACCGTTATAATAATAGCGCTAGTGTTAGGTGTAATAAGCAGTTTGCTACCGGTAATTTATCTAAATCAAAAAAAGCCGATTGATTTCATGTAATTGTTGTAGAACGGAGAGGTATATGATCAAGTTAGAAAATATTCAAAAAATATATGGGAATGAAATTAAGAAGGTTGCACTAGATAATGTATCCTTTCAGATAGAAGAAGGTGAGTTTGTTGCCATTGTCGGAGCGTCTGGTTCGGGGAAATCCACTTTATTGAATATATTGGGGGGGATGGATGTTGCAACACAGGGGAATTATGTTTTTGATGGTGTAAATATTACTACTTTGAAGAATCGGGAGTTACATGAATTTCGAAAGAGCAAAGTTTCATTTGTATTCCAAAGATATGAATTAATCCATAATTATACGGTGTATCAAAATGTTGAATTGCCGTTACGCGCGCAAAATATAGATAAGAAGAGAAGAAAAGAAGTAATAAAGGAAACACTAGACCAACTTGGTATTATTGATTTAATACATAAATATCCAAATCAAATATCGGGTGGAGAGCAGCAAAGGTGCGCTATTGCAAGAGCAATCGTATCTGATAATCAGCTCTTATTGGCAGACGAGCCAACGGGTGCGCTTGATAAAAAGACAGGTCTACAGATGTTGGATTTGCTGTTGGATATCAATACACGGGGCAAAACCATTGTATTAATTACGCATGATCCGTCAATTGCTCAATTAGCAAGTCGTATTATTACACTAGAAGATGGGAGAGTTCTTTCAGATGAAGAAACAAGGAAATAATCGATTGGTGTTAGGTATGATGTGCGTATTGTTAGTCATTAGTATACTCGGATGTAGTTCCAACGTAGATGATACCAGTAAATACTCAATTGAAATGGATCAAATTCCACATTTCGCATATTTTGATGGTAGTAATAAACAATTAATCAAAACTGGTAAGTTATATTGTTTGAGCAATAAACTAGAGGAGGGAAAATGTCAGACTGAATTACGTTCCTTCGTCTATGAGGATGGAAAATTTCAATTTGACTCCTTAGAATATGAGCTAAAAGACAAGGATATTATCGATTTTGCAGTGGATGATGATAATACATTATATGTTTTAGGAAATGAAGATAGAAAGTATGTTATCTATATCAAGAGTGAAGAAGGTTGCGAAACCATTCCGATAGATAAGCAGTTATATACTGACGAAAGATTTATCTGCGATATTGAAGTAACACAGACGGGAATTATATTGACTTCGAGTGAAACGATTTATTTTTTGGATAAAAATTGCACAGTTGAGAAAGAACTTCAAAGTAAGGATGCTATAGGCTCAAAAATCAGTTGGAATATGAATTATACTTATACTAATAAGTTGTTGATTGAATCTGATATATATATGTGCCTAATTGATACGGATAATAAGGATGTTGCTTCAAAGAAAAAAAATGCAAAAATTCATAAAGATATTGGAAGCGCGAGTAACTGTTATACCCAATCGGATTTATATGATTTAGTCTGGGTAAGTAATAATCAAATGTATGGATACAGTTATGAAACTAATAAACGTTATTTAGTAGTTGATTTTGGCAAGGCATTAAAAGATTCAATGAATGTTGTTGCCATTACATTCCTAGAGAAAGGAAAGTATTTAGTTGAAGTACAATCCGATAAGAAAGGTGATGGTTTGATTTCAGCTGTGATGACCATTTCTTCAAAATAGCACCAATTATTTACTCGATTTATAAGGGGGATCCGCAGGGAATCCTCCTTTTATTTTTTGCATGCCACGTTGAATAGCATCTTTAGACTGGCGCCAGTCAGCGTCTTTATTGCGATAATCAAATTTTTCAACCATCCAAGAAACATCTTCACTAAGTCGTTTAAAGTTTTCCTCCATAATGGAAAAAATGAGCGGATAGAAGGTAGATTTTTGAGTATCATTTAAAGAAAGTTCAGCTCTACTACATAAATCTCCAAAATGATGAAGACAAAAGCCCTTGCTTTTCTTAAGCATATTCTCTAGATCTTGGTCTTTCTTATACATAAAGAAAAAGGTATCTAGGTAGCGCTCATAGGTTTTTTCAAAGCGGTTACAGATGTAGCAAGATGAATCTACCTGGGATACCCAGGCTGACATAGAATTATCGCCACCTTGTTTTTTGACTTTCTGCATGAGGGTTACTTTATTTGGCTTATATTGTTTGATTTGTTGTTGTAATTCTTGATGCAATTTTTGATAATGTGTTTTTAGTATCCATGCATTACCAAGTGTATTTCCGTAATCAAATAGTTTTTTGAAGTGTTCTCGACAAAAGCCATCTTTGTCGGTTTGTTCTCTTGTATCACTTTCCATATAGGAAGAGCCGGAACCAAGCACATAATCAATCAGATCCTGTTCAACCGCACGTTCGATATAACAAAAAGGGCATTCGGTATCAGCCATAAAAGCATCCGTTAGAGGAATTGTATAGAGGGTTTCTTTCATTATTAGCTCCATTTCAATGAGTTTATTTTTATAATATAATCCATTTTTTATTGTATGATACTTTTATTAGAATAGCAATCATGTAAAAATATTACTATGGTCAGTAAAAAATATCCGTTTTCAATTAAATTTTTGTTCACTATAATAAAATTACACTGAGGTGGCAATGTAGAAAGCATTGCAGAAGGAGGATAAGAATGAAGAGGTTAAAACAATTTACAGCTTTATGTCTTGCAACAATTGTTTCGTTTTCTCTAGTAGCGTGTTCGGGCACAAAGGCAACTACTGAAGTAGAGACAACAGATACAGAAACAACAGAGGCAGAAGCTACAGAAGCAGAAGCAAAAGACGTAACATTAACAGTATGGTCAATTGCAACAGAAAGTGATGCATTTCATCCAGCTTACTTAAAAGCAATTGAAGAATTTGAAGCAGCACATCCTGGTGTTACAATCAAATTCGAAACATTCGAAAATGAATCTTACAAAACAAAAATCAAAGCTGCTGTAGCAGCAAATGAACTTCCAGATGTATTCTTTACATGGGGCGGTGGATTCTCTACTTCCTTTGTAGAATCAGGAAAAGTATTAGAACTTGATCAATATTATCCAACATATCAAGATGGCATTTCAAAAGCAGCATTACAAAATGCAACTTATGGTGGAAAACTTTATGGATCAGCAATGACAACACCTGTATCAGCATTATTCTACAATAAGAAAATGTTTGATGAAAAAGGTCTTAAAGCTCCAACAACTTGGGATGAATACATCACTGTATGTAAAACATTCAAAGATGCAGGCGTTACACCAATCGGAATCAGCGTTAAAGACACATGGGTACTTGCAATGACACATGATGCATTAACATTAAAATCAGCTGGACCAGAAAAAGTTAAATCAGTACTTACAAAACAAGGTGGATCATACAATGACCCAGACTTCATTGAATCAGCTAAGAAAATCAAAGAATTAGTTGACATGGGAGCTTTCCTTGATGGTGCAGAAGGACTTTCAAATGACGAAGCTAGCCAAGAATTCTATGCAGGAAAAGTAGCTATGTATATCACAGGAAGTTGGATGGCAGGATCTTTACAGACTGACCCAGAAAATCCAGAAGATTTCGCAGTAGCTCCAATTCCAGTAATTAACCCAGCAAATGCAAAAATCACAGATTTCATGGGTGGAGCATCAGATACATTAATGGCTTCAGCAGCTTCAGAGAATCCTGATCTTGCAGCAGCAGCAGTATTTGAATTAACAAAAGCAATTTCTCACTACGCATACCTTGATGGAGCTGGAATCCCAGCTTGGAAAGTAGATTATGATGCAAGTGCAGTAAATCCAATGACTCAACAAGTTGCAGAATATGCTACTGGAGCAACATCTTTCACATTATGGTTTGATACATTAATGGAAGCAGAAGATGCAGGAGAATATTTAGCATTACTTCAACAATTATACATTGGTGACTTATCACCTGAAGAATTTGCTGAAGCAATGGCAGCACAATTAGAGAAGTAGAATAAGGCATAATGAATACCTCCCGGAGGATAAAAGCTGAAATTTTATCGTTTGGGAGGTATTTTCATAAAAAAAAGGAGGCAGCCATGAAAAAAATGTGGAGCAATAAGGTGGCATTAATTATATTCTTATTACCAGCCACGATACTTTTCCTAGGAATTGTTATTTTGCCAATCCTTTCATCCGCTTACTATAGCTTTTTTAAATGGGATGGAATGACAAGTCCAGAATTTATAGGAATATCAAATTATACAGAATTATTTACATCTAAATCAGCAGGGTTCCCTAAAACAATATTTAATGCATTTGCACTAGCGTTACTATCAGTAGGAATTCAGTTGCCTATATCGCTTTTCTTAGCGATAGCACTTGCTAGAGGAGTTAAGGGCGAAAAATTTTTCGTGGCATTGTTCTTTACACCAGTGTTGATTTCAACAGTTGTTATTGGACAATTATGGATGAAAATTTATAACCCAGAGTATGGTATTGTAAATGCAGGACTTCGTGCACTTGGTCTTGACTCATTCACAAGAACTTGGTTAGGGGATAGAGATACTGCACTTTTAGCTGTATTTATTCCGATCCTTTGGCAATACATAGGATATCATATGTTGTTGATGTATGCAGGAATTAAATCAATCTCGCTAGAGTTAAGTGAAGCAGCTAAAATTGATGGTGCAAATGCAATTCAAGTAGCCAGACATATTACAGTTCCTTTACTAAAGCCTGTTTTACAGGTTTGTACTATTTTCGCAGTTACCGGTTCGCTAAAGGCATTTGATTTGATTTATGTATTAACCAATGGTGGTCCTGCTCATGCAAGTGAGGTTCCAAGTACACTAATGGTTTCCATGATCTTTGGTCGAAATAGATATGGGTTTGGTAGTACAATTGCAATCTTAATCATTTTCCTTTGTTTCTTCTTTGCTTGGTTAATTAAGAGTGTATTCCAGATGGGAGGCGATCGAAATGAAAAAAGGTAGTATTGGAAATAGAGTAGTATTTGTCATTTTATGTATTTGGTCGCTTGTTCAAGTCTTTCCAATTTACTGGATGTTCACATTCTCATTAAAAGATAATAGTGAAATTTTTGGTGACAATATGATTGGTTTACCAAAACATTGGCTGTTTTCAAACTATGCAGCAGCACTTAAGGTTGGTGATATCGGTCGATACTTTTTAAACAGTTTATTTGTTACAGGTATGACTATTTTGATTGCAGTAGTTGCATCTTTGATGGCTACTTATGCATTACAGCGTATGGAGTGGAAGGGTAGAAGATTTGCCAATGGATTCTTTATGCTAGGGTTGACTGTTCCGATTCACGCAGCAATTCTACCAGTATTTATTATCTTAAGTAAATTAAAGATGACCAATTCATATCAGGCACTTATTATTCCTTATGCAGCATTTGCGCTAGCGATGTCAATCTTGATTGCATCAAGCTTTATTGAAGGAATTCCAAAAGAATTAGAAGAAGCCGCTTGTATTGATGGATGTAATATTTATCAGATTTTCTTCAAAATCATTGTTCCACTTATGAAGCCTTGTTTATCTACAATTGCTATTTTTGTATTTTTACAGGCTTGGAACGAATTAATGTTTGCGGTGACTTTTATCAGTAATTCGGATTACCGAACATTACCAGTGGGTATTCAAACGCTGTGTGGTTCTTATACAACGGATTGGGGTCCAATTGGTGCAGCATTAGTGATTGCAACATTTCCTACACTGTTAATCTATATCTTTATGAGTGAAAAAATCCAAGAAAGTATGGCTGCTGGAGCAGTTAAGGGTTAAAGAATGAGTGATTGGATGTCAAAAAATGTAGAATTTTATAATCGTGCGAAAGAACTTGTTTCCAAAATGACAATGGAAGAAGTCTGTACACAATTGAGTTATGAGTCTCCTGAAATTAAGCGACTGAATGTTCCATCTTATAATTGGTGGAACGAGGCTTTACATGGAGTTGCGAGAGCTGGAAGCGCCACAAGTTTTCCGCAGGCAATTAATTTGGCAGCGATGTTTGATGCTAACTTAATAGAGCGAATTGGTGATGTAATCGCAACAGAAGGAAGAGCAAAGTATAACGAAAGCGTGAAGGAAAATGACCGTGACATTTATAAAGGACTTACATTTTGGGCACCAAATGTAAATATATTTAGAGATCCAAGATGGGGAAGAGGTCATGAAACCTATGGTGAAGACCCTTATCTTTCCTCGGAGTTAGGAAAAGCTTTTGTCCGTGGAGTGCAAGGCGATAAATCAATTATGAAGGCTGCCGCCTGCGCCAAACACTTTGCGGTTCATAGTGGGCCAGAGGACTTGCGTCATGAATTTGACGCAAGACCAACGCCTAAAGATTTGATGGAAACGTATTTACCTGCATTTGAAGCTTGCGTTCGCGAAGCTAATGTGGAGGGCGTTATGGGCGCCTACAATAGTTTAAATGGAATACCATGTTGCGGTAATCAATGGTTGATTCAGGAGTTACTGAGGGAAACATGGGAGTTCAAGGGATATTATGTGTCGGATTGTTGGGCAATTAGAGATTTTCATACGCATCACATGGTTACCGCTACGGCAGAAGAATCAGCGGCGATGGCTTTAAATGCTGGTTGTGATTTGAATTGTGGAAATACTTACCTTCATGTATATAGTGCATATATCAATGGCAGAATTAGTAAAGAAGTAATTCAAGAATCAGCTACAAGACTGTTTGCGACAAGATTTAAATTAGGTCTATTTGATGAATCGGAATTTGATGAAATAAAATATGAGACTGTTTGTTGTAGAGAGCATCGAGAGTTGGCATTAGATGCTGCTAGAAGAAGCATCGTAATGCTAAAAAATGATGGAATTTTACCACTTAATTCCACAATCAAAAAGACTATAGGAGTGATTGGTCCGAATGCAGATTCAAGACTTGCATTAATTGGAAATTATTACGGGACTTCACCATACCATACAACGATTTTAGAAGGAATCCAAAAGCATATAGAAGATGAAACAGATGGTAGTATTAGAGTATTGTATGCAAAAGGTTCACATTTATTTAGAGAAATGGAAGAGCCACTGGCAAAAAAAGAGGACCGCTTAGCAGAGGCAGTATCTGTTGCAAAGCATAGCGATGTAGTTGTTCTGTGTTTAGGATTAGACGAAACGCTAGAGGGCGAAGAGCAAGACGAGGGAAATCATTACGGGTCTGGAGACAAGAAAGATTTATCTCTTCCAGACACACAGATTCGGTTAATGGAACAAATATTGCAATTAGGTAAACCAGTCATTTTAGTGCTTCTAGCAGGAAGTGCGATCGATATTTCCCTAGCCAAGGAACAAGCAAGTGCCATTTTGTTTGCAGGTTATCCGGGGGCACAGGGCGGAGAAGCAGTTGCAGATATAATGTTTGGTAAAGTATCGCCAAGTGGAAAACTTCCTATTACTTTTTATGAGAGTTTGGATCTATTACCTGAATTTACAGATTACTCAATGAAGAATAGAACCTATAAAAATTATCCGGGTAAACCGTTATATTCCTTTGGATATGGCTTATCATTTGCCAACATATCCATTGTAAATGCTTCGTTGAAAACGACATCCAAAGTTTCAATAAGGGACTTAACATTTGGAGGATTTGAAGTCTCTGTTACAGTTTCGAATCAATCTAAAATGGTAGCAGAAGAAGTCATCCAAATCTATCGTAAATCCCTTTGCAGTGAGTATGCACCATGCAATTATGCATTGGTAGCATTTGAACGAGTGAAATTGACAGATAAGGAAGAAAAAACAATAACATTACGAGTGTTAAAAAATCAATTATACGATTATGATGAAATGGGCAATAAAATCCTTACAATTGGTGAAAATCGGTTGTATGTTGGGACAAATCCACCAAACCTTGAAGGCAATAGTATGTTAAGCGTTGAACCAATTTCATTATCCTATTCAGTAATAGAATAAAAAGAGCCAAGATGGCTTTTTTTATTTTGAAAAATAGTTGCTAGGAGATTAATAATATGAATACAATATTTTCTAACGGAATGGTTTTGCAAAGAGAACAATGGATAGATTTATTCAGTGTTTTGAAGCATGGGGCTTTAAAGAAAATAATCTTGAAGGATGTAATGATTCCATATAAAAACGAATCAGGCAAGACAATGTGTTTTTTCGAAGATTCCCTGAAGGGTGGGCCATATACTTTAACACTTCAAATAAGCCTTGAAAATCAATTAATTGAGGAAATCTATAAAGATGTCTATATTGGAGATGTTTTTGTCCTAAGTGGTCAATCCAACATGGAAATGGATTTAGAGTCATTCCCTTATATTCCGAAAGAACGCTATGAATCTTTTAATGACCCCTATATTCGTCAATATAAAGTACCAGTAGAGTATTGTTTTGCTCAAGATGAGGATCTTGTAATTAAAAGTGAGTGGATACCAGCAGTCAGTTACAATAACGCGAAATTCTCAGCAGTAGGTTGGTTTTTTGCCTGCAAATATGTAAGGGAGTATCATGTTCCTGTCGGTTTGGTATTAGCGGCTGCTTCTGGAGCTCCAATAGAGGCATTTCTTTCTATGAAATATCAACTTGACCCAAGCATTGCCGAAGAAATATGTGAATTTTATTTGAATGATGAAAATAGAATTCGTTCTGAAATTAGCGAACAAAAAGAATTTATTAACTGGAATCATTTCGTTTATCAAAAAGATTTGGGAATCAACGCTCATTGGAATAAGAAAATGCCTGCAAGCCATATGCTTCAAACAGTTTCTGTGCCAGGCATTTTGAATGGTGACAAGCAACATCCAGGCAGTATTTGGCTTTTTAAGGAAGTGAATGGGTGCCCACAAAACGAAGATGCAATGTTAGTTTTAGGGCTATTACAAGATGCTGATGAGACCTATTGGAATGGTGAAAAAATCGGAGAGACAGCACATCAATATAAACATAGAATTTATTCTATAGCGAAAGATCAAGTACAAAAAGAAAATTTATTGGCGGTTCGATTAGTTGCCTTTAAAGGTCAGTTTAGGGCAGTTTTAGAGCAAGAGTATGCATTGCATTTTCCAAGTCGGTCAATTTGTTTAGAGGGTGATTGGGAAATGGCTATAGGATGCAAAATGGACCAAGAAGGTAAAGAAGTATCGAATTTATCTTATTTACCAACTGTGCTTTATAATGCCATGCTCTACCCGTTAAGAGGGTTGTGCATTAAGGGCGTTCTCTGGTATCAGGGCGAGAGCAACACGGATTCTCCAAGACACTACAGCAAAAAAATGGACTGTTTACTATCTGAACTTCACGAACTATTTCAAAATGAAAAGCTCTATTTTGCTTATGTAAGAATTGCAGATTATATAAATCCATTCGATCCAGATCATTATTTGAAATGGAGAGAACTTCAAATGGAACAAGAACAGTTTTTCAAACAAGCGAAGCCAAATGTGGAGATGATTGTTCTTAAAGAGCGTAATGATGTATACAATCTACACCCAAATGATAAAGAGGATGTTGGTGAAAAATTATGTAATGCAGTGATAGAAATTGCAAGTAGAGAAGATATCTCTTATAATAGAAATGGATATGAATAATTCATTAGGAGAAATAGGGCAAAGGTGAAATTCTTGAAAAATGCCAGGCACTTAAAGTTTTCATCATTAAAGATCAAAGAAAAAGTACGACTACTGTTTTTGGTAATTCTAAGTATTTACCTGGTAGCCGCTTTTTTGCTGTTCTCAGTGGTTTTGAGGGAGCAAATTTTCGCATATGCGATTGAAAATAATAAGAAAGCAATTGCCACTGTAGGGACAAATTTCACATCTGAAATTGAGAAAATTAACAATTTCAGTAGACAGCTACTGATTAATAAAGAATTGGTCAATTATCTTGAAGGTGATCCAAACAAGAAGTTAAATGACTATATTGATGCGGCAAATAGAATTTATGAATTGCAGAATGCATATGCAGATGCGGTTGCAAGCTCGGTGCTCGTATTTCGAACAGATGGAAATTATATGACGGTGGGTAGAGGTGTTACCTATGTGGACGAAGACCTCATTGATACACCGAACTGGTTAGGGCCGATTCAGGAAAAAAAGGGTGGGTATATACTTTCTGTCAATGGAAATGGAGCATTTAGAACATCTTATAATAAAACGATTATTTCTATGATACGAATTGTAAACGATACGAATAACAATGCGGTTCGAGGAATGTTAGCAGTTAATTTTCCATTGGAAACGTTCGAAAAAACATATCAGGAAGCAATTGGTGGCGGACGTCACTTTGCATATTTAGATGAAAACGGAGAATTACTTTGTAGTGATCAGGCATTTGAAGCGTCCAAGTTATCTTTTGTT
>JACCEE012019813.1_pt1 | contig 11979 bp, 6 predicted proteins | sample 7449931 | NCBI WGS metagenome assembly JACCEE01 (sample SAMN15323457, study PRJNA562643) | freshwater metagenome | isolation source: river surface water | place: USA:Blue River Watershed | collected 2017-08-19 | reverse complement strand
TTGGCTTTCGCCTGTATACACATCTCCCATGCACGACTTTGGGTATGACATTAGCAATTATCGGGAGATCGATCCTGTTTTTGGAACTCTTGATGATTTTAAGAAACTATTGCAAGTTGCCCATTCCAGAGGCATACGTGTGATAATGGATATGGTAATGAACCACACGTCTTACCTCCATCAATGGTTTCAGGAATCTCGATCAAGTTTAAACAATCCAAAACGCAACTGGTACATATGGCGATCGGGAAGAAATGGACATCCTCCGAATAATTGGCAAGCGGCTTTTGGTGGAAGTGTGTGGGAATGGGATGAGAACAGCAACCAATACTACCTTCACTCCTTCTTGAAAGAGCAACCCGATTTAAACTGGAGAAACGAGGAGATGCAAAAAGCCTTCTTTGAGGAGATCAGGTTTTGGCTCAATTTGGGTGTAGATGGGTTTCGGCTCGACGTTATTAACTGGATTGCAAAGGATAAGGATTTTAGAAGTAACCCATCAATCATTGGAATAAACAGACTCCAACGCCATGTATTTGATCGCAACCGGAGTCGCTCACATAAGATTGTTAAGAAACTACGAAAACTCATTGATAGCTATCCTAATAGAATGACGGTAGGGGAAGTTTTTACACTTCCTCCCGGAAACCCAGAGCTGTCGGCAAGCTACCTTGGCTCCGGGAAAGACCAACTCAACCTTGCATTCGATTTTTCCTTAATTTATCGGTGGTGGAGTGCATCTCTTTACCACAGCTGTCTCAAGCGATGGTATGAATCAATCCCCCCTGATGGATGGCCAGCCATTGTCCTTTCAAACCACGATATGCCTCGCGCCATTAGCAGGTTTGGAATGGGAAAAAATCGAGATGCAAAAGCTAAGGTCGCTGCTGCATTTCTACTAACCACTAGAGGAACCCCATTTCTGTATTACGGAGAAGAGATTGGCATACTAAACGTTAAGCTAACGCGAGGTCAAATTATTGACCCCCTCGGCAAACGCTTCTATCCTATCTATGCCGGCAGAGATCGCTCTCGATCTCCTATGCAGTGGGATAACTCCCTGTATGCAGGATTTAGCAGAGTAACCCCATGGATACCCATAAATCCTTGTTACAAAAAAAATAATGTTGAGTTTCAGGAATTAGATAACCTATCATTGCTTTCGTGGCATAAGGCACTAATTGCGCTAAGAAAAGAACACAAGGCTTTGCATCGAGGCAATTGGATTTCGGCAGCCGATGGAGATAACGGTTTTTTAGCCTTTTACCGCATATTTGAGGCAGAAAAAATACTCGTAATACTAAACTTTACAGATAACAACAAAAGATTCTCGCTTGGAAAAGAATCAACTTTTCAGGTATTGCTCTCAACCCAAATGCCAAATAAGCAAAAATTTAGAACTACAGAACTGAGCATCGATGCTTATGAAGTTAGCATTCTGCAGGTAATGTAATTGATTACAAAAACCATAGAAAGCACTCTCTAGACAGGCATTTACTTGCCAGTTTTTTTTGCACTTTCTATGGTTTTCGAAAAGGTGAATGTGCTATTTGATTACTCCTTAGGCAATTCTCCTACACCTCCATTTAGCGGCGAGTACCAATCGACTTTGCGCGATATGTGCATTACGACCGCCAATGCAACAAACAGCCCAATACTACCCATTGTCAGCGCATAATCTTCCAGCTGAAGAATAGTAAATAGGAACAGATAGAGCACTACCAAAACTCCAATCAATACCATTGACTGTTTTTTGTTGTTAAATATTGCAACTGCATAGGAACCAATAAGTGCAATAGTACCCATAGATGCAATTATGTAGGCAATTGCAAAACCTAGCTGCTCTGAGAGAGAGATAAGCAAAGTATAGAACACACATAGTGCAAAACCCACAAGTATATACTGAACCGGATGAATCTTGCGTCGGTTCAAGATTTCGGAGAATAAAAACACCATAAAGGTAAGGGCTATAAACATAAGCGCATACTTGGCTGCCCTCTCCGACTTTTGATAATGATCAACAGGGAATAGCAAGTTAACCCCAAATGCCGATTCATAAACATCGTAGCTGCTACCCGTCCACTTTTGCGGGAAGTTGCGGTTCAAATTAAGCACAGTCCAGTCGGCACGGAACCCATCCTGCTTAACGGCACGATTATCGGGAAGAAAAGCTCCGTCGAAGCTTGGGGTGGACCAAGGCGACTCGATCTCAACCTTGGAGACCTTTCCCAATGGAACAAATCGCAATGCGCTGCTGCCTTTCAAATCTAACTTGATACTGTATGCATATTCACTTGCTGTATCCACCCTAACCCTTGCAGAAACACCTTGTTTCAGAATATCTTGGCTGTCAACTCCCGGTGACACTTCATAGTTGACACCGCCGAACTCAACAGTCAAATCATTTTTAATTCCCCTCATATCGGGAATACCCAACGAAATGGATGCTTCATCCCAAATAATGTCCGATGGGGCGATTTTCCACTCTCCAAAGTCCGGACGCTTAAACTTACCACTGATTTGTAAATTGGTAGTATATACAATTACCTTATAAATTCCTCTATAACGGATTTCGGGATCCATTTTTCCGACAATATTGAGCTGCTCCGGCAAAAAATGGGCATACTGGCGTACCACAACCTCCTTGCCTTCAACCACGCTTCGGTGCAGAAACGGAATAGTAATAATAGGCCCGGCAATTGTCTGCTCATTCCCCCACTTGCTACTTATCTCTTTTACCACCTCAACGCTGTTTGATTGGCGCTCTTGAATAAGGCTGCGAATCATCGCTGCAGGAATTAGGAGGAATAAGGCAAGAATTCCCACCACAAAGATCTTTAATGAAACCGACTGGGATACCCAACCGCGAAAATCGTTTGTTGCCATAGCTTCTGACTAACTTTTAGGGTTAAATACCCGTAGAACGTGTAAACACATCAATCTGTATAGCCAAACTATTAAAAAAAGTTAACAAGAATTAAAATGTTGAGATAAGACATTATAATACTACATATCGACCTCAACGCGACCCAACTAATGTTTTAGATATTGAAATAATTTAGAGTTCAGCTGATCTGGATTAACTGGCTTAGATAGATAATCATCAAATCCGTAGTAAAGCAACTTTGTTTGATCACCTGGCATAGCAAATGCAGTAAGTGCAACTACCATAATTTCCGGTTTTACCTCCTTTATTCGTTGCATTGCCTCTATTCCGTTCATTAACGGCATCTTAACATCCATTAAAATCAGAGAAACCTGATTGTTTTTAAGAGCAATAGAGACAGCTTCTTTGCCATCTTTCGCAACAATTACCTTTCCATTAACATCCTGAATATATTTTCCAATCTGGATTTGACTTTGAGTATCATGCTCGGCCACAAGAATAGTATGACCGGCTATATCGAGACCAATATGGCTGTCATCCTTCTTTTGCCGCGATGGATTATTTTGGTTTACAATTGCATTATGCAAAACGATGCTAAAAGTGGAGCCTTTCCCGAGTTCGGACTGGACAGTGATCTCACCATCGAGCAAGGTTACCATTTTCTTGCAAATTGAGAGACCTAGTCCAACACCATCGAATTCACGAGAGAAGCTGTCATCTACCTGACGGAACGGTGCAAATATTATATTGAAGTTCTCGGAATCAATACCTTTACCTGTATCCTTAACAAATATTGTAAGATCATCACCAGCAACGGAGAACCCATATTCCACAGATCCCTGAAGTGTAAACTTAACAGCATTATCAATAACATTAATGAGCACTTGTCTCAACTTAGATAAATCGCTGAAAACCATTATGCCCTTCGTGCTTTTTGATGGAATATACTGTACTTTCAGCTGCGATCGATTCCACTTCTTTTGGGCTTGACCTGCAGCTTGATCAAGCGATTCAAACAACCCAGCAATCTCAAATGGCTCAATCTTAACCTTGACCTCTCCAGCATCGAGCATTGAGAGTTCGAACATCGATTCAATTATACCCAAGAGGTGTTTTCCCTGTTGGTTTATAATTTGGCTAAATCCAGTAACCTTTTCAAGTTCATGAACGCCTGTAAGTATTTGGCTAAAACCAATAATAGCATTGAGAGGGGTTCTTAATTCGTGCGACATAGTGGCTAAAAATGTGGATTTTAGCCTATCGCTCTCCTCTGCCTTCTCCTTGGCCTTGATTATATCCAGCTCAAACTGCTTTCTCTCCGAAATATCAATATTTATTCCAAGAATCCCCTGCACCTCACCGTTTTCCACAATTGGTGCAGTGATTGATTGTAAGTTCCTCCTAACACCAAACTTATCCAGATATTCTAGCTCCTCCTTAACGGTTTCGCCCTGATAAATTCGGCGATTAGTAGAGGTCCATTTTGCCAATGTTTCATCGGAAACACCCTGCATATCGGGTGTATTTCCAATCATAGACCCCCAATACTCTTTTGAAATCTCATTTTGCAAGAAACAAACGCCATTGATATCGCGCGCCCAGAAATCGAATGGAATATTATTGATTGTTGAATTCAATATGGCTTCACGCTCCCTTATTTCCGCAACCTTTCTCTGTATCAATTCATTAAACTCTTCTAGCTGAGTATTTGCCTCCGACAACTCTTCATTAAGCGCCCAGTGCTCCTCGTTTTTCTTTTTGAGAAGCAATTCGTTCATCTCTGCAATCGCCTTCGATCGCAACAATTTAGCTTCATACTCCTTTTGCTCCTCTAACTTACGTGTCAATAAAATATTTTGGTAAGCCAACGAGTTTATCTCCTTTGCAAAAATGGAAAGGAGATCGGTAATTGCAATAAAGCGATCGGGCGACATAAAGGTCATCTTTCGATACTCCTCTAAAACTAACATCGGGTTAACATCAATCGCTTTGGCAAACGAAACCAACTTCTCTTCATTCACATCGCCCACACCAGTTTGACCGATCATCCATATTGCAACCAACTTATTACCAACGTAAATCGGAGCCCCTGCATCCTTAAACCCACAACCACCACAACTTTCTATATGAACAACACCCGTTTTAACCGCTATTTGTCCAATCTTTGCATCTGAAGCCGCACATATTGCTCTTCCCTTTTCGGTGCTACGTATGAGGTTACATACACTGCAAAAGTTGCTAGGTCTTGTTATGGGTTTGCCATTTACATCGGTAATAATCGATCCTACACCTAACGCTTTTGCAAATGAATCTTGAACTAGCTGTAGATGATCTATCTCAACTACATCTGTCAAACTTAATTCTGGCATCTCAACATCAGGCATGAGAATCTTATCCAGCTTTAACTTTAGCTGCGTCTCAGATTGCCGCAACCTCATTTCACTTTGTTCTGCGCGCTCTTTTGCCTTAACTATCTCTTGCTGGTTAAGAATACGGTCTGTGATGTCTTGAATTGTACCTAACATCTTAACGGCATTTCCTTCGGCATCATACTCAATTTCGCCTATACCAGACACCCAACGTACCTGTCCATCACAAATACGGATTACTTTATAATCCTTCTTAAACAGACCATAATCCTTAATGCACTGATTTAGATACTCAAACATTTCATCCTTCTGCTCAGGTGCAATTATCTGTCCCCAACTATCAATAGTCCGTTCGAAATTGTTATCAATACCAAATATCTCATCCAACACGCCGGAGCTCATCCAACTACCTTGCTTAAAGTCGAGAATATAGTGTCCAACCCTTGCTACTTCTTGAGCCTCGCGAAGAATTCGTTCACTTTGCTTCAACGCTTCCTCTGCAAGTTTCCGTTCCGTAATATTCTCCTTTACACCAACAATGTGCGAAATATGGCCATCATCATCAAAAATAGGAGATATTACTGCCGACTCGTAGTATAGTTCTCCCGATTTCTTTACGTTTTGGAACTCCCCACGCCACTCTTTCCCATTTTTAACCGTATTCCACATCTCTTCAAACACGTCCGGTGGTGTAAGACCTGACTTTAAAATTCGCGGATTTTTTCCAATAGCTTCTTCGTAACAGAATCCCGTAACTTTAGTGAATTTTGAATTTACATATTCAATTATTCCCTCCGAATCAGTTATCACGATAGAAGCAGGACTCTGTTCTGTTGCGTTAGAAAGCATCCGCAGCATGGCTTCAGTTCTCTTGCGCTCAGTTATGTCTCTTGTAATATTCATAACGGAAATGACTCCTTGATATTGAATCAGCACAGCCCTCATTTCCACAGCTATAGAGTAACCACCTTTATGCCTCAATTTAGTCTCAAAAGAAACGGAACCCTTGGTTTGAAGAGTAATTTGTCGCCGCTCCATCAACTCAGGAGTTGGCTGATTTTCAATATCCATTGGACTAAGTAACAACAACTCTTCCTTGCTATATCCAAGCATAGCGGCAGCAGCCCTGTTCATTTCCAAAAACTTACCGGGAACATTATCGGATCCAATGCTAAAAATAGCAATGCCATCAATATTCGCTTCAAACAGAGTTCTATACATCGATTCACTTACAACGAGTGCCTCTTCCATTGCCCTTCGCTCAGAAAGATCAATATCAATGCAAAATAGTTCTGGATCTTGGCCTGGAATCGAAACAACTGTATGACTCGAAATCACTGAAACATATGTACCGTCTTTGCGCATTAAGAGCATCTCCTCCGAAAATCCTCCGCTGCCTGAAAGAATCATTTGGGCTATACTTTCACTCATATCACCCCGCTTTCGAAGGGGTATAATCAAATCAAGCAGATTTTTTCAGACAACCTCCTCGGCAGTATACCCATAAAGCACCTCACTAGCCCTATTCCAATACTTAATAGTACCATCTACAGTAAATCCACGAACAGCAATATTCGAAATGGTCTCAAAAATAAACCGAAACCGAGACTCACTTTCTTTAAACTGATTTTCCAGCTGTTTGCGATCTGTTATATCACGAAATGATCCTACAATTGCATAGGGCTGGCCCTCTTCATCGTGTAGCAGCTGCATATTGACAAGGCCATACACTCTCTTACCATCCTTATCGTGCCCTACAACCTCTAAGTCTACAATCTTTCCATTCGTAACCAATCGTTTAAGATATTCTTCCCACTTATCCGGCTCATCATAAAGCATTGCGATTGGCTTTCCTTTCAACTCTTCTCGCGAGTATTGCGAAAATGAGGAAACACTTGGAGAAACTTCAAGTATTATTCCCTTTACGTCGGTTTCGTAGTAAACGTCCTGAATGTTGTCAAAAATGGTCTTATAACGTTGTTCTTGTTTTCCTATAGACACATCTTTCTTTGCCAACAACGCAAGAAGCTTATTATTCTCGCGCTCCAACCTTATTAATTTGTCATGCAACTCCTCGTTATCCATCATACGAACAGCTATAAAGTTTCCCTTCCCAGCACTACTAATAAGGTCCAACCTACTTCAAAATGCATATAACCTCCCTTGATCGATTATTATCTTATTAGGAGATGATTTTGGACATAGCAATTTACTGTTTTTTTAAACATGCTTAAATAAGTTAGCCCCAAAAATGTATAAAAAAACACATCTGGGGCTAGCGGGGAATTGTTGAAAAAAAAATCTACTTTTCAGACAATTGATCTACTAATTTAGGTGAAGTCGATTGAGTTAATGCAACAATTTCCATCGAAGAAAAAACTTTATCGATATCCAGAAGCATTACAAAACCGTCACCCTGTTGGATTATTCCCTCTATAAACTCTGCCTTATACCGACTTCCAATGTTTGGGGCCTCCAAAACCTTATCCTTATCAACCTCAAGCACTGCCTGAACTGAGTCCACTAAAACACCAAGCTGAGCTGAAGAATTATCCATCTCGACCTCCATCACAACAATGCAAGTGTTTGATGTAAAAACAGTAGGCTGCATTCCAAACTTCATGCGAATATCAATAACCGGAAGAACTCTCCCCCTCAAGTTAATTATCCCCTTCATGAATGCCGGAGCTTGCGGAACCTCCGTAATTTTTGTCATTTCTAGTATGCTTAGCACCCTGCCAGCGTTAGTGGCAAACTCTTCTTCACCTAACTTAAAAGAGAGGTAAGAGTTGATATGCAAAATGTTATGCTCTGCCATAGCTCTTCTTTTTAATTGTTTGACCTCACAATTTCTCTACGATAAAAGCGCACTCCGAAACCAATTATATAATGCAGATTAAAAACACCTTTCTTTTGATACCATACATTGTAAATACCACTAGCGCAAATTACAACTCATGCAATGGTTAACCATAATTTGAATGATGAGATGAATCAACTTTTTCAGCATTTAGTCAAAAAACGATTAAGTAACGAACACAAAGAGGGGAGAAAGACATTCAGAAAGCAGTAGCCCAGCAAAATGGACTACTGCTTCCTCAAAGTAAAGGGCTATAAGGACTCCGATTCGAAAAACAGAAATGCACCACTAGCTAAAACCTTTCGTAACCACTATCACCATTAGAATCGTGCATCTTAAATGCAACCCCTTGCGAAGTCACTTTTTCAACGGGCGCATTAGTATTCACTTTCCGGGTTTGCACTGGTGCTTTTTTTGCGTTACCATACTGTTTTAGGTTTGTTGCAACGCCTCTAATTGTCGCATTATTACGCTTATCAATCTTAAAGTAAGAAATAATCTCCTTGAGCTGCTCGGCTTGGCTAGCGAGTTCCTCCGATGCCGTTGCCATCTCCTCAGAAGATGCTGCATTTTGTTGGGTAACTTGATTTAGTTGCTGAAGCGCGCTATTGACCTGTTCTGCACCACTATTCTGTTCTATGCTTGAAGCGGCAATCTCCTGAACCAATCTTGCAGTTTTTTGGATTTCAGGAACCACTTGATCCAACATTTTACCTGCCTCGTCAGAAATATTTACTCCCTTTTTAGATATCCGTTCAATCTCATCGGCAGCAACCTTACTACGCTCAGCTAACTTTCTTACCTCAGCGGCTACAACAGCAAATCCCTTGCCCTGCTCTCCTGCACGAGCGGCCTCTACCGCTGCATTTAATGCCAATATATTTGTCTGAAAAGCAATATCACTAATTATGCTAACCTTTTCGGCTATTTCGCGCATAGAGGTAATGCTTAACTTTGTTACCTCATTGCTTTTACTTATTCGCTCAGCACCTAAAACGGCCAACTTGTCAGCCCCTTGTGCATTATCGGTATTCTGCTGGATATTAGCAGACATCTGTTCCATTGAAGCCGAAACTTCCTCGGCCGAGGAGGCTTGCTCGGTGGCACCTTGCGACATCTGTTGCGACGACTCGCTCAGCTGTAAGCTAGCTGCTAGTATATTCTCAGACCCACCAAGAACGTTAGTAACAACTTCTTTCAGCTTATCCACCATCGCTTGAAGAGAACGAGCCAATGCGCCAATTTCATCCTTTCTCGAAAGATATGCCGCCTCCATATCAATCGTTAAATCTCCTTGGCTAACAATCTCAGCAAAACTTACCCCCTTCTTTATTCCGGTTGTAATTGAACGGGTAATTGTGCTACTCAATACTACGGAAACAACTACACCTAGAACCACAACAATCACCAGAACAATTTCAGAACTGTGTGCCTTTTCTTCGTTTAGCTGGCATATAGTTTGGGTATTCGATGTGTTATTGTCAGTAATTTCTACAAAAGTCCTCCCCATCCTATCCGAGATCGGCACCATCCTTTCATAAACCTTATGGTACTCCTCAAACAGAGCAACTCTCTCCTTATCTTCGTTTACATTCGCAAGTTTTTGGATTATAGCATCCAATTCAACATAAATAGCCCGCCAATCGGCATACTCTCCTTTTACTTTACTTATCAACTCCTTTCCCTTCTCGGAGAATCGTTGACGCTCTGCAACAGAAGTCCAAGCCTTATCAACTATTTGCCAACTTGATTGCCGCTTTTCGTATATCTCTTGGAGCTGTGTTTTTATCTCTTCTTGATTTTCTAATGTCAAGACCTCAAGCGTTTGAGATCTAATCATCATGCGCTGATAGTTTATTTGAGAAAGATCAATTAAGTCAGGTATTCGATTCTGACCTACACCCTTTAGATCGTCGGAGACATTTGATAGTCGAAAATAACCAACACTACCAACTATAACCACGACAACCACCATGAATAAAAATCCTATAGAGATTTTCATTCCAATTTTCAGATCTGAATATTTCATAACATGTGGATTTAGAATTCATTTGAATTGGAATGCAAATTACAACTCGTTAAATACCTAACCACTGTTTGATCGGTGATATAAATCAACTTTATGAACTATTGATCAAAATATAATTAGCCATGAGTTCAATTAATGATATAAAATCAGGGCAAAACTACAAACAAGTAAATAACAACATACTAGATAACTGCACGTTAACGCACAAACAATTTAATGCCTACAAAAACAACATAACCGATAGATTTACTAGGATATTTAATGTCAGTTACAATTCCAAAGATGGTATAAAGAGGTATTATACAAATAAACAGATTGAAGACACATAGCAAAACCAATACTTTATAAAAACAAAAACGGTAGTCCAACATGATTGAACTACCGCTTATAGCAAAGAAGGTAAATATCTTATTTCCAGCTGCGCAACTTATACCAGCGGTTGGCAAACAAAAGAATTATGGCGTAGCAGGGTATCAATATCCAGTAGGCATTTTGCGAACCAATGATATCGGCAAGATAACCCCAAACCAACGGAAGTATAGCACCACCGGCAATTGCCATTATAAGCAATGCCGAACCGGTTTTAATAAATCGACCGAGGTCATGGATAGCAAGCGGCCAAATAGCCGGCCAAACAAGCGCATTTGCCAGCCCTAGAAGAGCAACAGCGGTAACTGATATTGTAGGAGTGCTAAAAATAGCAACCAACGAAAATAGAATACCAAGTATTGCGGAAATTTCGAGTGCGCGACGTTGGCTTACTACTCTTGGAATAAGCACAATACCTAACACATACCCTATAATCATTGCCACTAGAGTAAGCGATGTAAATACTTTTGCCGAATCGATTGGAAAACCTTGAGCAATACCATATCGAATAATAGTATCCCCGGCAATTACTTCAGCCCCAACATAGAAAAACAGGGCAATTGCACCTAATATCAAGTGAGGAAATTGGAATATATTAGTTTTTGTGGCTACAGCTTTATCTTGCTCACTTTCAGGCTCACTTTCAACTTCTGGAAGTGGAGAATAACGAACCATGAACGCTAATAAAACAAGAACACCTGTCATTACTAAATAAGGGGCTATGACCCGACTTGCCAACGCATCCAATGCATCTACACGAGCAACACCATCTAACTTAGCTAGGTTTGCAACAAACACATCGCCATCATTAAGGATAAAGTATGCAAGAATAAGAGGCGCCAAAGTTCCGGCAACTTTATTGCATATTCCCATGATGCTGATACGACGAGCGGCAGTCTCGCGAGGACCAACAATCGTAATGTATGGATTTGACGCGGTTTGAAGAATAGCTAGCCCTGTTCCCATCACAAACAATCCGAGTAAGAACAACTCATATATACGAGTTTTAGCGGCAGGGACAAAAATCAAGGTTCCTAATGCAATGACCAGCAAACCAACCATCATCCCTTTCTTAAATCCGGTTTTCTTCAAAACCCAAGATGATGGAAGCGCCATTACAGTATATGATATATAAAAGGCAAAAGCAACGAACAGCGCTTGAAAGTTAGTAAGTTCGCAAGCAATCTTCAGGTAAGGAATCAGAATCCCGTTGAGCCATGTTACAAATCCAAAAATAAAAAACAATGCTCCAATAATGGAGATAGAGACTATATATCCGCTCCCTTTACTTGTAGCAGCTGCTGCTTGACTGTTAGGCATAGGTAATTGTTTTGGTTAGCATCTAATTCTATTAACGTTTATGGACGAAAGGCAAAGGTAAAAATTCAACACAACCACACAATGATTAAAGTCTTTTATGCAAGATTTTATGCCAAGGATAAAAACGATAAAACCCCGCTAGAAG
>JACCEE012206844.1_pt1 | contig 11980 bp, 11 predicted proteins | sample 7449931 | NCBI WGS metagenome assembly JACCEE01 (sample SAMN15323457, study PRJNA562643) | freshwater metagenome | isolation source: river surface water | place: USA:Blue River Watershed | collected 2017-08-19 | reverse complement strand
GCAGAGTTTGGCAGGAAGATCCATTAGCGGGGCTATCTGGGGCCGAATCTACTGATGACGAGTCGATGGAATCCCTTGCTGGTGATAAACCGTGGCTGGATATCATTGAAAAAGCAAACAGTTACAGCCCGGTGCTGCAGGCGAATAAAACCAATAGCCGTACAGCTACAGAATTAACGGACGCTGAAAGTCCTGTTGTCGTCATTGATCTCAAACAACAACTGGCAGAGTTAGGTATTTCAAATCCGACAGCAGAACAAAGCAGCCTGACCGAGCGTGCAAGCTCAAAAGTCTCGGCCCTAAGCGATGTCACTAAAACCGAATCCAAAACTGCAGCAGCTACCGGACAGATGACCGCAACCGGTTCAATTGAAGCAGGGGTAACGCCAGATAAACCGGAACCACAATCGGCAGGTGCAGCAGTTCCCGTTGTTGCAGCTTTGCAAGACACTGTGGCAGAGGCAAACAGCGCTGATTTCAGTGATAAGGGACAACTGCTGCAGTCTGCTGCCGATGAGTCTGCAACCAAGCTACCAACTGCAGTAGCGACAGTTCCGACGCAATTAACGAATGCAGCAGGTCTAACGGATCCGAAGGTCGTGACCCGATTGGCTGCGGACTCAGGGGGGGCTGCACCACTGAGCGCCTCAAACGCGCCGGCGAGCGGGTTGCAGACATTGGCGAGGACTGATGAGCCAAGCGGCCAGCTGCCAGGGCAGCCAGAAATCGCGGCGGGCACAGGCATTGAGAAAACTGCAGCGGATCAAAGTGATAAGCAGGCTGCCAAGACTACGGTTGGATCTGCATTGTCAGCAGTTGATCATGTCGCTGCGCAACAAGAGACTGACCGTTTAGTTGCCGGACAACAAACCGTCGTTGTCACTGCAATACAAGCCGGTACTGTGACCGCGAATCGGCCAACCGGAACACAGACCACCGGCAGCGACAAAGCGCCGGCCGCCAATGCTTTCGCCGTGCATTTGCGTGCAGTAAACCAAACGCAGCAGCAACAGCAACAGCCCCAGTCTGGCGCTGAGCAGCAACCAGGCCAAGGTCAGGCCAAAGCAAATATTGATATGTCCGCGCTGAATTTATCCGGACCTGTGGCCTCGGCTACGCCGGTATTCGCCCAGCAATTGCAGCAGGTCACAGAAACCACTCCGGTCGCTGGCACTGCCGGCCATGCCATTACATCAAGTGCAGCGATAACACCAGGCAATACGACTTTGCTGTCAGCACGTCCGGCTGAATCCGCAGCCTTGCAGCCACCTTTGGCTTTAACCGAGCCCACTGCCGCACAACAAATCAAAGATCGGGTCATGGTGCAAATTCAGCATAAATTACAGACTGCGGAAGTTCAGTTACATCCAGAAGAGTTGGGGTCCATGCAGATTAAACTGAACTTGCAGCAGGATCAGCTCAGCGTACAGTTTGTCGTGCAGCAAGGCGCTGCCAAAGAAGCATTAGAACAACAAATGCCGAAACTCAGGGAGTTACTTGAACAACAAGGGATTGCGTTGAGTGAAGGGCAAGTGGAACAACGCCAGTCCCGTTCGCAACAGGAGCAACATTCAGCTCGCCACGGCAATCACGCCGGTGCAGAGTCTGAACTTGCAGCAGTCCAGACGGTACAAATGAAGGTTTCGGACCGAATGGTTGATTTTTATGCATAAATGCCGGCTAGATGCAGTCAAAACAGCCTGATCTGACGATGTTGATTGCCTTTGTTCCGTAACGAAGTAAATAATAACGAAAACAACAGGTACGGAGTACAGCAATGGCAGCGGAAAAAGAGCTCGAAATTGGTGATGGCGGCAGCAAAAAGAAAAAAATGATCATCATTGCGGCAGCAGCTGTAGTGTTGCTCGGTGGTGGTGGTGCCGCTTTTATGATGATGGGCGGGGATCCGCCGCCAGCAGCTGAAGGCGCGCCAGCTGAAGGTGCTCCGGCCGCAGAAGGTGCTGCACCTGCAGCTGACGGTGCTGCAGCCGCAGCGGGTGGACCTGAAGTTGGTTCTGCCTTATATGTCGGGATGCCACGACCTTTTGTCTTTAATGTCGCGGGAGCCAATCGCGATCGTCTGGTGCAAATCAAAGCACAGCTGTTGGTGCGTGGCACTCAGAACGAAGAAACAGCAAAACAACATATTCCACTGATAGAAAGCACGATGCTGCGGACTTTCAGTAAAGCCAATGCCGATGAGTTAGTGACGGCAGCCGGCAAAGAAACGATTAAAGCGGCAGCGTTAAAAGATGTACAGGAAGCGCTGAAAGGCGTGGCAGGTTCTCCTGTGGTAGAAGAGATCCTGTTTACCGGGTTTGTAATGCAGTAAGGCCGGTGTTGACCGGAGGGCGACAGATTGACAGATTTATTATCCCAGGACGAAATTGATGCGCTATTGCATGGTGTCGATGACGTTGAAGAAGAAGAGATAGAGGACAGTTCCGGACCGGGCGGCAGACGCTCGGCCATGGAATACGACTTTTCTTCGCAGGATAGGATTGTCCGTGGCCGGATGCCGACGCTGGAGATGGTCAACGAACGTTTTGCCCGCCATATGCGTATCAGCCTTTTTAACATGATGCGCCGTACTGCCGAAGTCTCCATCAACGGCGTACAGATGATTAAGTTCGGTGAATACGTCCATACCTTGTTTGTGCCAACCAGCTTGAACATGGTGCGGTTCCGGCCATTAAAAGGCACTGGCCTCATCACGATGGAAGCACGGTTGGTTTTTATCCTCGTTGACAACTTCTTTGGTGGTGATGGGCGTTATCACGCAAAAATTGAAGGCCGCGAATTCACACCGACAGAACGCCGTATCATCCAGATGCTGCTGAAGTTAATCTTTGAAGATTACAAAGAAGCCTGGGCACCCGTGATGGATGTGTCGTTTGAGTATCTCGACAGCGAAGTAAACCCGGCGATGGCCAACATTGTCAGTCCCACTGAAGTCGTGGTGATCAGTTCATTTCATATAGAGCTGGATGGTGGTGGTGGTGACTTCCATGTTGCATTGCCATATTCGATGCTGGAGCCCATCCGCGAACTGCTGGATGCCGGTGTGCAAAGTGACAAAGAAGATACTGACTTACGCTGGAGTAAAGCGCTGCGCGACGAAATCATGGATGTGAAAGTCAATCTGACCACCAAAATGATGGATGTGGAATTGTCGCTGGAACAAGTGATGAATCTCAAAGCCGGTGACATCATCCCGGTCGAGATCCCGGAAACCATTACGGTATTGATTGAAGATTTGCCGACTTATCGCGCGAAGATGGGTAAATCCCGCGACAATGTGGCATTAAAAATTGTAGAAAAAATCAAACGACCAGAATCAGTGAAGTCTGAGCTGCATGTCTTTACCAAGGGTGGTCGCCGCTTGGACAGCGACGCCGATATCAGTGAACTGGAAGCAGATTTGGTCTTGAATGAACGCACAGAGGAAAAATGGTAATGGCTGACGATAAAGATACCATGGACGAATGGGCTGCCGCATTGGCCGAAGCTGAAGGCTCCGGTGACATTGTTGAAACAGCAGAACTGGACGAGCTGCACGAAGAGAACTCGCCGATCTCCGGTGACGAGCGGCGCAAACTGGAAACGATCCTCGACATTCCGGTCACTATTTCGATGGAAGTCGGTCGCGCCAAAATCAGTATCCGTAATCTGTTACAGTTGAACCAAGGCTCCGTAGTTGAATTGGAACGCGTAGCCGGCGAACCGCTGGATGTGCTGGTGAACGGGACTCTGATCGCCCACGGTGAAGTGGTTGTCGTCAATGATAAGTTCGGTATCCGGTTGACCGACGTGATCAGCCAAATCGAACGTATTAAGAAGCTGCGTTAGCATGCGTTCACCGCAGCTGTTCTGGCATGGCAGGTCTAGACAATGGTTTCTGGGCTTAGCTGGCGTGCTGAGCGCTCAGAGCGCTTGGGCACAGGTGGCGGAACAGGCTGACAAGACTGCTGCGCCGCTGAAGCAAACTGCCAGTTTGCCGGGGCTTGGTCAGATTGTCATTTCTTTGGCGCTGGTGGTTGCAGCCATTGTGTTGCTGGCATTTTTGTATAAAAAACTGCAACTGAAGATGCCCGGCTCAAAACATTTTAAAGTGATTGCTACCTTGCCGGTCGGACAGAAAGAACGACTCTTAGTGATTGAAATTCAAGGAAAACAACGCGTGATCGGTGTCACACCACACAGCGTCAATTTCCTGTTCGAACTGGAAAATTCCCTGCCAGAAGAAAAGTTGGCATCAGACTTTCATACGCAGTTACAGTCGTTTCTGAAAAAGTAATCTGCTGTTATGTTCCGAATCCTTATTTTGCTGCTGGTGCTGGTCAGTCCGGCAGTTTTTGCTGACAACTCAGGGTTGTCAGCATTGCAAATCACCACCAATCCTGATGGTAGTCAGGAATACAGCGTCACTTTGCAAGTTCTGGCGATGATGACGGCGCTGAGCTTTCTGCCAGCCGCATTGATTATGATGACCAGCTTCACCCGCATTATAATTGTTCTGGCAATTCTGCGTCAGGCGATGGGCCTGATGTCGAGTCCGTCGAATCAGGTGTTAGTTGGTATCACGTTATTCCTGACGTTTTTCATCATGGCGCCAACTTTTAAACAAGTGAACGAGCAGGCGATCCAACCTTATCTGAAAGAAGATATCACGTCGGTGCAGGCGCTTGATGCGGCGATTAAGCCAATGAAGGCATTTATGCTGCATCAGACCCGTATCAAAGATCTGGAAACCTTCGCCGAAATCGCCGGACATCCGAAGGTAGAAAACAATCAGGATTACCCTATTACCATCGTGATCCCGGCCTTTGTCACGTCAGAACTCAAAACCGCGTTTCAGATTGGCTTTATGATTTTTATCCCATTCCTGATTATCGACCTGGTCGTGGCATCAGTACTGATGGCGATGGGGATGATGATGCTGTCGCCGATGATCATTTCGCTGCCGTTTAAACTGATGATGTTTGTATTAGTGGATGGCTGGCTGCTGGTCATGGGTACACTTGCCAACAGCTATGGGATAGGAGTCTGAGATGACGCCAGAAACCTTTGTCGACATTCTTAATAACGCACTTTATCTGGTGATACTCCTGGTAAGTATCATTATTTTGCCATCGCTGGCGGTTGGACTTGTTGTGTCAATCTTTCAGGCGGCAACTTCAATTAACGAACAGACTCTGAGCTTTCTGCCACGACTGATTGTGACCTTACTGGCACTGATTTACGGCGGTCATTGGATGACGCAAACATTGATGGATTACACCGTCGCGCTGTTTTTATCTATTCCGACGCTGGTGAGCTGAGATGGAATACCCGTTATCCGTGTTGTTGCAGGGCATAGCGGATTTCCTATTACCGCTCTGCCGGGTCGGTGCGATGTTTGCGCTGATGACCGGCATTGGCGCCAAAACAGTGCCGAACCGGATTAAGCTTGGCTTAGCGGTGATGTTTACGCTGGTGATCATGCCGGTGATACCGCCGGTTAAAGATACCAATCTGATGTCGGCCTTTACCGTGATACAGGTGATGCAGCAATTGCTGATCGGCACGGCAATGGGCTTTATCTCGATGATTTTCATCAATACATTCGTACAGGCTGGTCAAATCTTGGCGACACAGACTGGTTTAGGTTTTTCGTCGTTAGTGGACCCGGCCAGTGGTATTAGCATCCCGACTATCGGTCAGTTTTACCTGATCCTGGCGACATTGATGTTCTGGGTCTATGACGGTCATCTGATCATGTTTCAGATGATTGTATTTAGTTTCGAATCGCTGCCGATTAACGGGGAGTGGTGGGACGTTGACAACTATCTGACTATTGCCGAATTCGGCGGCTGGATTTTTGCCACCTCACTTGCGATCACACTGGCCCCGGTCACGGCGATGCTGCTAGTCAACCTGGCCTTTGGTGTGATGACCCGCGCCGCGCCACAATTGAATATTTTCTCCATTGGTTTTCCAGTCACGATGATTGCAGGTTTGTTTATCCTGTGGCTGACCATGAACACCTTTATGTTTCATTTTAATCTGCAATGGCAGCACGGCATCGAAGTGACGTGCAAGCTCATTGGTTGCTGACGGAGGAATGCCATGGCTGCCGACAGCGATATGGAAAAGACCGAAGACCCCACGGGTAAAAAGCTCAGTGAGGCAGCGGAAAAAGGTAATATCGCCCGATCTCAGGATCTGGGCACCGCGCTGGTTCTGCTGGGTAGCAGCCTTGGTATTCTGATCTACGGTACAGAGCTTGCCGAAGCGACATTACAGGTATGCCGGCGGCTGTTGAGTCTGAATCAAAAAGATGTGCAAGACCCGACGATGATGTCAGCGGCGTCTTATGCTGCCATAGCGGCAGTCACGCCGGCATTTCTGAAATTGTGCCTGGTGATCCTGATCGCCGGTTTTGTTGGTAATACGTTGCTGGGTGGTTTCAATTTTACTTGGTATGGTGCCAGTTTCCGACCGGATAAACTCAGTCCTTTAGCCGGAATCAAACGGATGTTCAGCGTCAACTCATTGATTGAGCTGGTCAAAGGTGTTTTAAAAGTGGCTGTGGTGTCCGGCTCAGCATATTTGTTATTGAAGCTGTTTTTTGATGACATTATGGCGTTGTCGCTAATGACCAGTCCGGATGATATTGCCGCCTCCGTCTATTTATTATGCTGGATGTTTTTTGGCTTGTGCGCCAGTACCTTATTGATTGCTGCTATCGATGCTCCTTATCAAAAGTGGCGGCACATTCAGCAGATGAAAATGACTAAACAAGAAGTCAAAGACGAATATAAAAACTCTGAAGGTAACCCTGAAATCAAAGGTCGGATCCGCGGTATGCAGATCCAGATGTCCCGTCGTCGGATGATGCAGGCTGTTCCCACTGCTGATGTGGTTGTGACGAACCCAACTCATTATGCAGTGGCGCTTAAATACGAACATGGCAAGCAACGCGCCCCCGTAGTTGTAGCAAAAGGGGTTGATCAGATGGCGTTATATATCCGCCAGATCGCTGAAGCGAATAAGGTCCCTATCATCCGCTCGCCGGCACTGGCACGTTCTGTCTATCACACCACCGAATTGGATCACCCAATTCCGGAGCAACTTTTTTCTGCGGTGGCACAGGTGTTAGCCTATGTCTTTCAGTTGAAAGTGTATCGGCGCGGCAAAGGCCAAAAACCAAAAGCATTGGCGAAAGATCTACCAATTCCGGAAGGTTTCCGTCACTAATCAGGCTTGAATCGGCTGCGTTGTTCCATCATGGAACGGTTTTTGCCTTAGCAGGGAGTATGTCAATTTTCCGACGGAACTCCCATGCAGTTAGCCAATGTCCTGACTCGGTTTGACCGGTCCCACCTGCAACATCTGAAGGGGATCGGTACCCCCTTATTGATCCTTGCCGCTCTGGCGATGATTGTGTTGCCGATGCCGCCTATTCTGCTGGATATCCTGTTCTCATTTAATATAGCGCTCGCATTGGTCGTGTTATTGGTGACGATATACGTTCGAAAGCCACTTGAATTTGCCATATTTCCATCGGTGCTGCTGGTGGCGACAATCCTGCGGCTTGCACTCAACGTGGCGAGTACGCGGATCGTGTTATTGGAAGGCCATACCGGCCCGGATGCAGCAGGCGCGGTCATTGAAGCATTTGGCCATGTAGTCATCGGTGGCAATTACGCCGTTGGTATTGTCGTCTTTGCCATCCTGATCATTATCAACTTTGTGGTGGTGACAAAGGGTGCCGGCCGTATCGCAGAGGTCACGGCACGCTTTACCCTTGATGCGATGCCTGGTAAGCAAATGGCGATTGATGCCGACTTGAATTCAGGCTTTATTGACCAGGACCAAGCGCGTAAACGCCGCGAAGAAGTCACGGCAGAAGCTGATTTCTATGGCTCAATGGACGGTGCCACCAAGTTTGTAAAAGGGGATGCCGTAGCCGGTTTGATCATTCTGTTTGTTGGACTCATCGGCGGAATTTTTATCGGTACATTGCAACATGATTTGCCTTTTGGTGAAGCGATGGAGGTATATACGCTGCTGACAATTGGTGATGGTTTAGTCGCGCAAATCCCTGGCTTACTGCTGTCGATCGGCACCGCAATCATTGTAACCCGCCAAAACAAAGAAGCAGACCTCGGCGAACAAATGAGTGGCCAACTAGGCAACTTGAAAGTGCTGACAATCGCTGCAGTTTTGCTCACCATCATGGGCATAGTACCGGGTATGCCGCATTTAGCCTTTTTAAGTTTGGCCGCTTTATTAGGTGGCACAGCCTATTTCGTGCACAAAAAATCAAGTGTGCCAGCGATAACTGCGGGACAGGCCCGTTCCGAACTGGTCCCATCTTCTGATCTGACACCACAAAAGGAAATTAGTTGGGATGATGTTCAGCCTGTCGATGTAATTGGTCTGGAAGTGGGCTATCGCTTAATTCCGCTCGTGGACAAAGCACAGGGCGGCGAATTACTGGCCCGGATCAAAGGGGTGCGGAAGAAACTATCGCAAGAGCTGGGATTCCTTATTCCGGCTGTTCATATCCGTGACAACCTGGATCTGGAACCCAATACTTACCGCGTTACCCTGATGGGAGTTAACACCGGTCAGTCAGAACTGCGGCATGATAACGAACTGGCAATTAATCCAGGCCAGGTGTTTGGTAATCTGAAAGGGATTGCTACCAAAGACCCGGCGTTTGGCCTGGATGCCGTGTGGATCCCACGTAATCAGCGTGAACACGCCCAGACTTTAGGTTACACCGTAGTTGATGCCGCCACTGTGGTCGCGACACATTTAAGCCAAATACTGACTAATAATGCCGCGAGTCTGCTTGGCCATGAAGAAGTGCAAAATCTGCTGGACATGCTGGCGAAGACGTCGCCAAAACTGGCCGAGGCATTGGTGCCGGATACGCTGCCACTGCGTTCTGTGGTCAAAGTGCTGCAGAATCTGTTGCACGAAGGTGTGCCGATCCGAGATATGCGGACTATCGCACAAACCTTGGTGGATACCGGTGCCCGCAGCCAGGATATTGATGTTCTGACAGCGTCCTGCCGCATTTCACTCCGCCGTCTCATCGTGCAGGAAGTCGCCGCCGGTGCTGCAGAAATTCCGGTCATGACTTTTGCCCCTGAGCTTGAACAAATGCTGCATCAGTCGATGCAGGCTGCAGGGAGCGATGGCGCTGGCATTGAACCAGGTCTGGCAGAGCGGATCCAGCAATCGCTGCGCGAAGCGTCACAACAACAAGAATTGGCTGGCGAACCTGCGGTCTTGCTGACTTCCGGCATTTTACGCAGTGTGATGGCACGATTCGTGAAGTACACCATTCCAGGATTACGGGTTTTATCCTACCAGGAAATTCCCGACGACAAACAAGTACGGATAGTCAGCGTGGTTGGCCAGGCGGGTTAGGAGTTAAACGATGAAAATAAAGCGCTTTGTTGCAAAAGATATGCGCACAGCATTGGCGGAAGTGAAGGAATTTCTGGGGCCAGACGCGATTATTCTATCGAATAAAAAAGTAGCCGGAGGCATTGAGCTGGTTGCAGCGGTAGACCCGGAAGCCAAGCCCGGTAAGGCTCCTGTGGCTGAAGAACTGCAAAAGCCCGCTGTTGCTACGACTGGCAGTCAGCTCAATATTCGTGTGGACGATGATGAACCAGAACAAGAGGCGCCGGCAGATTCGTTGCGTGCGCTACTCGCCCGGCAGATGATCAAACAACAAAAAGCCCATGCCGAGCCGGCCGTTACAAACGACAAAAAATTGACTACAAAAGTCGGCGCTGAAGTTTTGCAATCGCCACTGTTGAACAAAAATCGTCCGGCTGCGCCGCAAGAGCGTCAGAATACTGCCACTGCGCCAGTCGCTACTGCAGCGCTGGCGGATTTCAACAAGCTACAACAGCAACAGATGCAATTGATGCAGCAGCAATTTGACAGCATGCGCCAGGAAATGGGCTCGATGAAGCAGTTACTGCAGCATCAGGTGTCTGGGCTGATGTGGCAGGACCTGGCACGACGCGAACCGGTCCGGGCCTTGGTGATCGATAAACTCTGCGAATTGGGTTTGTCAGAAGCAATGGCTGATCAACTTGCCTGCTTTATGCCAGAAGATATCGCTGATGGCGATGCCTGGGAATGTGCTCTGGAGTTACTGGCCGGTCAGCTGACCACGACCAATGACGATCTGATGCGTCGCGGCGGTGTTGTGGCTTTAGTTGGCCCGACCGGCGTCGGAAAAACCACGACTGTCGCCAAACTCGCAGCGCAATTTGCCCGTCTGCATGGCCCGGAACAGGTCGCTTTGATTACAACTGATACTTTTCGTATCGGCGCATTTGAACAGCTGGCCACTTTTGGTCGTATCATTGGTTGTCCGGTAAAACAAGCTAAAGATCACGAAGAATTAGCCTTACTGTTAACGCAGTTGCAGCAACGTAAACTAATCCTGATCGATACGGCAGGTATGAGCCAGCGCGACGTTCGTCTGGCAGAGAAACTCTCAGCGCTGATGCATAATTCGCGTGTCAAAATAAGAAGTTATCTGGTATTGTCTGCGACCTCGCAAGCCCGTGTAATGCAAGAGACCGTGGAACACTTTAAACGAATTTCATTGTCGGGTTGTATTTTCACAAAACTTGATGAATGCTTAAGCTTGGGTGAAATTATCAATATCGCAATTCAAAATGCTTTACCAGTCAGTTATTTGACCAATGGTCAACGGGTTCCTGAAGACATTGAAGCTGCTCAGGCCAAATTGATGGTAACGCAGGCTGAACAACTCCGACTGGCGCATAGCAATGCAGGCCATCAGTGGTATCAGGATGTAGCAGCCCGGGCGGATGGAACCTATGCATAATCATGAATTAATGTTTGATCAAGCCAGCGGCCTGAGAAGAATGAAAAAGCAGATGGTAAAAGTAATAGCAGTGACTGGCGGGAAAGGCGGTGTTGGTAAAACCAACGTTACGCTGAATCTGGCTATGGCTATGGCCCAAATGGGTAAAAAGGTTTTAGTGCTAGACGCCGATCTCGGCCTCGCCAATTGTGACGTGATGCTAGGTCTGCGTGTCGAGAAAAATTTGTTCCACGTGTTGGCCGGCGAAGTCGAACTCGACGATATTCTGATAGAAGGTCCATTTGGCATAAAAATCGTGCCTGCGACTTCTGGCACACAATCAATGACGGAACTGAGCCCGGCCGAACACGCAGGTCTGATCAGGGCTTTCAGCGAATTACGTACCCCTTTTGATGTACTACTGGTCGATACTGCAGCCGGTATTTCTGACATGGTATTGAGCTTTTCACGCGCCTCCCAGGATGTTCTTGTTGTGGTCTGTGACGAACCGTCATCCATTACCGACGCGTATGCACTGATGAAGATCCTGAGTCGGGAACATGCAGTGCAACGTTTTAAAATTGTCGCTAATATGGTTCGTAGTCTGCGCGAAGGGCAGGAATTGTTTGCCAAGTTAAGTCGGGTAACAGATCGTTTTTTGGATGTCACGCTTGAACTGGTCGCGACTATTCCTTTTGACGAGAACGTGCGTAAAGCGGCTCGAAAACAACGCGCTTTTGTTGATGCATTTCCAAAAACACCGGCCTCGCTGGCGGTAAAGACGCTTGCGACCCGCGCCGTGCAGTGGCCGGTTCCACCCAGCGCTTCGGGGCATCTGGAGTTTTTTCTTGAGCAGTTGGTTCAGCCGCAATCGGAACGGCGGGGGATGATGTGAATAGTCGTTTAGCAGCATATGGCGGAAATAATCAGCTACAGTTGCTGGTAGAGAAACATGCGCCACTGGTTAAACGAATTGCATACCACTTATTGGCGCGTTTACCTGCTAGTGTACAGGTCGATGATTTAATTCAATCTGGCATGATTGGTCTGATTGAAGCGGCAAAAAATTTTGACGATACCAAAGGTGCCAGTTTTGAGACCTTTGCAGGGATCAGGATCCGCGGATCT
>JACCEE010627852.1_pt1 | contig 11980 bp, 10 predicted proteins | sample 7449931 | NCBI WGS metagenome assembly JACCEE01 (sample SAMN15323457, study PRJNA562643) | freshwater metagenome | isolation source: river surface water | place: USA:Blue River Watershed | collected 2017-08-19 | reverse complement strand
GCATGCTTGGTTTGAAGTAAGGAGCGGGTTAAATGAGAGTAAAGCGCGGAGTACACGCAGCTAAGAAGCGTCGCACAACTCTTGAGCGTGCCAGCGGATATCGCGGACAACGCTCACGTCTTTTCACAAAGGCAAAAGAGCAAGTTACGCACTCAATGGTTTATGCATTCAACGACCGTAAAGATAAGAAGGGCGATTTCCGTCGCCTATGGATCCAGCGCATTAACGCTGGTTGCCGTGAGCACGGTCTTACATACAACCGCTTCATCCAGGGTCTTAAGGCTTCAGGTGTTGAGGTAGATCGTCGCGTTCTTTCAGATATGGCGACAAATGATCCTGCAACATTCAAGACTCTTGTTGATGTAGCTCGCAAGAGCCTTGCAGCACTCTAAGTTCCAATAATGATTGAGAGCCTTAACTCGCCGCATATCGCGCGAGTTAAGGCTCTTATTGGTTCTAGGGGAGTAAAGGAAAGAAAGAACGCCGGCCAATTTGTTGCCGAAGGTTTGCAATGTGCACGTGAAGCCCTCGTTTCAAAGAGTGGCTCTGCAATTGAAACACTGTACCTAACCGCAAACGGAAGAATTAAAGTTGAAGAGATAGCTGATTTATCTTCCTTTAATGTCGTTGATGTCAGCGATGAAGTAATGAAGCAAATGTCTGAAACGATTACGCCTCAAGGAATCATCGCAATCTGCACCATTCCACACCTTGATTTGAACTCTATTTCGCTCAATGGTTCCCGTAAATTTATTTATCTTTCAGAGGTTCAAGATCCCGGAAACGCTGGAACAATTCTGCGATCTGCCGATGCATTTGGAATGGATGCGGTCATCACATCACCTGGAAGCGTTGATATGTATTCACCAAAGGTTGTCAGAAGCACAGCTGGATCGCTGTGGCATATTCCAGTGTTTGAGTCGATTCCGATTGAAGAGCTCACCACATTAGGTGTCAAAGCCTTCTCATTAGGAGCAACTGGTTCCATCGCGCTTGATTCATTTGTTGCAACGACAGATACTGTCGCCGTTTTTGGTAATGAGGCTCGTGGCTTATCCACCGCCCAAGCCGTTGATCAGATAGAGGTCGTGAGCATTCCAATGCCTGGCAATGCTGAAAGTTTGAACCTTTCTGCCGCCGCCTCAATTGTCATGTATCACCTTTCAAATATGCAGGCCTCACGAAGCGCTAACCGATAGAGTTCTCCCTATGCGCGTTGAGGAGATTTCAACCTGGGTTGAAGATGCCCGAAAGGCTTTCGCCTCCGCTACCGATTTAGATTCTCTTAAGCTCGCTCGTTTGGCGCATTCGGGGGATAAGTCTCCAATCGCTTTGGCTTCACGTGGCCTCGGATCCCTATCACCTGAAGATAAAGCCTCCTTCGGAAAGGTCATTGGCGAGGCCAAGGCTGCAATCGCTCAGGCACTTGCTGAAGTTACCGCAGCGCTCGAAGCAGAACGTGACCGCAAAGTTCTGTTAGAAGAAGTTGTCGACATTACCTTGCCGGTCAATCGTTCTCACCGTGGTGGATTGCACCCAATTTCGATTATTAAAAATGAGGTTTCAGATTTCTTTATTGAACAAGGCTTCGCAGTAGAAGAGGGACCAGAGCTTGAATCAGGTTGGTTGAACTTCGATGCCCTTAATATTCCTGCCGATCATCCGGCACGAACAATGCAGGACACCTTCTTTATCGAACCAGTTGAGTCAGGAATGGTTCTACGTACCCACACCTCGCCGGTTCAAATTCGCACGATGTTAACTCAACAACCACCTATCTACGTTGTTTGTCCGGGACGCACCTTCCGTGCCGACGAATTAGATGCAACGCATAGCCCCGTTTTCCACCAAGTCGAAGGTCTTGTCATTGATAAAGGAATCACAATGGCACACCTCAAGGGCACGCTCGATAACTTTGCTCGTCACATGTTTGGCCCAGATGTAACCACTCGTCTTCGACCATCCTTCTTCCCATTCACTGAGCCAAGTGCAGAAGTAGATATTTTTTTCAACAACCGCTGGATCGAATGGGGCGGTTGTGGAATGGTTAACCCAAAGGTTTTGGCGACTTGTGGAATTGATACCGATCTTTACAGTGGTTTTGCTTTCGGTATGGGCCTAGAGCGAACTCTTATGGTTCGTCACGGAATCACAGATATGCATGACATTGTCGAAGGCGATCTTCGTTTCACACGTCAGTTTGGAGTTGGCCTGTAATGCGCGCTCCTTTATCGTGGATCAAAGAGTTTGTTGATATCCCTGCATCGGTTACAGCTGATCAAATCTCAGACGGACTGATTCGTGTTGGCTTTGAAGTTGAAGAGATCATCCATCAAGGTGCGGATTTAACTGGTCCTTTGAAGTTTGCAAAGGTTCTATCGATTGAAGAGATCACTGAGTTTAAGAAGCCAATTCGCTACGTAGGGCTTGACTGTGGCGAGGGTGAAACACGCTATGTTATTTGCGGTGCTACCAACTTTGCGGTGGGGGATTTGATTGTTGCTGCCTTGCCAGGAGCAATTCTTCCCGGTGATTTCAAAATCGGTGCACGTGAGACGTACGGAAAGACTTCCAACGGAATGATCTGTTCTGCTCGCGAACTCGGAATCAGTGATGACCACGAAGGCATCATGGTTTTTGCCGAAGGTGAAGTAACCATCGGTGCAGATGCGATTGAAGCGCTACAGATTAACGATGTGATTTTCGATGTAGCTGTTAACCCTGACCGTGGTTATGCGCTGAGCATTCGTGGGATTGCTCGTGAAGTTGCAGGATCGTTAGATCTGAAGTTCACCGACCCTGTTGATGCATTACGCAACCTTAAGTTTGAGGAAACCGGTAAAGGCGTAACAGCGACAATCGGCGACACATCATCTGCTTCTGTGTTCTATCTACGCACCCTTTCAAACTTCGATCCAAAAGCAACAACACCTATATGGATGCGTCGCCGTATCGAGAAAATGGGAATGCGTTCTATCTCCTTGGTCGTTGATGTAACTAACTATGTGATGCTTGAGCTTGGTCAACCACTTCACGCATTTGATAAATCTAAAATCAAGGGTGGGCTAACCATCAAGCGCGCGGGTTCTGTGCAAAAGTTTAAAACTCTCGATGGAGTAGAACGTACATTGGATCCTGAAGATTTGATGGTCTCTGATGATGAGCAACCTTTAGCTCTAGCCGGAACTATGGGTGGCCTCTCTTCTGAGATCACCGAGACAACAACTGAGATCGCTCTAGAGGCGGTTCACTTTTGCCCTGTATGTATTGCAAAGAACTCTCGACGCCACAAGCTCTCTTCAGAGGCTTCACGACGCTTAGAGCGAAGTGTTGACCCTTCACTAGCCGAGTTTGCATCAGCCCGATTTGTTCAGCTACTTACCGAGCACAGTTCAGCACAACATGTAGCAACCGTGGTAGCCGGTGAACCGATCTATGCACCATTGGTAACCATTGATCCAAACTATGTTTCGAAGACTTTAGGTTTTGATGTTCCTGCGACAAAGGTTGCAGAGCTGCTTCGAGTAGTTGGTTGCGATGTTGATGAAAAGAGCTTCACCGTGGATCCTCCATCATGGCGCGCTGATTTATTGACCGCTGCGGATCTAACCGAAGAAGTAGCCCGCATGATCGGCTACGACAAGATTCCATCAATTCTTCCTCCTCGGCCTTTGCATGCGACTTTGACTCCGACGCAGAAGCGTCGTCGCGCAGTTGCAACAATGTTGGCAAGCCGTGGGTTGGCGGAGGTTCAGACCTTCCCATTCACCAATCAAGCGACGATTGATTCCATGGGATTTGTAGGAGAACGCGCTTCAACATACAAGGTTGCAAACCCAATGTCTGAAGAGTTCCCACTGATGCGTGTACATCTAGTTCCGGGGCTCATTGAAGTTGCGCAGCGCAATATCAGCCGTGGTGCAAAGGATTTCGCGATCTTTGAGATGGGATCGATCTTCCGCAGCTCTCAGAAGTTAGTTCCAGCGGTATCCCCAGATTTGTCTAAGCGACCAGATCAAAAGATCATCGACGAGATCTTTGCAAGTGTCCCAACTCAGGGGTATCACGTAGCTGGTTTACTTGTAGGAAAAATTGAGAATGAAAACTGGCAAGGCAAAGCGCGTTCATATAATTGGCAGGATGCAATTGCTTACGCACAGGACATTTTGGCGCTATGCAATCTTGATTGGAGCATTGCTCGTTCTGATTTAGCGCCATGGCACCCTGGACGATGTGCAGAGTTAATTGTGGATGGAAAAGCGGTTGCGCACGCTGGCGAACTTCACCCACGTATCGTTGCCGCATACGGATTGCCGGAACGTTCAGTTGCCTTTGCAGTAGCCCTCAACGCCCTTCCTGATTCAACGTTGGTTCGTCCAACTACTGTAGGAACCATGCCTGCAGCGGTTCAAGATGTAGCTCTAATTGTTGATTCAACGGTGAGCGCGGCAGATCTTGAAGGTGCTCTGCGCGAAGGTGCGGGGGATTTGCTTGAGTCAATTACTCTCTTTGATCGTTACGACAAAATTGGCGATGGCAAGGTTTCACTTGCATTCACCCTTGTGTTCCGCGCTTCCGATCGCACGCTTACTGGCGATGAGGTTTCAGCGATGCGAGAAGCGGCAACTGCTGTAGCAGCGGCAAAGTTCGGGGCGGTCGTCCGAACCGCATAATTATGCATAAGATTGCATAATTATAGATATTCCCTTACCCTTAACCCATGAAAACAGCGGTTATCGGTGCAAGCGGCTATGCAGGTGGAGAGCTTTTACGTCTGCTTGCTACACATCCCCATTTTGAAGTCACAGTTGTAAGCGCTTACTCAAATGCGGGGGAGCCGGTCACATCTGTTCATCCTCAGCTTCAAAGTTATGCAGGTCGAAACTTCGTAACCGCAGAATCAGTGGATTTCTCCGCGATCGAACTTGTATTTCTTGCGCTGCCACATGGTGAATCAGCTGCGCTTGTATCTAAGATTCCTGCACATGTAAAGATTGTAGATCTGGGCGCAGATTACAGATTAGAAGATCCTGCTCAATGGGAAAAGTATTACGGTGGCAAGCATGCAGGTGCATGGGTCTATGGATTGCCAGAGCTTGCGGTCGGTCAACGTGAGGCAATTAAAAAGGAAAGCAAAGTTGCAAACCCAGGGTGTTATGCAACATCGATTTCGCTCGGAATAGCACCTGCAATTTCTGTTGTCGATAGTTCAGACATTGTCGTGGTTGCAGCTTCTGGTACAACCGGTGCCGGAAGAAGTGCAAAGATTAATTTAATTGGTAGCGAAGTAATGGGCTCCTTGACTTCCTATAAATTTGGTGGAGTCCACCAGCACACGCCTGAAATCGAACAAGCTCTTTCATCGGTTGCTCAGAAAGAAGTAAAGATTTCATTTACGCCGATATTGGCTCCAATGCCGCGTGGAATTCTTTCAACAATAACCGCAAAGCTGACAACTTCGATGAATACGCAGCAAGCCCATGAACTATATGCAAAGCATTATGCGAACGAGTTTTTCGTAGATCTCTTGCCGTTGGGACAGATGCCTAAGACCAGTGCGGTAACAGGCAGCAACAAGGTGCAGATGCAAGTGGCAGTCGATGAACACAGTAACCGTCTTGTCGTTTCCGTTGCGATCGACAACCTCGGTAAAGGTGCCGCAGGTCAGGCGATTCAAAATGCGAATCTCATTTGTGGTTACTCTGACATTACCGGTCTGGCACTCGACGGTATCGGCTCATGAAACTTCCTCAAGGCTTTAGATCAGCGTCGATTGCTGCAGGTTTAAAGAGCACGGGCGCACTAGATCTGACAGTTATTGAGAATCAAGGTCCAAGATTCAACGCCGCAGCGGTTTTTACAACCAATCAAGTGGTTGCAGCTCCAGTGATCTGGTCTCGTCAAGTGGCAAAGGGCGGATTAGTTCGCGCAGTTGTACTCAATAGTGGTGGCGCTAATGCCTGCACGGGCCCACAAGGATTTGCAGATACTCATAAGACGGCAGAGCATGTCGCACAGTTACTCAATATTTCATCCGGCGAAGTAATAGTCTGTTCGACAGGATTGATCGGTGAACTTTTGCCGATGCCAAAGATCATTGCAGGTTTAGATTTAATAACACCTGCCCTTAGCCAGGATGGTTTGCACACCAGTGCACAGGCGATCATGACAACTGATTCTGTTCCCAAAATCGCAACCGCATCCATTAACGGTCTGGAGTTTGCAGGTATTGCAAAGGGTGCAGGAATGTTGGCTCCTGCATTGGCAACGATGTTGTCAGTTGTTATGACTGACGCTCTGGTATCTGAGAATGTTCAAGAGATATTTAAACGTGTGACAGATCGGACGTATAACCGAATCGATTCAGATGGTTGTACATCCACTAATGACACAGTTCTATTCATGTCATCGGGTGCTAGTGGTGTAGAAATATCCGACAGCGATCTGGAAAATATGTTGATGCAGGTGTGTGGATCACTTTCTGGACAGTTAATCGCAGATGCGGAAGGTTCGACAAAGACGGTTGCAATTAAGGTACTCAACGCTGCTTCAGAGAGCGATGCGGTCGAAGTTGGGCGTGCATGTGCTCGTAACAATTTATTGAAGGCGGCAATCTTCGGAGGAGATCCAAACTGGGGTCGAGTTCTTGCAGCAGTTGGAACCGCCGATGCTCATATGGATCCTTTATCAATAGATGTAAAGCTCAACGGGGTTCAGGTCTGTACTAATAGCGCCCCAGATGGCGATAAGACATTGGTGAATTTTGAAGCTCGCTTGGTAGAGATTGAGATCGACCTCAAAGTGGGTACAGCAACGGCAACAATCATGACAAACGACCTTACCCATGATTATGTACATGAGAATTCTGCGTACTCAACATGATCGTTGTTAAATTCGGCGGACATGCCATGAAGGATGAAAACGGTAACTTTTCAAAGGCTATTACTGCGGCTTTGGCTATGGGCGAAAAGGTCGTCGTTGTACATGGTGGAGGACCTCAAATAGATGCAGCCCTTAAGGAACGCCAGATCACCAGCGATTGGATCGGCGGCTTCAGAGTCACAACTCAAGAAATCTTCGATGTAGTTGAGGAAGTTTTGGTCAATCAAGTTGGGCAAGAAGTTGCAGCTACATTACGCAAATCCGGAATCAAAGCCCAGGCGTTATCTGCGCGTACCTTGCCCACCGTGATTGCACAACGTCGAACCAAGTTGATTGATGGAACCCCCGCAGAGCTTGGCTTCGTCGGGGATGTTCAATCTGTAAATCCTTCGCAGCTTTTGGATCTTCTGGAACAAGGGATTGTGCCTGTAGTGGCTCCAATATCTTCGGATTCAGATTTAGTTACAGGACTTAACGTCAATGCAGATTTTGCAGCAGCCGCTATCGCGGCATCGCTTCAAGCTTCAGCGTTGATTGTTATGACTGATGTTGCGGGTATCTACCGCAATTGGCCTGACAAGGATTCTCTGATTCAAGAAATTAGCGCAACTGAACTCGAAACTTTAAAAGCAGGCTTTGCAGAAGGCATGGCACCTAAAGTCCAAGCTGCACTCGATGCATTGTCTTTTGGGGCTAAAGCGGTTCGAATTATTGATGGTACCGATCCCGATAGCTTTGCATCAGCGTTGGCTGGTTCAGGCGGAACGCTGGTGGTTGCATGACAAACAAGAAGTTAATTAACCGTTGGAAAGCCTCGGTCCAAAATAATTATGGAACTCCAACGATCGCTCTGGTTAAAGGATCTGGAATTGTCGTAACCGATGCAGATGGAAAGAAGTACTTAGATTTTCTCGGTGGAATCGCTACCAACATTCTGGGACATGCGCATCCATCAGTTATCAAGGCAGTTACACAGCAAATCAGCGTCTTGAGTCACGTCAGTAATTTCTATGCACATCCAAATGCAGTCGAACTTGCAGAGAAATTGAGTTCGATGACGGGAGACAAAGGCGCAAAGGTTTTCTTTTGCCAGTCTGGTGCAGAAGCAAATGAGGCAGCCTTCAAGCTTTCGCGCAGAACTGGAAAATATAAGGTTGTAGCTGCACAAGGAGCCTTTCACGGTCGAACAATGGGTGCTTTATCGCTTACTGGACAACCATCTAAGCGCGAGCCGTTTCTGCCACTTGTAAAAGGGGTAAAGCATGTTCCTTACGGTGATATTGATGCGATGCGTAAAGCGGTAACCAGAAAAACCGCGATGGTGATTATTGAACCAATCATGGGCGAGGCCGGCGTAATTGTTCCTCCATCCGATTACTTATTACAACTTCGTGCATTATGTGATGCCAAAGGCGCATTACTTGTTATCGATGCCGTCCAAACAGGAATGGGTAGAACCGGTGACTGGTTTGGTTACGAGTACTCAGGGATCACTCCGGATGTAATTACTCTGGCTAAGGGTCTTGGCGGCGGACTTCCTTTGGGTGCGATGATCGCACTGGGTTCTGCAGCAAACTTATTTGAAGCCGGTGATCATGGATCTACCTTTGGCGGAAATCCTGTAACAACTGCAGCGGCGCTATCGGCGATCAAATTCATTGAAACAAAAAAGATTTTGAAGAAGGTGGAAAAACAGGGTTTACACCTCATTCAAGAGCTCGCTTTGATTCCAGGAGTCAAAGAGGTTCGCGGTGCTGGTTTGCTGATCGGAATCGAGTTAGAGGATTTGAAGGCAACAGATGTTGCTAATGATTTGCGCGAAGCAGGCGTATTGGTAAATGCTGCAAATGCAACAACTATTCGATTAGCGCCAGCCTTAATTGTCACCGATGCACAAATTGCAAAATTCCTCGCCATTTTCAAGAAGGTAGTTGCACATGCCAAGTAACGCTCAATCAGTTTCAGCGCGCAGAGCAAAGGCAATATCTCTGATCCAGTCTGGGCTTGTTCATTCTCAATCTGATTTAGTAAAGCTGTTGAAGAAAGCTGGATATGCGGTTACTCAAGCCACCGCTAGTCGCGACCTCGAAGAAATCGGTGCGGTAAAGGCACGCAACAAAGATGGAGAAACCACCTATCAAATTCGCGAAAGCTCTGATGATGCAATTGTTCGCAGTACTCCCGTGCCATCGAAACTGATTTTGTCGGTCGATCACAGCGCCAATCTTGCGGTCATTCATACGCCACCCGGGGCGGCACAGTTCTTGGCTAGCTCCTTGGATCACGCCGGTTTAACCGGTGTTATCGGAACCATCGCTGGTGACGACACGATTATTTTGGTATCCAAGAAAGCCACTGGTGGGGCACATTTAGCGAAAGAATTGCTCGCTTACGCACAAGGAGAAGGAAAGAGGAAGTAATGGCTCTATGGGGCGGACGTTTCGCGCAAGGACCTGAGGATTCGGTCTTTGCCTTGTCCAGAAGCGTTCAATTTGATTGGCGACTAGCTCCCTACGACCTTCGCTCATCTATGGCCCACCTTGCGATTCTCAAGAAGAGTGCGCTGATTTCACCCAAGGATGCCGAACTCATTCACGCCGCTCTCAAAGAGTTAATGCAGCAGGTTTCCAATGGTTCATTTACACCTCATGATGGTGATGAGGATGTACATAGCGCCCTTGAACGTGGATTGACTGAAAAGCTTGGCCCGGTCGGGGGAGCGCTACGCGCCGGAAGATCCCGCAATGATCAGGTGACCACAGATCTGCGTCTTTTCGCGATGGATCACATCCTTGAAATAGCGGGGCTCATTACTCATTTGCAAACTGCGATTCTCGAAAAGGCCGCTGAGTATGTCAATGACCCAGCACCCGGCTTTACTCATATTCAACATGCACAACCCGTTTCTTTTGGGCATGAACTGGCAAAACATGCACATGCCTTTGCTCGAGATCTAGATCGAATTAATGATTGGCTAGCTCGCACTTCAGTGAGCTCACTTGGCGCAGGGGCACTTGCCGGATCATCACTTGCTCTTGAACCAGCATTTACTGCAAAGAACTTAGGTTTTGATTCGACTTTTGCTAACAGTATTGATGCAGTAAGCGATCGTGATTATGTTGCTGAAGCTTTGTTTGTGATGGCAATGATCGGAAATCACCTGTCTCGCATTGGTGAGGAATGGACTCTCTGGTCTTCGCAAGAGTTTGCATGGGCCAAAGTTGCCGATGCATATTCAACGGGTTCATCAATCATGCCTCAGAAAAAGAATCCAGATATGGCAGAGCTCGCACGCGGAAAATCTGGTCGTCTTGTTGGAAATCTCATGAGCGTTTTAACAATGCTCAAGGGCCTTCCATTTGCATACAACCGTGATCTGCAAGAGGACAAAGAACCGCTATTCGACAGCATCGATACATTGCTTCTGGTTTTACCAGCGGTGACCGGAATGATTGCAACAACTGATTTTGATCGCGACAAGATGGCACTTGCTGCACCAACAGGTTTTTCTCTGGCAACTGAAATCGCAGATTACCTAGCCAAGAAAAATGTTCCCTTTGCACAAGCACATGAAGCGGCAGGAAAGTGCGACGCAGTGTGCGAGGCCTCTGGTCGCCAGCTACATCAACTGAGTGATGAAGAGTTTTTGTCGGTGCATTCAGAACTTGATGGGGGAGTGCGAGAAGTTCTGACGGTGCATGGAGCGTTGAACTCTAGGACGACTTCGGGTGGAACAGCTCCTGCTCTTGTCACCCAACAAATCAAAGATGCATTGAACGCCAATACAAAAACCCAACAGGAAATTGCCGGCAAGCAGAAGGCATTTTCAGAGATGATGAGCGCATGAACCTGATTGAAGATCTACGCTGGCGTGGCTTAGTAGCCCAATCCACCGATGAGGCTGCCCTTTTAGAAGCGCTCAAGAAGCCAACAACTTTGTATGTGGGCTTTGATCCAACCGCCCCTTCGCTACATGCAGGAAACCTTGTTGTGTTGCTAGTTCTTCGCCGCTTTCAATTGGCAGGCCACAATCCAATCGCATTAGTTGGCGGTGCAACAGGGTTAGTGGGGGATCCAAGCGGAAAGAATGAGGAACGCACTCTTAATAGCACCGAAATTGTTGAGGGATGGGTTAACCGTATTCGCAAACAAGTTTCTGCTTTTCTTGATTTTGATGCACCCAAGAATCCAGCACAGGTTGTTAACAACCTTGATTGGACATCTCCATTAAGTGCAATTGAATTTCTGCGAGATATCGGAAAGCATTTCAGTGTCAATCAAATGCTTTCTAAGGATTCTGTGTCTGCACGTCTTGAAGGTGGCGGAATCTCCTACACAGAGTTTTCATACCAAGTTTTGCAGTCTTATGATTTCCTCGAACTGTTCCGACGCAACAACTGCACTTTGCAAGTTGGAGGTTCAGATCAGTGGGGAAATATCGTCGCTGGTTTAGATCTTATTCGTCGTGTTGAACAGGGAAGTGGTCATGCACTAACTGTTCCGCTGCTCATGAAGGCGGATGGAACTAAGTTTGGAAAGACCGCAGGTGGTTCAGTATGGCTAGATCCCGAGATGACATCACCGTATGCCTTCTTCCAATTCTGGTTGAACTCAGATGATAAGGATGTAATTAATTTCTTGAAGGTCTTCTCTTTCAAATCTCATGAAGAGATTATGGAACTTGAAAAGTCACACAGTGAAAACCCTGGTTTACGAGAAGCACATCGTGCTTTAGCGCGAGAGCTAACATCTCTTGTTCACTCTGAAGAAACTACGCAACGTGTAGAAGCTGCTGCGCGTGCATTGTTTGGTCAAGGAGAACTTTCAGAGCTAGATGAAGCAACACTTTCTTCCGCACTTGCCGAACTTCCACGAACAACCATTTCTGCATCGGAAGAAATCCCAACATGGGTAGACCTCCTAGCAGCAACTGGGGTCGTAGACTCGAAATCAGCTGCGCGACGCATCGTTAAAGAAGGTGGCGCATATCTCAATAATCAGAAGATTTCAGGGGAGGATTTCAGACCCTCAAAATCCGACTTTTTATGCGGGAAATACGCGGTTTTGAGAAAAGGTAAGCGAGATCTCGCTGCCGTCG
>JACCEE012762166.1_pt1 | contig 11982 bp, 10 predicted proteins | sample 7449931 | NCBI WGS metagenome assembly JACCEE01 (sample SAMN15323457, study PRJNA562643) | freshwater metagenome | isolation source: river surface water | place: USA:Blue River Watershed | collected 2017-08-19 | reverse complement strand
ACATCCAAGTTACTGACATCTAAAGCATTTTTAACGATAAAATCACGGCGTGGCTCAACCACATCGCCCATTAAGGTGGTGAAAATTTCATCGGTAGCAATCGCATCTTCAATCGTCACTTGCAACAAGCGGCGATTAGTCGAATCTAGCGTCGTTTCCCACAACTGTTCAGGGTTCATTTCGCCTAAGCCTTTATAGCGTTGAATTTGCTGACCTTTTTTCACTTCTTTCATCATCCATTCAAACGCTTGTTTAAAATTTGTTACCGGTTGTTGCCGCTCGCCCATGCGAATAAATGCCGTTGGGCTAAATAATCCGTAAGTGTCGGTGGCATATTGCGCAATTTTTTTATAATCCAGACTGTTAAAAAACGCCGGTTGTAAAATAAAAATTTTGCTGTTGCCATGCAACCGCTTATCTACAGTGATCGTGTAGTCCTGCTCGTTGGTATAATTTAACTGCAACTTAAAAACCGCGCCGCTATCGTCTTGATTTAATTGTTGTTGTAGATTTTCCAGCCACACTAAAAACTGCCCTTGGTGCTGCTGTAACGCCTCATCAACAACCGCTGCGTAAGTAAGCTGCTGCAAAAATACCGCATCATAACGCCGCGCTAACCGGTTAATAATCGTCATTACGCCGGTAAACTCGTAAGCTAATTTCTCTAACCCAGCCCCTTGAATCAATGGCGCATTTACATCGGTTTGTAACTGTGCTTTATCTAAGGCTTGTTGAATCAAATATTGATCTAATCCGGCATCATCCTTAACGTAATGTTCTTGTTTGCCTTTTTTAATTTTATATAACGGCGGCTGGGCGATATAAATATAGCCGCGTTCAATTAATTCGGGCATTTGTCGATAAAAAAACGTCAACAGCAAGGTGCGGATATGCGAGCCGTCTACATCCGCGTCAGTCATAATAATGATGCGGTGATAGCGCAATTTTTCAGGATTATATTCTTCTTTACCGATACCGCAACCGAGGGCGATAATTAAAGTACCGATTTCTTCGGAAGAAATCATTTTGTCGAAACGGGCTTTTTCCACGTTCAAAATTTTCCCTTTCAACGGCAAAATCGCCTGCGTGCGGCGGTCGCGGCCTTGTTTTGCTGAACCTCCCGCAGAATCGCCTTCCACGATAAAAATTTCCGATAACGCAGGGTCTTTTTCCTGACAATCGGCTAATTTTCCCGGTAAGCCGGCAATATCGAGAGTGGTTTTACGGCGGGTCATTTCGCGGGCTTTGCGCGCAGCATCTCTGGCACGCGCGGCATCAATGATTTTATTGACAATAATTTTCGCAATTGTCGGCTGTTCCAATAAAAATTCCTGCAATTTTTCATTCATCGCCGATTCGACCAACGGTTTAACTTCCGATGACACCAATTTATCTTTAGTTTGTGATGAAAATTTCGGGTCTGGGACTTTTACGGATAACACTGCGGTTAAACCTTCGCGTGCATCATCGCCAGTTGTGGTGACTTTTTCTTTTTTTGCCGCCCCACTGGTTTCAATATACTGATTAATAGTCCGGGTTAACGCGCCACGAAAGCCAGCTAAATGGGTTCCACCATCGCGTTGCGGAATATTATTGGTATAACAAAATACATTTTCCTGATACGAATCATTCCATTGCATCGCCACTTCTACCGTGACACCATCTTTTTCTGCTGCAAAATGAAATACTTGCGGAAATAACGGCGTTTTATTCTTATTTAAATGTTGCACAAACGCGCTAATACCGCCGGTAAATTCAAACACATCTTGTTTATCATCGCGTTCATCGTGTAATGCAATGCGAACCCCCGAGTTTAAAAACGATAATTCGCGCAGTCTTTTTGCCAAAATATCATAGTGGAATTCGATATGGGTAAAGGTTTCACCGCTGGGTTTAAAGCTGATTTTTGTGCCTGAGCCTTCTGCACTGCCGACTTCCGCTAAAGGCGCAACAGGCTCGCCCATCCGATAGGTTTGTTTGTACAGTTTGCCGTTTTTGCGGATTTCTAATAGCAATTCTTCCGACAAGGCATTCACCACCGATACGCCCACGCCATGCAAACCGCCGGAAATTTTGTACGAATTATCATCAAACTTTCCGCCGGCATGTAAAACCGTCATAATGACTTCAGCAGCCGACCGCCCTTCTTCTTGATGAATATCCACCGGAATCCCGCGTCCGTCATCTGTTACCGACACGAAACCGTTGCTGTGAATAATCACCTCAATATGGCTGCAATAACCGGCCAACGCCTCATCAATCGAATTATCCACCACCTCAAATACCATGTGGTGCAAGCCCGTGCCATCGTCTGTATCACCTATATACATGCCGGGACGTTTGCGCACGGCATCTAAACCTTTTAAAACTTGAATATGCGTACTATCGTATTGGTCTGTGGGTTCGGTCATAATTTTCTCTGTTGTTCTTTAAGTTAAGGGTTTTACATGCTTTATTAACAGCCACGCAAAACGCAAAAACGGGCAAGCCTGTTATTAAAAGCTAAGCTTTTTTTACAAATTCTGATTTTAATTGCATTGCCCCAATCCCTTCAATTTTACAATCAATATTATGGTCGCCCTCAATTAAACGCATAATTTTAACTTTTGTCCCCACTTTAATGACCGATGACGAGCCTTTGACTTTTAAGTCTTTTATCACACTCACACTATCGCCTTCCTGTAACAACGTTCCATGCGCATCTTTTACCAATAAGCCTTGTTCAAGCGGTTCTGTCGCAACGGTTGACCATTCGTATGCGCATTCTGGACAAATATACACACCGAGTTCTTCATAGCTGTAAGGTGACTGGCACTGTGGACAAGGGGGTAAACTGCTCATGTTCGCTTCCTAAATAGTAATAATAAAGGGGATGTTATACCCCTGATAAACTAAAAAACTGCACTATTGTAACCTGTTATTTACTCTTACAGCTCAGAACCACACAGCGAAAGGCAAAAAATCCCCTGCGGCTATCTTTTCTGTTTAAATGCTCGCTAGCCTATCTATCACCTAAAACAAAACAAATTTGAAAGTCACTTATAAAACAATAGATTAGCAATGATTCTGTGAAATACTTAAAATTTTGCTACACTGACAAATTTGCCTTGTTTTGCTAAAGTCTTACTATGTCTACAGAAACAAACCCTCCTGCTTTAAAGCTCTCTTGTCCATTACCTTTGCAATATCAACAAATTGTGATGGCACACGGCGGCGGCGGTCGTTTGATGCAACAATTATTAGCGCAAGTCATTCAACCTACGTTTAGTAATGTCTATCTAAATCAGCAACACGACAGCGCGATTGTGACGGTTGCTGAACAGAAATTAGCTTTTACCAGTGATTCTTACGTTATTAAGCCGTTATTTTTTCCCGGTGGTGACATCGGTAAACTCGCGGTTTGCGGTACGGTGAATGATTTAGCTATGAGCGGTGCAAAACCGTTGTTTTTAAGCTGCTCGTTGATTATTGAAGAAGGTTTGAGCATAGAAACTTTACAGCGTATTTTGCAATCCATGCAGAAAACTGCAACAGAAGCCGGTGTTTTGATTGTCACCGGTGACACAAAAGTGGTTGATCATGGCAAAGGCGATGGACTTTATATTAATACCGCAGGTATCGGTGTAGTAGAAACCCGGTTAGTGATTAACCCGTTGCGTATTCAAACTGGCGATGCTGTGATTATTAGTGGTGATTTAGGGCGACACGGGATTGCGGTGATGCTGGAACGCGAAGGGTTAGAATTTGAACATCCTATTAACAGCGATTGCGCTATTTTATCGCCGTTGGTGCAAGCATTATTAGACGCGGGCATTGATATTCACTGTCTGCGGGATTTAACGCGCGGCGGTTTAGCATCGGTTTTAATTGAATTAGCAGGCAGCGCGAAAGTGCATATTGAAATACATGAATCGCACTTGCCTATCAGTGCTTCGGTGCAAGGCGCGTGTGACATCTTAGGATTTGATCCGTTGTATATTGCTAATGAAGGATGTTGCGCCCTATTTTTACCCGCATCACAAGTAGACCAAGCACTGGCGATTTTACATAAGCAACAAAGTGGACAACATGCCGCGCACATTGGTACGGTTCAATCGCTTCACACAAATGGGCTGGTCACCTTAAAAACAACAATGGGGATTGCCAGAGTCTTGGATTTACTCAGTGGGGAGCAACTGCCGCGTATTTGTTAATCACCTGTTTGGCGCATTAAAAAATGGCTAGCCCTAATTCAACTACTAATTTAACCGACGCATATAGCGTTAATGTCATAACAAAAATATAACTGATCATCAGCAACGGTTTTTCCTTGAATGACATTATCAGCGTTTTGTGTTGTCCTGTGCGTTTACGCTGTAAATACAATTCACGTTGGCTGATTTGCCGTTGCTGCTGATAAACAGACAGTAATTGTTGCGCTTGCTGTAATTGCTGAGCTGTTGTTAACCAAATTGCCGGCATAGAAACGCCCCAATTTCCCGGTGGCGTTTCATAAAAATCAATCTGATGATGATTTAACAGCTCGCGCACTTCCGCGGCCTCATCTTCTGGAACCCCGCGTAACGAAAATAATAATATCGGCATAATTTTGTCACAAAGTCGCTAAAAGCCACTATTATAAACGCTAATTGTCATAGGCGATGTCAGGGGTTTATCACGTTTCCAACCTCCTTTTATGATTGGCACTGCTATTGCTTGAAAGTTATATAGCAACCAAAACAGGCTTAAACTCACCAATACCGGTCTTTTTGCACCAAATTGGACAAATCCTGCACCACACTCAGCAATACACGGAGGATGTACAGACCATGACAGCAACTTCACTGTGGACAAATTATCAAGCGCAAAAAACTTATGATGAAATGATTACTGCGCTAGGCGATGCGCGACCACTCTGCTCTACCTTGGGGCAGTATTTACAAACGTTAGATACTGAGGCCTTAAACGGTCGCCGCTCGGCTGCGGAAGCGACCATTTTAGAAATGGGGATTACGTTTACGGTATATAGCGAAAAAGGCAATATTGACCGTGCTTGGCCGTTTGACATCATTCCGCGTTTAATCGAGTTTCAAGAATGGAAACGCATCGAAGCAGGTTTAATTCAACGCTTAAAAGCGTTAAATTGTTTTATTAATGATGTCTATAACGGACAAAATATTATTAAAGACGGTTTATTACCGGCCGAATTAATCACCAGTTCTAGCAATTTTCGCCAAGAGTGTATCGGTATGCGTCCAAAATTTGCCAGTTGGGCAAATATTTGCGGCAGCGATTTAGTCCGCGCTAGCGATGGCGTGGTGTATGTGCTGGAAGATAATCTGCGCGTTCCTTCCGGCGTGTCATACATGATAGGAAATCGCGTGATTACTAAACGGGTTTTTCCTGAATTGTTACAAAATTTGAATGTAATGCCGGTGGATGCGTATCCTACGCAATTGTTTGAAATGTTAATGTCGCTTGCCCCGCGTCCAGACGGCGACCCGCAAATCGCAGTATTAACACCCGGCATTTATAACTCGGCGTACTTTGAACATGCTTATCTGGCGCAACAAATGGGCGTAGAATTAGTCGAAGGTTGCGATTTACTGGTCAAAGCCGATGATTGTGTGTATATGCGTACTATTAAAGGTTTGGAAAAAGTGGATGTTATTTATCGGCGCATTGATGATTTGTTTTTAGACCCGGAAGTTTTTAATAAAGATTCATTGTTGGGGGTAAAAGGTCTAATGCGGGCATGGAAAGCCGGCAATGTCGCATTGGCGAATGCACCGGGAGCGGGGGTGGCGGATGATAAAGTTATTTATGCGTATGTGCCTGAAATGATTAAATATTATTTAAATGAAGAGCCAATTTTACCCAATGTGCCAACGTATTTATGCAGTGAACCGGAGCAATTGAACTATGTATTAGCGAATTTGCCCAATTTAGTGGTTAAACCGGCTAATGAATCTGGGGGGTACGGTATGTTAATTGGCTCACAAGCCACAAAAAAAGACCTGCAACAATTCCGCAAACTCGTGCAAGATAATCCGCGCAATTATATTGCCCAACCGATTTTATCGTTGTCAACTTGTCCGACGTTGTGTAATAACAAATTAGAACCACGTCATATTGATTTGCGCCCGTTTATATTACAAGGTGAAAATAGCTTTGTCACTGCCGGCGGCTTAACACGGGTGGCATTACGCGCCGGGTCGCTAGTGGTTAACTCCTCACAAGGTGGCGGCAGTAAAGACACTTGGATTATCAACACGGAGCAATAATTATGCTATCAAGATCGGCAGAACGTCTGTATTGGCTGGCGCGTTATTTAGAACGCACGGAAAACACCGCCCGCCTTATTAGCGTGACGATGAATTTGATTTACGATTTACCTTACGGCACCGAAGTAGGCTGGCATAATTTGCTGACCATTTGTGACGTTGCCGACAGCTTTAGACAACGCTTTAAAAAACCAACCGAACAAAATATTACGCGCTTTTTATTGGCAGAACGCGATAACCCCAGCTCGTTATTGTCCTCGTTGTCGTTTGCGCGCGAAAATTTGCGTACCACGCGCGAGCTGGTACCGGATGAAGCGTGGGAGCAGGTCAATGAAATTTATTTATACGCCAATCAAAACATTGAAACCTTAGCCAGCCGGCGCGGGCGGGTGGTATTTTTACAAGAAATTATGCGCGGCTGCCAACGTTTTACCGGCTTTATGGCTGGCGCGATGAGCCACAATGACAGTTATCGTTTTATTTGTTTAGGGCGTAATATTGAACGCGCTGACATGACGACACGGATTATTGATTTTAGTACCGTGTTGTTAGCGGAAAACCGTAGCTCAATTCTGCGCGAGCATGAAGGGATTTTATGGCTTAATTTATTGAAATCCTTAAGTGCATTGTTAATGTACCGTAAACAGGTGCGGCAACGGATTAAGGGCAAAGATGTGTTAAATTTTTTGTTGAAAAACCCCGATTTTCCCAGTTCAGTGGAACATTGCCTGCAAGAAATTAACGCCTGCATGAAAAAACTACCCAATGCTGCGCCCTTAATTGCACAGCTTGAACAATTAACGCAACAATTGGGCGCAATTAATCTAACAGAAACCGAGCCTACGCAGTTACATCACAATATTGATAATTTACAGACACAATTCAATAGCTTACACAATAAAATTGCTGAAACGTGGTTTTTGAATACCCTGTCAGCATGAAACGTTTTTATTGTGTTTGTGGTAACGAAATTTTCTTTGCCAATCGCTTTTGCAATGCCTGTGGTGACACTGTAGGGTTTATTCCCGCGCAGCAAATTTTTATTAATCCTTTTGTTCAAGCAGGCTATCGTCTGTGCCAAAACTATGCTAGTTTAGATTGTAACTGGTTGATTAATAATGAAGATATTAATTCTCAATGCTGCGCCTGCCGTTTAACCCGCACCATTCCAGACCTGAGCGTGAATAATAATTTTCAACGCTGGGCAAAACTAGAAGCAACTAAACGGCGGGCATTTTATATGCTGCTGCGTTTAAATTTAACTATTCCAGACCGGCAATTATGCACAACTGAAACGCCGTTATTATTTGATTTTTTAGAAGACAAACGCACCAATCCAGCAGTGAATCTGGATTTTGTCTATACCGGACACGCTAATGGCGTTATCACCATGAACGTTGCAGAAGCGGATGACAGTTATCGCTGTGCCGCCCAAGAATTAATGAACGAAGCGTATCGCACGTTATTAGGACATTTTCGCCACGAACTTGGGCATTTTTACTGGCTACAACTGGCAAAAAATCCACAACAACTGGTGGAATTTCGCCAGTTGTTTGGCGACGAACGTCAAGATTACACCACCGCTTTAGAACAGTTTTATGCTAACGGTGCAAGTGAAAATTGGCAAAATCAGTATATCAGTAGTTATGCCAGTTCACATCCGCTGGAAGATTGGGCAGAAACTTGGGCGCATTATTTACATATCAGTGAAACGTTAGAAACCGCGTATGCCTATGATTTACTTCATCATAAACCACACGCATTTCAGGCTTGGTTATCGGCATGGATGGAGTTTTCCGTGAAGCTGAATGCCTTAAATCGTAGTATGGGAACGTGTGACCCCTATCCGTTTGTGATTACGCAAACAGTGACACGCAAATTGCAATTTATAGACTGTTGGGTAAAGGCTGCGAATCGTCTTTGCTAAATTGCGGCATACTAACAAAAATTTCTTTTAATTTTTCATGCCACATGCGCCGCAGTTTAATTAAATATTCGTTATCTTCTTGAAAACAATAGTATTCGTCAAAACTTAAACTGTCTTTGTGATAAATCGACAATTCAACCGGCGCGCCGACACTGGCATTGCTGCGCATGGTTGAATCCATTGAAATCAAACAACAACGTCCGGCTTCCGGTAAGGGCGTGTCAATGCGTAAAAAACGATCTAATACCGGTTTACCGTATTTATTTTCCCCGATTTGCAAGTACGGCGTTTGCGTGGAAGTGGTGATGCAGTTGCCTTCAGGATAAATTAAATACGCGCCATGCGGTTCGCTACCGATTTGTCCTGCCAAAATAAAAGTCGCAGTAGGATTAAAATTACTTTGCCCGGTGTCGGTGTGGCGGCGTTGTTTTTCCACGCTGACTTTACCTAAATATTCCGCTGCCTCGGATAAATACCGTACCGTGTCCAAATTAAGTTCTGCTTTGTCTTTTCGGTCACGGCGTAGCTGGTCAATCACTGCTTGCGTAGTCGCTAAATTCCCCGCACTAAGTAAAACCATTTTACGATCGGCAGCAGTGGTGAAAGCGTACATTTTACTGTAAATACTGACGTTATCTATGCCAGCATTAGTTCTGGAATCAGAAGTTAAAACTAATCCATCTTTTAGCGATACCGCGATACAGTAAGTCATAGCGAGTCATTTTTTGTTGTTGTGATAGAAAGCTTAAGTTTACTAAAGATAATTCTGTAACGTAAGTGTCATACCTAATTTTTTTATCAAGTAAAATCACAATCAACTAAACAATCAGAAAGCGCGGAATGACTGCGTCAATTTGCGCTATTAAAGCATTGGTTTTTTCCAGTGCGGCTAAAATATAGCCAGCGTTTTCTGTAGTTTTGCAATATAAATAACATTTTTATATTGGCAAGTGTTATCGCCATAAATAACGGATGTTACACGGGAGATTTTTCTGTCTTTTAGTGAAATGTACTCATTATGCACATCGTTTGATTCATACAGAAGGCTATGTGAATGCAATGCTCTGCATGATTGGGGAGTGATACAAGGTTTCTGCTTAGGTTTGGTTGTTTTATGCAAAACAGCAGCCAGTACATTCGCGTTGGCTATTGGTCAGAAGGATGTGTGACTATGTATGAGCGTAAAAAATGGATGCTCTTTATCATCACCTGATTTCCCACCGTGCGCCTAGATATGATGGCAAAAAGGAGGGGTAGCTTATTGTAAACGACTGGAGAAAAAATGAGGCATTTGTTTCGTGTTTTTTCTGGTTTACTTAATGACGTTTGCCTGGGTTATACTGTCACAGCCCATTTATCGCGTCTGAGAAAGTTCTCCAATTCATTGGTAAATGATAGTTGTAAATATTACAATGCCACCGGAGACCAGCGTGAACAATCGAACATCTTAAAAGCCATGCTGAAAATTTATCTATTGTGACAAAATAGCTACGATGCTTAAATTTCAGTGTTTAGTTGGAAAGGCTAACTGATTGTTTTAACTGGTCGGGACGAAAGGATTTGAACCTTCGACCCCTTGCACCCCATGCAAGTGCGCTACCAAACTGCGCTACGCCCCGACAAACCGCAAACCAACATTGTACTATAAAAAATAAAAATTGTGTGTTTATTTCAACAATTCCAATACTTCTTCCAGCTCGGTAATCATCTGGTGCAAAAGCTGTTTGGTACGCAAAGCATCATCTTTATTATCATCACTATCCAAATAAGCTTTTGCGCCGCCGATGGTATAACCCTTTTCGTATAATAACGATCTAACCTGCCTAATCATTAATACATCAGCATGTTGATAATAACGGCGATTGCCTCGTCGTTTGATTGCTGTTAATTGTGGAAATTCTTGCTCCCAATAGCGCAAGACGTGTGGCTTTACGCCACACAAATCACTCACTTCACCGATGCTAAAATATTTTTTTGCCGGTATAGGGGGCAGTTCGTTATTATTACTGGGTTCCAGCATACGCTTCTACTCTGGCTTTTAGTTTTTGACCAGCTCTAAAAGTTACCACTCGCCGTGCAGTAATGGCAACTTCTTCGCCTGTTTTGGGGTTTCTACCGGGACGACTGGTTTTGTCACGCAACTCAAATTTACCAAAACCAGACAGTTTGACTTCTTCACCTTTTTGGAGAGATTCTTTTATTTCTTCAAAAAATAATTCAACCATATCTTTCGCTTCGCGCTTATTTAAGCCTAGTTCGTCAAATAGTTTTTCTGCAAAATCCGCTTTTGTTAATGCCATCTTTATTTAATCTCTCAATTTTGCGCCAGTAGTGCGAGTTAATGTATCTAACACAGTGCTAAATATAGCATCTATTTGTGAATCTGTTAGAGTTTGTGAAAAATCTTGTAATAATAAACCTAAAGCCACGCTCTTATAGCCAACTTCAATCCCCGTGCCACGGTAAATATCAAACAGCATTATCTTTTGAATTGCAGGTTGTTGGCAAGAATTAATACAATCAATAAGCTGCTGAACAGTAATTTCCTCCTTTACTATCAATGCTATATCGCGGCGTACAGACGGAAATTTCGATAACGGGCTAAATTTTGGTAGTTGCCGTTTTAAAATCGCCTCTTGCGCTAATTCAAATAAAAACACCGGACTATCAAAGCCCAGTTGTTTTTCTAACGTTGGGTGCAACATGCCAATCCAACCGATATTTTTACCTGCGGATGTGCAAATTTGTGCGGTTTGCCCAGGGTGTAATGCAGGATGACGTGCGGTTTTATATTGAAAAGGGGTTGCAGTCAGCGCAGAAATTGCTTCAACATCGGCTTTGATGTCAAAAAAATCAACTTTACGGCTTTTTTCGCCCCATTGTTCAACATGTACAGTACCCAATGCCAGCCCTGCCAGCATTTTTTCCTGTTGCGTACTGCCGTTTTGTTTTACAAACCGCAAGCCGGATTCAAACAGGCGCACCCTTTGTTGTTGCCGGTTGGTGTTGTACAAGGCAGCGCGTAGTAGTCCACACCACAAGGAGGTGCGCATAATAGATAATTCAGAGGAAATGGGGTTTTGCAGACGTACTACCTCTTCGTTTGGAGCAATCAACTGTTGAATTTCTGCATCAACAAAACTGTAAGTAATCGCCTCTTGATAACCTCTGTCTACCAGCATATCCTGCAATCGCTCTAAAGACAGTACCGCTTCAGGGGCTTTGCCCAGCTCAGAACGCATCAATAAACTGCTATTGGGTAAATTGTTGTAGCCAACAATCCGCGCAACCTCTTCGATTAAATCCGCTTCAATGCTGATGTCAAAACGAAATCCGGGCGGGGTTACTTGCCAACCGTCAACCGTTGTTTCGACCTGCATTCCCAAGCGTTGAAAAATACCGCTCACCGTATCATCAGCTAGTTCAATGCCTAAAATTTTCGTCAGGCGTTGTTTTCTAAGCATCACTGCTGCACGAGACGGTAAGGTTGCATTATTTACAACTTCATTAATTACACCGACTTGACCACCGGCAATTTCAACGATAAGTTGCGTGGCGCGTTCAAGCGCACGTTGTTGCAAAAACGGGTCTACGCCGCGTTCAAAACGGTGTGAGGAATCGGTGTGCAAACCGTAAGCGCGCGCTTTGCCAGCAATCGCAGTGGGCGCAAAAAATGCACATTCTAAGAATACATCAGTGGTTGTATCACTCACCGCTGTTGCACTACCGCCCATAATACCTGCCAGAGCTAAGGCTTGTTTGTCATCGGCAATTACTAATGTTTCGGCATTT
>JACCEE010978541.1_pt1 | contig 11996 bp, 8 predicted proteins | sample 7449931 | NCBI WGS metagenome assembly JACCEE01 (sample SAMN15323457, study PRJNA562643) | freshwater metagenome | isolation source: river surface water | place: USA:Blue River Watershed | collected 2017-08-19 | reverse complement strand
GTCCTTTGTCCTTTGTCATTTGTCATTTGTCCAAAAGACTAAGGAAAAATGACAAATTTGGCCTATATATATGGCCGCACCTTTTCCATTATTCAGATTGTATGTCAAGTCGGTTTCGGTGTCAAGGGGTTTTGGGAAAATTTTTTTGAGGTTTTTTTAGAGGTTTGTAGTTGGGCTTTAGCCCAAAGGAATAGGTTTGTAGTTGGGCTTTAGCCCAAAGGAGGTTTGTAGTTGGGCTTTAGCCCAAAAAAATCTAAGTTTAGGAGGGCTGAAGCCCTACTACGAACCTAAGAAAGAGGGCTGAAGCCCTACTACGAACCTAAAATTATCGGTTTTGGAGCCAATAAACCGGGTTTCTATTCCTTAAGCGGCAAATTCTGCTCGCTGGCTAAACGGGCAATATCCCGTTTTCATCCCTAAAACATTCAATTCGCCCCGGATATTTAGCCGCGCTTTTTCCTCCAATTTTGCTGCCATTTCTGGGGTGTGATAGATGTGTTCCCTTTGCAATAATTCTCCCAAAACTGCTGTCCTCCCTTGTCGGTATTGCTCCCGAGACATCCAGGAATATTCCCGCTGAATTTTTTGGGCATAGAACCGATATTCTATGTCATCAGCGCCTAAAATTGCCAAATCTGCATCGAGAAAAATTTGGCTATCTTGGTTATTACCAGTAGCTTGATGATGTTTCGTGTCCAAAATTATCTGAGCTACATCATCGATAATGTTAATGGGTATGCCTAATTGATTTAATGCGGTTACGGCATAGGCGGCACTTTTTTCCTCATTATCTTTAGCTCTGGTATCATAAATGACATCATGGAACCAAGCGGCCAACTGTAAAGCGGGTAAATTTTCTGTATGGTGTTTGAGGGAGTCTAGGGAGTTTAGCACCGCTTGCACGTGTTCTAGGGTGTGGTAAAAGCGATCGCCCCTAGAATAGGCTTGTACCAACTCTAATAAGAGCTTACAACCGGCTTGTGGTGCTACTTGGAACTGCTGTAACAGGGTTTTCCAGCTAGATTTTAGTTCCAGTCCATTTTCATAAATCATAGGTTTAGATATTGTAATTTGTAATTTGTCGTTTGTCCTTTGTCGTTTGTCCTTTGTCCTTTGTCCTTTGTCCTTTGATAAGGGACAAGGGAAAAGGGACAAGGGACAAGGGACTAATGACAATTCAATGTAACTTAGGGTTAATTTTTTGATAAGGAGGGTATGACCCCTAAATAGAAACCAGTCAATCGTAGGGTGGGCAATGCCCGCATGATGATTTGGTGGCATTACGTTAGGGCCGATGGTGGGCATTGCCCACCCTACAATTATTATACTTTAGGGACGAAAAAACGTCAAAACAGTTCCGCAGACGGGAAATTTGCCAACTTGGCATTGGCTGCTTCTCCACAGGTGCGGGGGGTGGGGAACATCTTGCCGGGATTGGCTAATCCTTTGGGGTTGAATGCCTGACGCACCCACTGCATGGTTTCCAAGTCGGCTTCAGTAAACATGTCTGTCATATAGCACTTTTTATCAGCGCCGATACCATGTTCTCCTGACAGACTGCCTCCGACTTTGACGCAGAGTTTGAGAATCTCGCCGCCGAGTTCTTCTACTTGTTCGAGAGCCCCAGGGACGGAATTATCGTAAAGAATTAGGGGATGAAGGTTGCCATCACCGGCGTGGAAAACGTTGGCGATGCGGTAGCCGTACTTTTGGGAGAGGTGTTCAATCTCGGAGAGGACGAAGGATAGTTGGGTGCGGGGTATGACCCCATCTTGGACGTAATAATCAGGGCTGAGATGGCCTGCGGCGGCAAAGGCGGCTTTGCGTCCTTTCCACAATTTTAGCCGTTGTTCGGGGTCGGAGGCGGTGGTGATGCTGCGAGCGCCATTTTTTTGGCAAATTTCGGCGATGCGCTGTTTGTTGGTATCTACTTCTACTTGTAAGCCATCTACTTCTACTAATAGGATGGCGGTGGCGTCGCGGGGATAGCAACCGGTGGCAACTACGTCCTCGACGGCGTTGATGCTGAGGTTGTCCATGATTTCCATGCCACCGGGGATGATGCCTGCACTGATAATATCAGAAACGCTGGCTCCGGCGGCTTCGATGCTGGTGAAGTCGGCGAGGAGGACGCAGATGGCTTCGGGGACTTTGAGGATTTTTAGGGTGATTTCGGTGGCGATACCGAGGGTGCCTTCGCTACCCACGAAAATACCGGTGAGGTCATAACCAGGCATTTCGCTGTTTGTCCCACCCACATCGACGATCGAGCCGTCGGGGAGAACCAGTTTTAAGCCGAGGACGTGGTTGGTGGTGACGCCGTATTTGAGACAGTGGACGCCGCCGGAGTTTTCGGCGACGTTACCACCGATCGAGCAGATGACCTGGCTGGAGGGGTCCGGGGCGAAGTAGAAACCAGCTCCGCTGACGGTTTGTGTCACCCAGTTGTTGATAACGCCGGGTTGGACGGTGACGGTGCGGTTTTCCAGGTCAATTTTCAGGATTTTTCGCATTAAGGCGGTGACGATGAGGAGGCAGTCTTCGATCGGCAGTGCCCCCCCAGAAAGTCCGGTCCCCGCCCCCCGAGCCACCCAGGGGATTTGCAGGCGATCGCATATCTGCACCACCGCCGCCACTTCCTCCGTCGTGCGAGGTAACACCACCAACCCCGGACGCTGGCGGTAGCTAGTCAAGCCATCACACTCATAAGTCAACAGCTCTTCTTTGCGCTGTATCACCCCATTTTTCCCCAAAACGCGCTCCAACTCCGCGATTATTGGCTTCCAGTTGCGCTTTTGACCTTTTTCTGCTATCACCATAATTAGTTCAGGTTGTTTTTTGATTTTTATTTGATTATGTCACATTCTTTGTCCTTGGTCATTAGTCCCTTGTCCCTTGTCCTTTGTCGGCTTGTTCTATACAAATGACCAACGACAAAGAACAAATGACCAGTGACTAATGACTAATGACCAAAGCCCAAACTTGCTCCAATAAATCTGGAGCATCAGCATCAAACCACTTAATTTCAGGATAAGCCCTAAACCAAGTATGCTGACGCTTAGCAAATTGCCGCGTGTGCAAAACCGTCAATTCTTTAGCTTCACTCAGAGAGATTTTCCCATTAAGATATTGCTTAATTTCCCCATAGCCCAGGGTATCGAGCAAAGGTAAATCATCACCGTACTTTTCGTAAAGATAGGCCACTTCTGCCACAAAACCAGCAGCAAACATTTGCTCTGTGCGCTGGTGAATGCGACGGCGGAGAGTATCAGTATCCACACAATCTAAGCCAATTTGTAAAATCGGATAATTGGGGGGATTTTCTCCCTGTTGCGCTGATATGGGGATACCGGTGACATAGTGGACCTCCAAGGCGCGGAGGGTGCGCGTGGCATCCCGAGGGTGAATTTTACTCGCCGCCGTGGGGTCAAGGTGTTGCAGAATACTGTAGCATTGATGCTGACCCAGCTCCGCCAGGTGCTGGCGCAAGTCTGGTTGCGGTGGCACCTGGGGAATTTTCAAACCCCGCACCACCGATTTAATATATAAACCGGTCCCTCCCACTAACAACTTGGGAACTGACGACGGGGAGGAGATTAGCTGCTGGGCTTGTTGCTGGTATTGTGCGAGAGTCAGAGTATCCGTCGGCTCGCAGATATCTATCAAGTAATGCGGTACTAGCTGTCTTTCCTGTAGCGTCGGTTTGGCCGTACCAATATCCAACTCGCGGTAAACTTGGCGAGAGTCTGCACTGATGATCACAGTCCCCAAACGCTCTGCCAAAGCCAGAGCCAGTCCTGACTTTCCCGTTGCCGTTGCCCCGCTAATCACAATTAGCATTATGCCTACCTATCCAACCCCCCACAAAATTTCTTTTCAGAGCCACTTAGTTTAGCTTATAACAGTTTTGTGTGATAAGTTTGGTGATTTTTGGTATAATTAACCGGGAGAGGGCTGTTAGCCTTACAATTGGAGCAATTTTTCTATGACCAGCAGTTACAGCGCTGAGCAGATTCAAGTTTTAGAAGGTCTCGAACCGGTGCGCAAGCGACCGGGGATGTACATCGGTTCTACTGGTCCGCGAGGACTCCACCATCTAGTCTATGAGGTTGTGGACAACTCTATCGATGAGGCGCTAGCTGGTTATTGCACTCACATAGAAGTTGACATCAATGCGGATGGGTCCGTCAGTGTCACTGACGATGGCAGGGGTATTCCCACAGATACCCACACGAAAACGGGCAAATCAGCTCTGGAAACGGTGATGACGGTGCTGCACGCTGGGGGTAAGTTCGGTGGTGGCGGTTACAAGGTGTCCGGGGGCCTGCACGGGGTGGGGGTTTCCGTGGTGAACGCACTCTCGGAGTGGGTGCAGGTGACGGTATGGCGGGATAAAAAGGTACATGAACAACGCTATGAGCGGGGGATGCCGGTTACGGAGTTGGTGGCGAAAAGTATCGATGAAGACCTGCACGGGACTGCGGTTCAATTCCTGCCGGACAAGCAAATTTTTACGACTGATACGCAGTTTGATTATAGTACGATCGCGGGACGCTTGCGGGAGCTGGCGTTTTTGAATGCGGGAGTAAAAATCACTCTGACGGATAACCGCCTAGAATTACTGGGGAAGAATGAGCCGAAGGTAGAAACCTACTGCTATGAAGGCGGTATCCGGGAATATGTGGCGTATATGAACCGGGAAAAACAAGCCCTGCATGAAGAGATTATTTACGTTTCGGGAGAACGGAATAACGTGCAGGTGGAGGCATCTTTGCAGTGGTGCGTTGATGCTTATAGCGATAATTTGCTCGGTTTTGCCAATAATATCCGCACGATCGATGGGGGCACGCACCTGGAAGGTTTGAAAGCGGTGCTGACGCGAACCATGAATAATATTGCCCGCAAGCGGAATAAGTTAAAGGAAAAAGATAGCAATCTAGCGGGGGAAAATATTCGGGAAGGTTTGACCTGCGTGATTTCGGTGAAAGTGCCGGATCCAGAGTTTGAAGGGCAAACGAAAACGAAACTGGGGAACACGGAAGTCCGGGGGATTGTGGAATCTCTGGTGGGGGAAACGCTGACGGAATATTTAGAATTTCGGCCAGCGGTGGCGGATACGATTTTAGATAAGGCCATCCAGGCGTTTAAGGCGGCGGAAGCTGCCCGCTTGGCGCGGGAACAGGTGCGCCGGAAATCGGTGTTAGAGTCTTCGCCTTTACCGGGGAAATTGGCTGATTGTAGTAGTCGCAATCCAGCGGAATCGGAAATCTATATCGTGGAAGGGGATTCAGCTGGTGGCTCGGCAAAACAAGGACGCGATCGGAGCTTCCAAGCGATTCTCCCCCTGCGAGGTAAAATCCTCAACATCGAAAAAACCGACGACGCCAAAATATACAAAAATACGGAAATTCAAGCACTTATCTCCGCTCTCGGCTTAGGGATAAAAGGTGAGGAATTCGATCCCTCACAATTGCGCTATCATCGCGTCATTTGTATGACTGACGCTGATGTAGATGGCGCTCACATACGTACCTTATTGCTCACTTTCTTCTACCGCTATCAGCGAGAACTGGTGGACCAGGGGTATGTGTATATTGCTTGCCCTCCTTTATACAAGGTGGAGCGGGGCAAGAATCACACTTACTGCTATACCGAGCGGGACTTGCAGACCCATCTGGCCACCCTACCCGCCAACGCTAACTATACCATCCAACGCTTTAAAGGTTTGGGGGAAATGATGCCTGCGCAACTGTGGGAAACGACCATGAACCCAGAAACTCGGACCCTGAAACGGGTGGAAATTGAAGACGCGGCGGAAGCGGACCGCATCTTTACCATCCTCATGGGCGATCGGGTTGCTCCCCGTCGCGAGTTCATCGAAACCTACGGATCCAAACTCAACCTCCTGGACCTAGATATCTAACCTGTCCTCGGGGCGAACCGTGGTTCGCCCCGCTACCAGAGAAGATTCGCCACCCCTACATGGACCGCCACATAATTCTTAAATAATTATCAAAAATCAGCTCTTCACATTCAAAAACCCGAAAAATACGTTAGAATCAAGAGTTATCATAAATCGGAATATCTCGCCAATCTAGGAATTCTTAAATAATTATCAAAAATCAGCTCTTCACCGCAAATATAGGGCAGGATAATTAACAGAGGAAGATGTAAATATTGAGGAGAGTCACCTAAATTGATGTGGGGTCGCCTAAACAGACAATCTTCTCTAATCACCAAAAAACTCTAAAAAATAGCCCATAGGGTTCAATAGCAAAACCTATGGGGCAAGTCCCCATCAACAGATTTGGACATATTTAATCTATCTGAGGGAGAATAGACCAATGCAGATGATAGACAGAGTGTCAGTGGGAAGAGTATCCGGCGCTTTTGCCCTGATTGATAGCTTGAAACGCCACGGAGTCAAGCATATTTTCGGCTATCCCGGGGGAGCAAATCTGCCTATTTATGACGAAATCTACAAAGCAGAAACTGCAGGAGATTTGCAGCATTTTTTAGTCAGACACGAACAGGGAGCGGCGCACGCCGCTGATGGCTACGCCCGCGCCACAGGGAAAGTGGGAGTTTGCTTAGCCACATCTGGACCAGGGGCAACTAATTTAGTCACAGGTTTGGCCACCGCGAGTCTGGACTCGGTGCCCCTGGTCGCAATTACCGGTCAGGTGCCCCGGGGCGCGATCGGCTCTGACGCCTTCCAAGAAATCGATATTTTCGGGATTACTTTGCCGATCGTCAAACATTCCTATTTAGTGCGCGAAGCCCGAGACATCCCCCGCGTCGTTGCCGAAGCCTTCCACCTCGCCAGTACCGGCAGACCTGGCCCAGTGCTGATTGATATCCCCAAGGATGTGGGAGTGGAGCAGTTTGATTATGTCCCCGTGGAGCCGGGAACGGTGAAACTATCGGGATACCGTCCCACAGTGAAAGGAAATCCCCGGCAAATTAATTTAGCTCTGCAACTAATTCGGGAAGCCCATCGGCCATTGTTATATGTGGGTGGCGGCGCGATCGCCTCTGGGGCCCACGCCGAAATCCAGGAACTGGCCGAACATTTCCAAATCCCCGTCACCACCACCCTGATGGGGAAAGGTGCATTTGACGAACACCACCCCTTATCTGTAGGGATGCTGGGGATGCACGGCACCGCTTATGCCAACTTTGCCGTCAGTGACTGCGACTTGCTCATCGCCGTGGGGGCCCGCTTCGATGACCGCGTGACCGGGAAACTCGATGAGTTCGCCAAGAGCGCCAAAGTAATTCACATCGATATCGACCCCGCCGAAGTGGGCAAAAACCGGAAACCAGACGTGCCCATTGTGGGTGACGTGCGGCAAGTCTTGGTGGACCTGTTGCGCCGCAGCCACGAATTAGGCAACGGTTTACCACCGGAACAAACCCAAGCATGGCGCGATCGGATTGACCATTGGCGCGAGCAATACCCCTTACAAGAACCCCATCCCGCCAACACCCTCTCCCCCCAAGAAGTAATCATAGAAATCAACCGGCTCGCCAAAAAAGCCTACTTCACCACCGACGTAGGGCAACACCAAATGTGGTCCGCCCAGTTCCTCAAAACCGGACCGCGCCAGTGGGTTTCCAGTGCCGGTTTGGGCACAATGGGTTATGGTTTACCCGCCGCCATTGGGGCAAAAGTCGCCCTGCATAATGAAACCGTCATTTGCATCAGCGGCGATGGCAGTTTCCAGATGAACATCCAGGAACTAGGGACGATCGCCCAATATAATATCGGCATCAAAGCCGTTAGCCTCAATAACGGCTGGCTGGGGATGGTGCGCCAATGGCAAGAGACCTTCTACGATAAACATTACGAAGCCACGGACCTGGCCAAAGGCAGCCCCGATTTTGCCAAACTCGCCGAAGTCTATGGCATCAAGGGGATAACAGTGCGCTCACGGGAGGAATTAAGTGAGGCAGTAGCCACCTTCCTCGCTCACCCCGGTCCTGTGATTATGGATGTGCGGGTGCAGCGGGAAGAAAACTGCTATCCAATGGTGGCTCCCGGCAAAACCAACACGGAAATGATGGGTTTGCCCAACCTCCCCACCGCAGAGGCGATGCCCCACCAGTGTCCCAACTGCGGCACCCACAACCCTGCTAGCCACAAGTGCTGCTCTGAATGTGGCACTAAACTGTAATTTTTGTGATTAGTCCTTTGTCACTTGTCATTTGTCCCTTGTCCCAAGTCCTAAGTCCCTTGTCCCTTGTCACTTGTCACTTGTCCGCAAAGAGAGCTTGTCACCAAAGGACAAAGGACAAAGGACAAATGACATTCCGGACAAAGGACAAATGACATTCCGGACAAAGGACAAATGACCAATTAATTGGGATTTGATACCGGGGTTGATTCCTGGAATAGAGGCAGGAGAATGTAGAAGGTGGTGCCAGACTCGGCGCTAGATTCAAACCAAATTTGACCGCCGTGAGCGTCGATAATAGATTTGGCGATCGCGGTGCCTAAACCCGTACCGCTGCGCTTGCCGAAAGTAACGAAGGGTTCAAATAGGCGATCGCGAATCGCTTCCGGGATACCAGGTCCATTATCCGCAATCTTTATTTCCACCCATTCATCCTTAGTACCCGCCGCAATCAACACCCTACCCCCCTGGTTCTCGAAAGCATCCACCGCATTGCCCACGATATTTTGCCACACCCGCATCAACTTATTTTCATCAGCGGCGATAATTGCATCCTCCACCTCCACCACAAAATCCACTTTCGCATTGCTCAAATAAACATGATTTAGCTTTTGAAATCTCTGGATAATTTCCGATAGCCGCAAAGGTTTTTTCACCAAAACCGTACTGCCTTTAGTAAATTCCAGGACTTCCTCCGCCATTGCCGACATCCGCATCACCTGCGCCTGAATCAAATCGCACCACTCAGCAGTTTCCTCATCCGGGTGCATTTCTTTCAGCATAGAACTAGAAAGCTGAATCCCCGTAAAAGGGCTTTTGAAATCGTGAACAATGGTATTAACCATTTCCCCGACCAAAGCCATTTTTTGCTTATGTACGATTTGGCTCACATATCGCTCCGTGGTATAGCGCAGATATTGAATGATATGGCCAAACAATTTCAGCACCACCCGACCAGGAGAGCGCTCTAAAATATCCATTAACTGGTCCCTGGGAATCTTCGCCAAAGTAACGGGTCCGCAAGCGATCGCTCTAGCACTGCGGGGTTGTCCGTCCAAAACGCCGAACTCCCCGAAAAACTCATCAGGACTCGCCAAAGCAATCGTTTGATACTGTTGCGGACCGATCCGCTTGCTGAACTCCACTTCCCCTTCCAAGACCAGATATAAGGAATCGGGGATTTCGCTTTCTTCAAAAATCACCGCTTGTGGTGCAAATTTCTCCAGAATTGCCAGTTGACAAAGTTCTGCCGCTTGCGGTGGCTCAAAATACGATAAAAACCGGTGTGATTGCAGATCCATTACCCAACAGCTCATCTCAAAATCCAACGCCATCAGGCGTCGGGTTAGCATCGATTCTATCTTACAAACAGGTAGGGGTAATGGGTGACACCCCCGACCCCATTTCCCGTCTAACTGTAGGGGAGGTGACTTAAACCGGCTTACCCTATGGCTGGGTGAAAAAAATCTCCCCACACTGGCGGACATTGAACATCAAAACCCCTACAACCACCCTCGAACCCCATCAACCCCTGTTTGACCACACCCAGGGATGCTATCTCCGGTAAAATCTTCATCAAATGTACAATTATCGGCTTGACCTGTCTCCCCTGATGATGGAGAGACCATCTTAACCTCGCGTCAGCTCCCGATCGGAATTCTCCCTCAGAGAGATTTTATGAAATCAATATTAAAGATTAAACGTATTCAGGGCAATGGCTACCCGCTTAAGGGTATTCCCCACCCTAAAACCGCTCCGGGCAGGAATGGGACATATGTCGGAAACTTAAATTAATTTAATTTTTATAAAAATTATGATTGACGGCAGAAAATTTTAGATTAATTTAATAAGCCTAGCTACAGGTATGGTTTTGGGTAATTGTCCCCAACCGAGAAAATTTTCAGTATAAATACTCAACTTGGAGAGGCAAGATTGGGCAGCAAACATTGGCACCAGGGGCAGTGTCCCCGATTTTTCTATTGACCCCCCAGGGGGAAATACCGGCAAAGGAGGTGCCGGTGGCGCGGCAGGGCGGGGAACCATTGGCAGGTCTAATCGTCAATGATATTAGCCCATGCAGGAAACGACGGGGGGAAAAAATTCACCTCATAGCCAGATTCCTCCCACTCTTGCACCCACAGGGGGACTTTACCCTTTTCGGGTGTGGCGGAGAAAGTGCGATCGCCCAGTTCAATAATGTGAAATACCTGTTTGAGGGTATCGCCGCGATCGAGTGCCAAACTCAGAACCTCATCCAGCACCGGATCCACGCGCTTCACTTTTTCTTTATCATCCTCAACCCAAACCAATTTCAATGATTTGAGAGTTCTCGGACTCAACTCGCTCTTAAAATACACCCGCTTGAGAGTGCCCACTGGTTCCAAGCTGCGCTCAATGCGGCGAATTTGCTGCACCCGTAGGTAGTGCCATTCCGCCAACCGTAAGCGGTCTGACGGCGAAATCTCGCCTTTGCTAGTGGCATGCTTGTAGCCGTATCTAGCCAAAGAGCATCCTAAATTAGCCAGCAGGTGAATTAACTCCCGCTCCTTGGGGGTTGCCTGCCGCCTACCCTCAGTTTTCGTTAATACCCGTCTTCTGGTGGTTGTGGTCATTCCAGTTTTCCCATCACTACAGAGTGGAAATGCGAGACGGGCTTCACCCCAAGGTCTGACTACTTGGGCTGAACCCCGTCAAGATAAATTCAAGACTGGTGGGATTTACGACCCAGCTAGCTCAAGAGCCACTGCCCTGCTGCTTGCCGGTGTCGATGTCTTCTTGGTCGCCATCCTCATTAGTTCCAGTGTAGTTGACCCCTGTCAGACTATCCCGTGCGAAAGCCTCTTGGGATGCCATCTCCCTGGATAATGCCCCCTGCGGCGGGACAAAACCCAGAGCTGTGGCGGTAAGAACGCCAAAAACGATCGCTATTTTGTTCATGAGATGCCCCTGATTTCTAAGCCAAGTCCCTATTGGACGGTTTGACCCGGATAAAAGTGGGTTATTGCAATAGCCCTCTTGTATTCAGGCAAAGATGCCTGCCATAATCAGACCATTGAGAACCACTCTGATGGATCAAAAAGTCCTTAGTGACATTGCGTTTCCACCATACTGCACCAGCCTTGCAGATTTGAGTAGAGGAGCCTAAGCCATCAGGGTGATGAGCCATCAGGGTGTTCATCCATCAGGTTGTTTTTGTGCCATCAGGGGCATCTATCACACAACCCAACAATCACCATCCAGCAAATGTTGCTTAAAGCCAACTAACATGGCTTGCGGTTGATTGTTTATCTTAATGGTTCGGCGGAACAGCATTTATGGCTTTCCCCGGCGATTACGATAAATAATCAGCCGCTTTTTTTTCTTGGGGATTTTTCTGAGTTATGTGGTAAAACCCTAATGTTCCGTACTTACCCTGGCAACTCCACCTATTTGCACCATGTATTCCATTATACCGGTCAACATATAAATTGCCATACCTCTATGGGTAAGATGGCGCAGAAAAATCCGCCAGCAATGAGGGCTGAAACCCCCTGATACCCTAGCGTAAACGGCCAGAGCGGATCATACTAACGATCAACCATAGTCCCAGCAGACTGGCGACTGCAAACAATAGTCCTAAAGCATTGTTGGTGAATATTTGCTTTAGGTAGCACCCGTTCGAGATGGGGAGACGGTTGTTAACCTCCATTAGGGGGTTTGATTCCTTTCGCCACAGGTTTTAACCGGTGGCGTCATTGGCTAAGGCTTTAGTGCCTAGCTCAGATCAAATCCGTTCGCATAAATTGCTAATCGCCACCGCCGTCGCCACGGACTGAATAG
>JACCEE011589183.1_pt1 | contig 11999 bp, 9 predicted proteins | sample 7449931 | NCBI WGS metagenome assembly JACCEE01 (sample SAMN15323457, study PRJNA562643) | freshwater metagenome | isolation source: river surface water | place: USA:Blue River Watershed | collected 2017-08-19 | reverse complement strand
CGTCTCGACAGCGCCGCGCCCTTCGACCTTCTGCAGCACGGCCAGCAACTCCAGTGGCTCAATGCTGCGCATGTCCCGCTCTCCCAACCAGGGAAACAGATCGCGCTCCAGCTGGCGTTTGGTCCGGTCGGCATGTCCGGGGCTCCAGCGGTCGATTTGTTTGGCGTGCCATTCCAGGGCCACGGCCTTGAAGGTGTCACCGCCCTCCCGCTGGCCCTTGAGTTTGTCCAGCTTGCGGGACTGCACAAGATCCACTCCGGCTGCCTTCTGCAGTCTGGCCATGTCTCGCGCCTTGCGGGCATCAGCGAGCCCCATGGACGGGTAGCTCCCCAAAGCCAGGCGACCTTCCTTGCCATCGGTGTAGGTCTTTCAGAACCAGCGCCTGGAACCGCCCGGGCTCACCTCCAAGTACAACCCCTGCCCGTCGGTGAAGCGGGTTCGCTTTTTATCGGGTGGACAGGTGGCGCTTTTGCATTGCTCGTCGGTCAGCATGGTCGGGCCCTCCAGACGGGGAACAGACTGAGACCGGGGAACAAAACCCCGGGGAACAGACATTTTAGGGGGTTGTTCCCCGGTCTGTTCCCCGGTTTCAACTGGGATGTCCTGGGACGCCCATAGACGCCACGGGACATAAACCCGTTGATTTACAAAGAAAAAGGGCGTCTACCGGATCTCGGTGGACGCCCTTGGACGTTGAAATGGTGGAGCTGGGGGGATTTGAACCCCCGTCCGCAAGCCTTCTTCGCGCAGTTCTACATGTGTAGTCGTCTGATTTGAGTCTCGCCACCCGCGTCGCGCAGCGACACGCTACGCAGGCAACCAGCACCCTTGTATCTCGCTCCGCGCCAAGGTACCCGACGCGAAGCCAGCCGATAAAGATTCCCTTGCAGCCTGGACAGTCTTGCGACCGCCCTTGCCCAGCCTATCGGCCTGCTGTTGCAAGGCTCACCGGATTAAGCGGCGAGTGCGAAACGTTCGTCGTTTGCAGTTAGTTTTTTTCTGCGGTTTTACGAGGTGACAGAACCTCGACATGCCCTGCCGCGCGTCCGAACCCATGTCGAAACCAATGCAGCCCCAAGGTTTCAATTGTAAGACATTTCCAGTAATTTCAACAGTGCCAGCGGGTGCTCGATGATGTGGTCTGCCGCCCACTGCGAGTGGTCAGCTTCGTGGCCCAGGTACCCATAAGCTGCCGCCACGGTGGCCATGCCCGCCGCACGACCCGCCTGGATGTCGCGCTCGTCATCCCCCACGTACCAGCAATGTTCAGGTTGCACACCCAGTCGGCGTGCAGCCTCCAGAAGCGGCGCCGGGTGTGGCTTGGGGTGTGGGGTGGTGTCGCCGCTCACCACCGCACCGGCTGAACTGAACAAAGGCATGGCCTGGGTGAGCGGATCGGTGAATCGCGCCATTTTGTTGGTCACCACCCCCCATTGCAAACCGCGTGACTGAAGTGATTGAATCAGTTCGAGCACCCCCTCAAACACGATGGTGCGCTCAGTCATGGCGCGCTCATAGTTGACGAAGAAGGCCTCACGCAGCGCCGGAAACTCGGGGTGATCGGGCGTCATGTCAAACGCCACTTTGAGCATGCCCCGTGCGCCCGCCCCGGCATGCGGTCGGTACAGCGCAGCATCGAGGGAGGGCAGGCCTCGGTCGGTTCGCAGCTTGTCAGCCGCCGCCCCCAGGTCCGGCGCACTGTCGATCAGCGTGCCATCCAGGTCAAACAGCACCGCTTTGAGAGGACGCGCGGCACTCATGCGAGCCTACGGGTGGCGATCAGGTAGTTCACGCTGGTGTCGTGGTTCAACCAGTAACGACGTGTGATCGGGTTGTAAGACATGCCCCGGCTGTGCAAGACCTCCAGCCCTGCGAGGCGGCAGTGCAAGGCAAGTTCGCTCGGGCGGATGAACTTGGCGTACTCGTGGGTGCCTTTGGGCAAGAGGTTGAGCACGTACTCGGCACCGACGATGGCCATCAGAAATGATTTGGGGTTGCGGTTGAGCGTGGAGAAGAACACCCAGCCGCCCGGCTTCACGAGTTGCGCACAGGCCCGCACCACAGAGGATGGGTCGGGCACATGTTCGAGCATCTCCATGCAGGTCACGGTGTCAAAGCTGCCCGAAGCTTCCTGAGCCATGGCCTCGGCACTGATCTCACGGTAGGCGATGTTGGGGGTGCCGGCTTCCATCGCATGCAACTGCGCCACTTTCAACGCCTTGCCCGCGAGGTCAATGCCGGTCACCGTGGCGCCGGCACGAGCCATGGAGTCGGCCAGAATGCCGCCCCCGCAACCGATATCAATGACGCGCTGACCTGCCAATGGCGAGAGCGACTGGATCCAGTCCAGCCGCAGCGGGTTGATCTGGTGCAGCGGGCGAAACTCGCTTTCGGGATCCCACCAGCGATGGGCCAGTTCGGAAAATTTGGCCAGTTCGGCGGGGTCGGCATTCAAGTGGCCTGTCATGGCAGAGGCTCCGGGTCACGGTGAGCGGCGCACAGGCACGCCGTGGATCGATAGGAAAGGGCAGATGAGGGCTGGCAAGTCAGCCCGCAAGAATACCAGGGCACCAAGAAAAAACCCCGCCGAGGCGGGGTTTGTCCATCAGCGATCAGGGTTGATCAGTTGGGGCGGGTACCCACCACTTCGATCTCGACGCGACGGTTCTTGGCACGGCCTTGAGTGGTCTTGTTGTCAGCCACAGGCTGCTTCTCGCCCTTGCCTTCGGTGTAGACGCGGTTCTTTTCAACGCCCTTGGAGACCAGGTAGGCCTTGACGGCTTCAGCGCGGCGAACCGACAGCTTCTGGTTGTAGGCATCGGAACCCACCGAGTCGGTGTGACCCACGGCGATGATGACTTCCAGGTTGATGGCTTTCATTTTGCCCACCAGGTCGTCCAACTTGGCTTTGCCTTCGGACTTGAGCACCGACTTGTCGAAGTCGAAGAAGGTGTCAGCTGCGTAGGTCACCTTGGATGCAGCGGCGGGGGGACGGGCCGGGGCAGCAGCCGGGGCAGGAGCGGGAGCGGGAGCCGGGCGAGCAGCCGGGGCCGGGGCCGGGGCCGGGGCAGGAGCCGGGGCAGGAGCCGGGGCAGCCGCAGGAGCGATAGCACCGTCACAGCCAGGAGCAGCGGTGGCGGGGGTCCAGGAAGCGTTTCTCCAGCACTGGCCGAATGCGTTTTTCCAGACTTCGCCACTGGCATTGCGCCAGTTGTTGACTTCTTGGGCACCTGCGACGGTGACCGCAGTGGCTACAGCCAGAAATGTTGCCAGTTTTTTGAGTTGTTTCATGTTACTCCTCTGGGGGACATAAGAACGGGAGCTCAAGCTCCAAAACAAACTTGCCTAAGGGAATTAAGCAAATCCTCTGATTCAGGGGTTATTGTGCCACACAGAAAAGTGATCGCCCATCAGGGATGCCTCACAAGGTGCTATCCCGTCCAGACATCCGCACATTGTTGTATGTCCGCCACAATTTTAGGGATCACCTGAGCGCCTAGAATCAAAGGTTTACCTGCAAATCGGTCCCCTTCATGACCCAATTCGCCAAAGAGACATTGCCCATCAGCCTCGAGGAGGAGATGCGGCGCAGCTACCTCGATTACGCCATGAGCGTGATCGTGGGACGGGCCTTGCCCGATGCCCGTGACGGCCTCAAACCCGTGCATCGACGCGTGCTGTTTGCCATGCACGAGTTGAACAACGACTGGAACCGCCCCTACAAAAAGTCTGCCCGTATTGTGGGCGACGTGATCGGCAAGTACCACCCGCACGGCGACAGCGCGGTGTACGACACCATTGTTCGCATGGCGCAGGATTTTTCGCTGCGCCACATGTTGGTGGATGGTCAGGGCAACTTCGGCTCGGTCGACGGCGACAACGCCGCGGCCATGCGATACACCGAGATCCGCCTGGCCAAGATTGCCCACGAAATGCTGGGCGACATTGACAAGGAAACTGTTGACTTCGGTCCCAACTACGACGGCTCCGAGCAAGAGCCCTTGGTGCTGCCCAGCCGCCTGCCCAACCTGTTGGTGAACGGCTCGGCCGGTATCGCGGTGGGCATGGCCACCAACATACCGCCGCACAACCTCAATGAAGTGGTGGATGCGTGCCTACATTTGCTGGCCAACCCCGAGGCCAGCGTGGACCAGTTGATGGAGATCGTGCCTGCGCCCGACTTCCCCACCGCCGGCATCATCTACGGCATGGAAGGTGTGCGTGATGGATACCGCACGGGCCGTGGACGCGTTGTTATGCGCGCCAAGTGCCATTTCGAAGACATCGACAAGGGCCAGCGTCAGGCCATCATCGTTGATGAACTGCCCTACCAGGTCAACAAGAAGACGCTGCAAGAGCGCATGGCCGAGTTGGTGCACGAGAAAAAGATCGAAGGTATCAGCCATATCCAGGATGAGTCCGACAAATCGGGCATGCGTCTGGTCATTGAACTCAAGCGTGGTGAAGTGCCCGAGGTGGTGCTCAACAACCTGTACAAGATGACGCAGTTGCAGGACACCTTCGGCATCAACATGGTGGCACTGGTCAACGGCCAACCCAAGTTGTGCAACCTGAAGGATCTGATCGACATCTTCCTGCAGCACCGACGCGAAGTGGTCACACGCCGCACCATCTTCACGCTGCGCAAGGCACGTGAGCGTGGTCACGTGCTGGAAGGCCTCGCCGTTGCGCTGGCCAACATCGACGACTTCATCGCCATCATCCGCAACGCCCCCACCCCGCCGGTGGCCAAAGCCGAGTTGATGAACCGTCCATGGGACAGCCAGATGGTGCGCCAGATGCTCACCCGTGCACGCGCAGACGGCGGCGTGGTGAATGCCGACGATTACCGCCCCGATGGCCTGGAGCGCCAGTACGGCCTGGGTAGCGACGGCCTGTACCGCCTGAGCGACACGCAGGCGCAGGAAATTCTGCAAATGCGTTTGCAGCGCCTGACCGGCTTGGAGCAGGACAAGATCGTCAACGAATACAAAGAGGTGATGGCCGAGATCGACGACTTGCTCGACATCCTCGCCAAGCCCTCCCGTGTGTCCACCATCATTGGCGACGAACTCGCCGCCATCAAGCAGGAGTTCGGGCAGACCAAGCTGGGCGCACGTCGAAGCGTGGTGGAGCACAACGCGCAAGACCTGGCCACCGAAGACCTGATCACCCCCACCGACATGGTGGTGACGCTCTCGCATTCGGGCTACATCAAGAGCCAGCCCTTGTCTGAATACCGCGCGCAAAAACGTGGGGGGCGTGGCAAGCAGGCCACCACCACCAAAGAAGATGACTGGATCGACCAGCTCTTCATCGCCAACACGCACGACTACATCCTGTGCTTCTCCAACCGTGGCCGCCTCTATTGGCTCAAGGTGTGGGAAGTGCCGGCCGGATCACGCGGCTCGCGTGGCCGCCCCATTGTCAACATGTTCCCGCTGGCTGAAGGCGAGAAGATCAACGTGGTGTTGCCCCTCACCGGCGAGTTCCGCAGCTTCCCAGACGATCACTACATCTTCATGGGCACCTCCATGGGCACGGTCAAGAAGACCTCGCTCTCCGAGTTTTCCAACCCACGCAAGGCCGGCATCATTGCCGTGGATCTGGACGAGGGCGACTACCTCATTGGTGCAGCACTCACCGACGGCAAGCACGACGTGATGCTGTTCTCGGACGGCGGCAAGGCCGTTCGCTTTGACGAAAACGACGTGCGCCCCATGGGTCGAAATGCCCGCGGTGTGCGCGGCATGATGCTGGAAGATGGCCAAAGCGTGATCGCCATGCTGGTGGCCGAAGATGAGCATCAAAGTGTGCTCACCGCCACGCAAAACGGCTACGGCAAGCGCACTTCCATCACCGAGTACACGCGCCATGGTCGTGGTACCAAGGGCATGATTGCCATTCAGCAATCCGAGCGTAACGGCAAGGTGGTGGCCGCCACGCTGGTGCACGCGGACGACGAGATCATGCTGATCACCGATCGTGGTGTGCTGGTGCGCACACGCGTTTCAGAAATCCGCGAGTTGGGCCGTGCCACACAAGGCGTGACGCTGATCTCGCTGGACGAAGGCTCCCAACTGAGCGGCCTGCAACGCATCGTGGAAAACGACGCAGCAGCTCCCGCCGACGACGACGCCGGTGACGAGGCCCCTGCGCAGGAGTAAGCCACGCATGACGCGCGCGTTCAACTTCTCCGCCGGCCCAGCCGCCATGCCCTTGGAGGTACTGCAGCAAGCGGCGGCCGAGATGACCGACTGGCATGGCAGTGGCATGGGCGTGATGGAGATGAGCCACCGCGGCAAGGAATTCATCTCGATTTACGAGCAGGCTGAATCCGACTTTCGCACCCTGCTGCAGGTGCCCTCGCATTTCAAGATTCTGTTCATGCAAGGCGGTGGCATTGCAGAAAATGCCATCGTCCCCCTCAACCTGAGCCGGGGTGGCGTGGCGGACTTCGTGGTCAGCGGCAGCTGGAGCCAGAAGTCGCTCAAGGAAGCCGCTCGCTACTGCACCACGAAGGTGGCCGCCAGCAGCCAGTCCAGTGGCTTCAAGTCCTTGCCCGCTGCGTCCAGCTGGCAACTGGATGCGCACGCGCAATATGTGCATCTGTGCACCAACGAAACCATTCATGGTGTGGAGTGCCACACCCTGCCCGATCTGAAGGCGCTGGGCTCGAACGCGCCACTGGTGATCGATTTTTCCTCGCACGTCCTCTCGCGACCGGTCGATTGGTCGCGTGTGGGCCTGGCCTTTGGTGGCGCACAAAAAAACATCGGTCCGGCCGGCGTGACCCTGGTGGTAGTCCGCGAAGACCTGCTGGGCCATGCCTTGCCCGCGTGCCCCAGCGCCTTCGACTACAAGCTGGTGGCCGACCACGACTCGATGTACAACACCCCGCCCACCTACGGCATCTACATGGCTGGCCTGACCTTCCAGTGGATTGCGCGCCAGCAGGAAGGCTATTTGAGTGGCGTGGCGGCACTGGAGCAACGCAACATCGCCAAGGCAGCCTTGCTCTACCACTGCATTGACCACTCTCAGCTCTATGTCAACCAAGTTGACGTCGGTTGTCGCTCGCGCATGAACATCCCCTTCTTCCTGCGGGGTGACGATGGACAACCCTTGCTCGATGCCACCCATCCGCGTAACGCGGCCTTCCTGGAAGGCGCCAAGGCGCGCGGCCTGCTGCAACTCAAGGGCCACAAATCCGTGGGCGGCATGCGCGCCAGCCTCTACAACGCGATGCCCCTGGAAGGTGTGCAAGCGCTGGTGGAGTATTTGCACGATTTCGAAAAGGCACAAGCATGACCCAGCCTCAACAGTCGGCCGATCTGGCCGTGCTACGCCAGCAAATCGACTCGCTGGACAAGCAGTTGCTGCAACTGCTCAATGAACGTGCCCATGTGGCCGAACAGGTGGGCGACATCAAACGCAAGGAAGGGTCGGCGTTCTTCCGTCCGGATCGTGTGGCCCAGGTCATCCACAACATCGAGCAGGCCAACCCGGGTCCGCTGCTCAACCGTCATGTCGCCAGCATCTGGCGGGAAATCATGTCGGCCTGTTTGGCGCTGGAAGCACCGCAGCGCGTGGCAGTGTTGGGGCCGCAAGGCACTTTCTGCGAGCAAGCCGCCCTCGAGTTCTTTGGCAGTGCGGCTGATTTCACCTACTGCGCCAACTTTGACGAGGTGTTTCACGCCACGGCAGCTGGCACCGCGCAATACGGTGTGGTGGGCGTAGAAAATTCCACCGAAGGCGTCGTGGCCCGCTCTCTCGATTTGTTCCTGCGCTCTCCCGTTCACGTGATTGGCGAAGTCAGCCTGCTGGTTCGCCACAACCTATTGCGCCAAAGCAATACCACCGAAGGCATCGAGGTGGTGCTGGCACATCCCCAAGCCCTGGCGCAATGTCAGGGCTGGTTGTCGCAACACCTGCCCAATGTCGAGCGTCGTGCCGTGTCCAGCAACGCCGAGGGCGCACGATTAGCCGCCACCCACCCTACGTGGGCAGGCATTGCCAGCGAACGTGCAGCGAGTCAATTCGGTTTGCACATCGTGGCCCATGCCATTCAGGACGAGGCCTACAACCGGACACGATTTTCGGTCATCTGCCTGCCGCAAACCCTGGCCACACCACCCGCCTCGGGCAAGGACTGCACCAGCCTGGTGGTGTCGGTGCCCAACCGGCCGGGTGCTGTGCATGACCTGCTGGTACCCTTGAAGCGCCACGGTGTGTCGATGACGCGCTTTGAATCGCGTCCGGCCAAGTCGGGACAGTGGGAGTACTACTTCTACATTGACATCCAGGGGCACATCACCCAGCCGCATGTGGCCTCGGCCTTGCAAGAGTTGCAAAGCCTGTGTGCCTTCTACAAGGTGCTGGGCTCCTACCCGGTGAGCGAATGATTCGCCAACTGGGACTGGTGGGCTGTGGCCTGATGGCTGGCTCGTTTGCGCTGGCCTTGCGCCAGGCGGGGCTGGTCGAGCGCGTGGTGGCCTTCAGCCCGTCCGAGCGCACCACACGCCGTGCCCTGGAACTGGGCATCATCGATCAGCGCGCCGACACCGCCGCGCAAGCCGCGCAGGGCAGTGACGTGGTGTTGCTGGGTGTACCGGTACGCTCGACGCAACGCTGCTTGCAAGACATTCGGGACCATCTGGCCCCCGACGCGTTGTTGATGGACGTGGGCTCTACCAAGGGCGACGTGATTGCGGCAGCCCAGCAGGCACTGGGTTCACACATCGGCCAGTTTTTACCCGCGCACCCCATTGCCGGCAAGGAGTTGTCGGGCATTGACCACGCGGACGCGGCCTTATACCAACAGCGCATCACCATCCTCACGCCCCTGTCCTCCAACACCCCCACCCAGATTGATCTTGCGCGCCAACTCTGGCAAGCCGTGGGGAGCCAGGTCATCACGATGGATCCGACCCACCACGATGCCGCGCTGGCGGCTGTCAGCCATCTCCCGCATGTGATCGCCTTTGCCGCCATGCATGCCCTGATCGACCAGGACCACGGCGCAGACTTCTTGACGGTAGCAGGGCCTGGCTTTCGCGACTTCTCGCGCATTGCAGCGAGCGACCCGGCGGTGTGGCGCGATATTTTGCTGAGCAATCGCACCGAGGTCTTGCGCCAGTCGCGTTTGTTTCGACAGGCACTGGAGCAACTCGAGCATGCGATAGAACGCTCGGATACGGCGGCGCTGGAGCATGCGGTGTCGCGGGCGCGCGATGCTCGTGCAGCCTGGCCAGGACCAGCGGGTCAGGCCTCGACACCCACGGCCCTCTCTAGCCAGACAGACGACTTCAAGCCTTAGGCCATGTACGCCACCGCCTTCCTCGACGTGCCCCCGTTGGACCACGCCAACGGACCAGTCACGTTGCCCGGTTCCAAAAGTATTTCCAACCGGGTGCTGCTGCTGTCCGCCCTGTGCGCGGGCACGACCCATATCCACGACCTGCTCGATTCGGATGACACGCGGGTGATGCTGCAAGCCCTGCGACAACTGGGCTGCGGCGTGGACGTACAAGGCACGAGCGTCACCGTGAAGGGCCTGGGTGGTCGCACGGCGCACCAAGACCCGCTGACACTGTTCATGGGCAACGCCGGCACGGCCATGCGCCCCCTCACGGCCGCGCTGGCGGTGCTGGGTGGCGACTACACCTTGCAAGGCGTCCCGCGCATGCATGAGCGCCCCATTGGCGATCTGGTGGACGGGTTGCGACAAATGGGTTGCCAGGTGGAGTACCTGGGCGTCGAGGGCTATCCGCCCCTGCGCATTGGTCAGCCCACGCTCAACATCCCACATCCCATTCAGGTGCGGGGCGATGTCTCCAGCCAGTTTCTGACGGCGCTGCTGATGGCCTTGCCACTGGCCACCGCCCAGCAAGCCATCACCATCGAGGTGGTGGGCGAACTGATCTCCAAGCCTTACATCGACATCACGCTCAACCTGCTGGCCCGCTATGGCATTCAGGTTCAGCGTGAGGGCTGGGAACGGTTCACGTTGCCACAAGGCAGTCAGTATCGGTCCCCCGGCGAGATCCATGTGGAAGCCGATGCTTCCTCGGCCAGCTATTTCATCGCACTGGGGGCACTGGCCTCTGAGCGCGGCATTCGCATCCATGGTGTGGGGGCCGATTCCATTCAGGGCGACATCCGCTTCATGGACGCCGCGCAAGCCATGGGCGCCCAGATCACGAGCGGCCCCAACTGGCTGGAGGTGCGTCGCGGTGCCTGGCCCTTGACGTCTATTGACCTGGACTGCAACCACATTCCCGATGCCGCGATGACGCTGGCTGTGATGGCCTTGTATGCCGATGGCCCCACGACCCTGCGCAATATTGGTAGCTGGCGCGTGAAAGAAACCGACCGTATCACCGCCATGGCCACCGAATGTCGCAAGCTCGGCGCCACGGTGGACGAGGGCCAGGACTGGATTCGCGTGCACCCATTGCCCGCAGGCCAGTGGCGCGCTGCCCGCCTGCACACCTACGACGACCACCGCGTGGCCATGTGCTTCTCGTTGGCGGCATTCAATCCCGATGCGGTGCCGGTGCGCCTCGAAGACCCAGGCTGTGTGGCCAAGACCTTTCCGGATTACTTTGAAACCCTGTTCAGCGTGACCACCCCACGGCCGGGCCGCGTGCCCGTGCTGTGCATTGACGGGCCCACGGCCTCGGGCAAGGGTACCTTGGCCTCGCGCCTGGCGCAGGCGCTGGGCTACCACTACCTGGATTCCGGTGCGTTGTACCGACTGACCGGGCTGGCAGCTGTGCAGGCCGGGTTGACGCTGGACACTGCGCACGAAAACCGCATTGCTGACCTGGCACGCACCCTGCCGGTGCGTTTTGACGGCGAACATATCTGGCTGGATCAGGTGGATGTGAGTGAGGCCATTCGCACCGAAGAGGCGGGCATGAACGCCTCCCAGGTGTCGGCCTTGCCCGCCGTGCGGGCGGCACTGGTCGAGCTGCAGCACAGTTTTTGCCGCCTTCCGGGCCTGGTGGCTGATGGCCGCGACATGGGCACCGTGATCTTTCCGCAGGCCCCGTTGAAGGTGTTTTTGACCGCCGGCGCCGCCGAAAGGGCAGAAAGACGACATAAGCAACTGATTTCAAAGGGTTTTTCGGTTAAACTAGAAGATCTTCGTGCTGACCTGGAGGCGCGTGACGCCCGCGACCGCAATCGCAGCGTTGCCCCCCTGGTGCCAGCACAGGATGCCTTGATGCTGGACAACTCCAGCCTCTCCATCGAAGCTTCGGTGGAGCAGGTGTTGTCCTGGTGGCAAGGCAGGCAGCCCTTCTGACCCGGGGCTGCACAGGCCCACAACGCTCCCTCCCGCGCTGCATGCGCCATGGCGGTGTGGATCCACAACCAGAACCGCGGCTTTGCCGCACCCCCAGCCGTCGTCAGGCCCATGTCCCGTGCAATGGTGCACGGGTCTTTCCCGTCGTCGGAACAAGGAAATTTCATGTCTGAATCTTTTGCCGCCCTGTTTGAAGAATCGCTCAAGCGCTCCGAAATGCGCACGGGTGAAGTGATCACTGCTGAAGTGGTCCGCGTCGAGCACAACCACGTGGTTGTGAACGCCGGCCTCAAGTCCGAGGCGTATGTCCCCATTGAAGAATTCAAGAACGACCAGGGCGAGATCGAAGTCCAGGCCGGCGACTTCGTGTCCGTGGCCATCGGCAGTGTCGAAAACGGCTATGGCGACACCATCCTGTCGCGCGACACCGCCAAGCGTCTGGCTTCGTGGCTGGCGCTCGAGAAAGCGCTCGAGTCCGGCGAATTTGTCACCGGCACCACCAGCGGCAAGGTCAAGGGTGGCCTGACCGTGCTGGTCAACGGCATTCGCGCCTTCCTGCCTGGCTCGCTGATCGACACCCGTCCCATCAAGGACCTGTCGCCCTTCGAGAACAAGACCATGGAATTCAAGGTCATCAAGCTCGACCGCAAGCGCAACAACGTGGTGCTGAGCCGCCGCGCCGTGGTGG
>JACCEE011368130.1_pt1 | contig 12000 bp, 6 predicted proteins | sample 7449931 | NCBI WGS metagenome assembly JACCEE01 (sample SAMN15323457, study PRJNA562643) | freshwater metagenome | isolation source: river surface water | place: USA:Blue River Watershed | collected 2017-08-19 | reverse complement strand
TGAGCCGCGCAGACACATTTGGAAAGCTGCCGCTACGCGCAGTTTGCGTACGTCGGCCGACTCACCGCCCCAGCGCGAACCCACACGCACAACGTCGTGGTTGGACAGTGCCCAAGAAGGCCAGCCGGTGGCGTTCTTCTCGGCAAAGCGCGTCATCAAATCGTGCAGATACGTGCTGCTGCTGTCGGGGCCCAGCAAATCGAAGCTGTAAGCCATGTGGAGTTTGTCGCCACCGCTGGTGTATTCGGCCATGGTGGCCACACCGTCGTCATCACCAATCTCGCCCACCATGGTGGTGTTGGGATACTGGTCGAGAAGTGCGCGGAGCTGTTTTAAAAACCCAATGTTCTCGGGTTGAGTTTTGACAAACTTGTGATGCTGCCAGCCATAAGGATTGACGTCATTCACGGCAGGGTCGTTGCCCTTGGGTTGACCGCGCCCTGGGTTGTTGCGCAATTCTTTGTCATGGAAATAATAGTTGGCAGTGTCCAAGCGGTAGCCGTCTACGCCCAGTTCTAACCAGAACTTGACGGTGCCCAAAATAGCGTTCACCACATCGGGGTTGTGGTAGTTCAAATCGGGTTGGCTGCTTAAGAAATTGTGCAGGTAATACTGCCGGCGACGGGTATCCCACTGCCAAGCGCTTCCCCCAAAAATAGACAGCCAGTTGTTGGGCGGGGTGCCATCTTCTTTGGCATCAGCCCACACATACCAATCGGCTTTGGCGTTGTTGCGCGATGCACGGCTTTCTGCAAACCAAGGGTGCTGATCGGAAGTGTGTGACAGCACTTGGTCAATCATCACCTTCAGGCCCAAGTCATGCGCTTTCTTGACCAAAGCGCGGAAATCGTCCAAGGTGCCAAACAATGGATCGACGTCGCAATAGTCGCTTACGTCGTAGCCAAAATCCTTCATCGGGCTCTTGAAAAAAGGCGACAACCAAACGGCATCAGCGCCCAGTTTGGCCACATAGTCCAATTTTTGTGTGATGCCAGGCAAGTCACCCACGCCGTCGCCATTGCTGTCTGCAAAAGAGCGAGGATAGATTTGATAAATGACGCCACCACGCCACCAGTTGTTGTTAGGTGCTTTGCTCATAATTTAAATTACAAAAAAACAGAAAGAAAAAAATTAACCTTTGACCGCACCTGCCGTGAGGCCCGATACGATGCGCTTTTGGAAAAAGAACACCAACAACAGCAAAGGCACAGTGACAATCACTGAACCTGCCATGATGGTGCCCCATGGAATTTCAAATGCCGTGGCGCCTGCAATCAATGAGATGGCCACAGGCACAGTGCGTTCGGTGTCATTGACCACAAAGGTCAGGGCAAACATAAATTCGTTCCACGCGCCAATGAAAGCCAGCAAGCCAGTGGACACCAGTGCCGGCCACAACAGCGGCATGAAGACTTGGAAAATAATGCGCAGCGGACCGCAACCATCCATGATGGCCGCCTCTTCCAACTCAACAGGCAATTCGCGCATGAAGGTGGTCAAGATCCAAACCGTGAAGGGCAATGTGAAGATGGTGTAGGGCAACACCAGGCCCCATGCCTTGTTGTAGATGCCCAGCCACTGAATGAGTTCAAACATGCCCGACAACACGGCAACTTGCGGAAACATGGACACGCCCAAAATAGAAATCAGCAACAGCCCCTTGCCCTTGAAGCGAATGCGGCCCAATGCGTAAGCGGCTGTCACGCCCATTAGCATGGCAAATCCCACCGTCAGCACCGACACCATGACCGAGTTGACCAAACTTTTGCCAAAGGGTTGTACCCCCTCAAACAAGGCGTAGTAATTGCGCAGGTCTGCTTGGTCTGGAATGATTTGTGTATTGAAGAGTGCCGTCCCCGTTTTTAAAGACGTTGAAATGGCATACACAAAAGGATAAACAGACACCAAGACAACCAAAGCCGAGGCGATGTAAATGAACGCCGTGGTCCAAGATGAACGGGTTTTCATTTGGCATCCTCCGACATTTTGACGCGGGCCAATTTCAAAAAGATGATGGCTGTGAGCAAGATGATTAAGAACAAAGAGGTGGAGGCCGCAGAGCCATAACCCATATTGCCGTACTCCACCATTTCGCGGCGCACAAAGCCCGACATGCTGATGGTGGTGCTGCCGTTGGCGGTTAAAACATAAATGAGATCGAACACGCGCAGCGAGTCGAGCAAACGGAACACCACGGCCACCAACAAAGGCTGGCGAATGAGGGGCAGCGTGATTTTCCAAAACACGCGCAAGGGGTGAACGCCATCCACGCGCGCAGCCTCATAACAATCTTTGGGCACAGTTTGCAAAGCCGCCAAAATGAGCAAGGCCATGAACGGTGTGGTTTTCCAAACATCCACCAACACAACTGTCCAGAGGGCATAGGTAGGCTCTGCGGTCCATGCAATTTTTTGAGAGATGATGCCCAGGCCCATCAAGTAGGTGTTGATCACACCAAATTGATCGTTCAACATCCAGCCCCACATCTTGGCCGACACAATGGTGGGAATGGCCCATGGCACCAGCACCGCAGTACGCACCAAACCACGGCCTTTGAATTCTTGATTTAAAAGCAAGGCCACACCAAGGCCAGTGAGTGTTTCCAAAATGACCGAGACCACTGCAAAGCTGAAAGTGTTGCGGATGGAGATGCCCCAATCGCCGGCCCAAAACCCACCTTCATCGTTGGGATTGAAGAACAGGCCGTATTCACCAAAGTAGTTTTCCAGGCCGACAAACTGCGATGCAGAAATATCGTTGATGTTGATGTCGGTAAAGCTGAACCAGATGGAACGTGCCAGCGGCCATACGGCCACCACCAGCATCAGCAGCACCATGGGGGCTAAGAATAGCCAGGCGGTTTTAACTCTTGAATTCATATTGAGTTCTCTCCGGCTTTACCAGTGCTTGCGCCTGATTTGTTTCAAGCGCGATTCAAGCTTGGCCACAGCTTCTTCACCGGTGGCGCGTTTGGACATGACCTCGTGCGCGGCATTCCAGAAGCTTTGACTCACTTGGGGGTACTTGAGGCCCGTGGCCGTGGTGGGGCGTGCCACGCTGTTGGCAAAAACGTCTGCCAGTGCGCCCATGAACTCATTGGCTTCCAACACATCTTTGTCTTTGTAGAGTGCTGGCAGTGTTGGGTTGAATGAGCCGTGAATGGCGCGCGACTTTTGCACAGCAGCACTGGTCATGTACATTACCAAATCGGCCGCAATGGCTTGGTGCTTGGAGTATTTGGACACGCCCAACTGCCAGCCACCCAATGCAGCCGCGCTAGGGTTGCCAGGCAATTTGGCCACGCCCACTTTGCCTTTGACCAAGCTGTCATTTTTTTGCAGCAAGGCCCAAGCGTAGGGCCAGTTGCGCATGAACAAGGCATTGCCGTTTTGGAAAACACCTCGGCCTTCTTCTTCTTCGTAATTTAAAACACCGGTGGGGCTGATGGTGCCAATCCATGAAGCCGCTAAGTTCAATGCCTTGGCGGCTTCTGCGTTGCGAATCGTAATTTGGCCATCGGCATTGACCACTGTGCCGCCACCCTGTCCACCCACCCACTCAAGCGCATTGCACGTTAAGCCTTCGTAGGCCTTGGCTTGAAATACAAAACCATGAAAATCTTTTGCGCCTTTGGTACGTTCACCGGCTTGGACTTTGGCGGCAGTTTGGGTCAGCTCTTCCCAAGTTTGTGGCACCCTCAAGCCATATTTTTTCAAGAGATCGGAACGGTAATAGAGCAGGCCTGCATCGGTGTACCAAGGCATGCCCAAAAGTTTGCCGTTGACCGTGTTGTTGGCCACGATGGCAGGGAAGTGCTCGGCCTCAATCCCTTTGCTGTAGGGCTTGAGGTCTGTGAGGTGATCTTTCAGCAAGCCGGGCCACACAGTGTCAATTTGCACCACATCGATGTCGCCCGATTTGGCAGCGAACAATTGGCGGTACAGCGCTAGCTTTTCAGTGGCGCTGGTGGGCGGCGAAAAATTCTTAATCGTGTGGCCAGTTTTGGCGGCCCACGCTTGCGCATGCTTTAAACAAAATTCAACATCGCCGCCGCTGGGGCCACAGGTGATGGTAATTTCAACAGCCTTGGCGCTGAAGCTGGCCAACAGCGCACTGAAGAGCAGCGCGGGTAAAAATTTCATGGCTTAGATCCTTTCACCACAAACACCACGGCACTTCGCGCAGGGATGTCAAATGCACCATTGGCCTTTTGGTACTTGGCAAGATTGCGTGGACGTGCATCGGCCGCTTGGGGCGAGGCTTGCACGGGGTGAAGCTCAAATGCCTTTTGTGCCAGTTGCGGAATGACCAAACTTTGGGCCTGCTCTGATGCATTGACGAAATAAATCAGCTCATCAAAGTCGTTCAAGCCGTAGCCCTGCAAATGTCCTGCAATCAAACGTGAATCGGCTTGCGAGTCGGTGTTGAAAAAGCTCAGGCGCACTTGCACATCTTGTGCGGTCTCTAACCTGAACAGCTTGGAACTCTTGCGAATTTTGAGCAAGTCCAAGTGCGCATTGCGCGTCCACACAATGTCTTGTGCAGAGGGTTTGAGTTGGGCGTCATTGAGCAAAGCGCGGCTGATGGCCTTGGCTTCTGGGCTGCCTTGCAAATCGGGCACTGCGTCGCCAAAACTGTTGCTTTGGTAAGTCCAATCCAACAGATTGAACAAGTCACCCGAGTCATAGCTGTTGCCATCCAAAGATTTGGAGCGCAGTATTTCTTGACCGGCATGGAAGTAGGCCACGCCTTGGCTGAAGGCCACCAAGGCACCCGCCAACATTTGAACGCGAGCGCGTTCTGCGCTGGGTGTGTTGCGCGGCAATTTGAAGGCCAGGCTGTCAAACAAGGTCAGGTTGTCGTGGTTTTCTGCATAGTTCACCACCTCACTGGGCTGGCTGACATAGCCCGTGGGTTGGTCGCCATAAGGAATGTCTTGCAGGGCTTTGACGCTGCCATCGGCCGTGGCCATGCGATAGTTTCTGAGCGATCCCGCCAAACCTGCACGGATTTGATCGGCCACGCGCGCCGAGCTTTCGCGCCCACTGACAAAGCCAGGGACCTTCATTAAATTTTCAACTGAATCGCCTGCGCCACCGCCGCGAATAGCATCGCGCAGACGGTCATTGAAGGTGCCAATGCCTGTGCCATTCAAAGACAACTGCGAGGCTTGTACAAAGCGCGCACCATTGGCCACTTCGCCAAAGTTCCAGCCTTCGCCCACAAAATCAATGCGCTTGCGCAAAGTTTTTTGCAAACGGTTTTGCATGTCCAACATGGCTTGCTTGGGTTGGTGGCCCATCAAGTCAAATCGGTAGGAATCGAGTTTGTACTGCTGCGTCCACAACAACACCGAGTCAGACATGAGCTTGGCCATCATGCGGTGTTCAGTGGCGGTGTTGTCGCAGCAGGTTGAACGCTCAACTTCGCCTTGGGCATTGAGGCGGTGATAGTAGCCAGGCACAATGCGGTCCAGCACCGATTGCAAATGCTGGCCCGATGCCGAAGTGTGGTTGTAAACCTTGTCCATGCCCACGCGCCATCCCGCTTCATGCAAAGACTTCACCAAGCGGCGAAACTCCAAAATGCGCTTGGCGCCATCGTCTGCGTCTGAGGCGTAACTGCCCTCGGGTGCATTGAAATGCAGCGGGTCGTAACCCCAGTTGAAGCAGTCATTGGCACGCGTGGTTGTTGCAGCGCGCGCATCGCTTTGACAATTCTTTTCGGGCACAGTGGCCAAGTCAAAAACAGGCAAGAGGTGCAAATCGGTCATGCCCGCCTTGGCCAGTTCCTTCAAATGCTTCATGCCATGTGAGTTGGCTTGTGTGAAGGCCAAATATTTGCCTCGCATGTCGGCCGGCACCGATGAGTCATTGATCGAAAAATCGCGAACATGCAATTCATAAATGACCATGTCGGCGGGATGCTTGACGGTTTGGGGCGCCTGGTGCTTGTCCCAACCAGCTGGTTTGAGCTGAGGAGAATTGAGGTCGGCGGAATAGCTTCGCAATGAGTTGGCACTCAAGCTGACAGCGTAGGGATCGTTGACATGATTGATGACCCACCCCACACCAGGCACAAACACCTCCACCGCATAACGGTAGTAGCTGCCTTGCTTGGCCAGAGGTTTGGCAGTGCGCCAAACACCCGAGGCTTCGTCTCGCGACAACTTGGCATGGCCCACAGCCGCGGCATTGGCATCAGGGTAAAGACAGACACTCACAGCGCGTGCAGTGGGAGCCCACAATGCCAAGTGGGCTGTGCCCGTAGCATTCCGATTTTTAGATTTCACAAATTGCGCACCAAGCGTTTGGTGCTCAGCGGCATCGGCATACAGATCGTCGAGTGCTTTGGCCGCTTGTAGGCGTGTGGCCTTCAGCACCTTTCCTTGGGGGTCGACTTGAACCAGCACAGTTTGTGCGGTGTGGAGTTTTTTGAGTGCCTGTGCATTGAGACCTGTCACTTCAAGCAGCTGCGGGGCCTTGACGATGAGGTCGATGCTTGTGTCAGCACCTTCAACTGCTTGCCCATTTTGCAAACGGAGCTTGCCGTCCAGTGAGCTGGCCAATAACCAACGGTTGCCCTCTTGGACATTCATGCCGGGGACCGAAATTTGGGACCGGTTTAACCAAATGGCTTCAGCGGCCAATTTCAAATCATTGGCGTGCAACAAGCTTGCGCCCAAGGGGGCATTGCACAACTTGGCGGATGCTTCGGTCAGTTTGTTGGGGCTCGCAGTGGCACCCACGCTAAGCATGTTCAGTGCAAGGCATGGCCCTACGGCCCAGCGCATCACGCGAGAAAGTCGAGGCATGAAACAGTCATTTGATCAAAAGATATGGAATTATCGTAATAAAACTACAAAAAAGCACCATGTAATCGATTGAATTAGGGAAAACACCCAATAATTGAAATTTCTAAAGCTTCAAAATCTGTAGCTTTTCTACATATTGTTGCTTTTGATGAGGTCCAAGCAAACCTTGAGTCATTTATGAATACCAATGAATTCATTTTGAGTTGCCTCGCTCTGCCCATGAAAAAAACCATTCGCACTTTGCTGATTTGCGCGCCTTTATTTCTAGGCGCTTGTGGCGGCTCGTCTAATTTGAATGCAGGCGCCGTTGAGCCTGTCAACACAGGCAGCGCATTGGAAGTGCCCGATTCGGGGGCGGTCAGTGTGAGCGCTGTTTCAAGCCCCTTGCCTTCTGGGTGGTGGAAGGGTGCATTCATGCAGGTCTACGTCAGGGCCTACCAAGACAGCGATGGCGATGGCAAGGGCGATCTCAAGGGATTGATTCAGCGCTTGGACTATTTGCAAGACCTCGGCATCAAAGGTCTTTGGTTATTGCCTGTTACGCAGAGTTCAGACCGAGATCACGGCTATGCCGTTAAAAATTATCGCGCCATCGAAACCGACTACGGCACACAAGCTGACTTTGAGCTGCTCATCAGTGAGGCCCACAAACGCGGAATAGGTGTGATTGTTGACTATGTGATCAACCACAGCAGCAACCAACATCCCTTGTTTATGAATTCGTCTTCATCGGCGATGAATGCGCAAAGAAATTATTTTGTGTGGCAAAACCCCAAGCCCACAGGTTGGCAGATTTATGGCCAAGACCCATGGCACGCCAGTCCTTGGGCCAATGGTTTTTATTTCGCAGGATTTTCAAACACCATGCCCGACTTCAATTTGAGAGCCACTGAAGTTGAGCAATTTCATCATGACAATTTGCGCTATTGGCTCAACAAAGGCGTCGATGGTTTCAGATTTGATGCGGTTGGCAACTTGGTCGAAAACAGTTCGACGGCATGGGAAGTGCAACCTGAAAACCATACCATCATGAGCAAGGTGCGGCAAACTGTGATGCAGTACAACCAGCGTTACATGGTGTGCGAGGCACCGGCCAACTCGGGCGCATTTGCAGACAGCAATTCGTGTGGCAGTGCGTTTGCATTTGATTTGTCGGGCTCGATTGTGGGCGCCGCCAAAGGCGATGTCAGCGCCATCCAAAAATTGGCGGACTATTACAAAACACGCTCAAGCAATTTGGCACCATTTGTGTCTAACCACGATCGCTTTGCGGGCGATAGATTGTGGAACCAATTGCAGGGCAACGTGGCGCAGTACAAGTTAGCGGCCGCCAGTTATTTGCTGCTGCCTGGCACGCCCTACATTTATTACGGCGAAGAAATTGGCATGGCGGCATCCGATGCACTGACAGGCGATTGGTCTCTGCGTACGCCCATGAGTTGGACTGCAGATGCCAGAGGATTTAGCACGGGCAGCCCCTTTAGGTCGCTGTCCAGCAACATTGGCACGCAGAATGTGGCACAGCAATTAAGCGATACGGCATCGCTTCATCAGCATTACAAAAAATTGTTGGCCTTGAGAAATACGCAAGTTGCACTCAACAGCGGTACCTACGAAGGTGCGTGGTCGCAACAAAAAACAATGGGTTTTCAACGCGTGGCGGGCAATGAAAAAGTCATGGTCATTTTGAACTTTGACACAGCCAATGCCAATGTCAGCGTGAGCAGTTTGGTGCCTGGTGAAGTGTGGACTGCTTTGGCAGGTTTGCCCAATGGCAGCACGGTCAATACAGCTGGCGTGATGCAAATCAGTTTGCCAGCCCAATCATTTGTCGTCTTGAAGAAAAATTAAGCAGCATGAATTTATCAAAACTGAACAAGGGCCTTTTGGGTCTGCTGGTGTTGGCAGCCATGTTGGCTGGCGCGTATTTTATGAAGCGCCAACCGCAACAGTTGGAAGAGGGTTGGCATCACGGCGCGTTCATGGAAATTTTTGTACGCAGCTACAAAGACAGCAACGGCGATGGCATTGGCGATTTGAAAGGCCTCATTCAATCTTTGGACCATCTGAAGGACTTGGGCATCAAAGGCATTTGGCTCATGCCCATTACAGCCAGCGCAGACCGCGACCATGGCTATGCCACGCGAGACTTTAGAAACATCGAGCCCGACTACGGCACGCTGGCAGACTTTGATGAACTCATCAAAGAAGCGCACAAGCGCGGCATAGGCATCATCATGGACTATGTGTTGAACCACAGCGCCAAAGAGCATCCCTTCTTTGAAGACGCACTTAAAAATCCAAACAGCCCTTACCGTGCTTGGTACGAATGGCGCAATGAAAAACCACAAGGCTGGGACATCTGGGGACGCGATCCTTGGATCACGACAAACAACGGTAGCTACCTCGCCACCTTTGGTGCGCCCATGCCCGACTTCAACATGCGTAATCCAGAGGTAGTGAAGTACCACGAAGAGAGTCTGAAGTTTTGGTTAGACCGGGGTATCGATGGCTTCCGTTTGGATGCAGTGCCCCACCTCATTGAAAAAGATGCCAAAGACTGGAACGACCAACCCGAAAGCCGACAACTCACAGGCCAGTTCACACGCTTGATCAAGTCCTATCCCAACAAGTATGTGGTGTGTGAGGCCACAGCAGAGCCTAAGGTTTATGCACGCACAGACATTTGTGGTGGCGCATTTGCTTTTGGTCTGGAAAATCAAATTTCAAAAGCCGCCAAAGGCGAAACAGAAGCCATTCAAAAAGTAGCGCAGTACTACACACAAGCACCGCACACACTGGCCAGCTTTGCTTCCAACCACGATCAGTTTGCAGGCAAACGTTTGTGGGATCAGGTCAATGGCAATGAAGTGCACTACAAGTTGGCCGCTGCAACTTACCTGTTGTTGCCCGGTACGCCTTTCATTTATTACGGTGAAGAAATTGGCATGGCGGGCGCCAAAGGTTTAACCGACGACCCCTTCATTCGAGGCCCCTACAGCTGGCTACCCAATGAAGCCACTGCAGGCTTCACCACGGGGCAACCCTATCGCGCTGTGTCTGGCAATGTCAGCACGCATCACGTGCAAATACAAAAAGCCGGAGCTGATAGCCTATGGTCTTTCTATCGCGACATGGTGGCGCTCCGCAACACACGCACTTCACTGGCCAAAGGCAGTTATGAAGCAGCGCAGGCGCAGGGACAAGTTTTGACTTACCAAAGAAAAGCGGGGCAAGAGCACAGTCTGGTGATCATCAACTACGGCGCACAATCTGTGCCCCTCACTATCGAGGGCATTGCAAGCAGCGCCACACTTCGGGCCCTCTATCCTGCCAAAGGTATTGCCAATCAGAAGGGCGGTCAAGTGACAGTGCCTGCGCAATCGGTCCATGTTTTTGCTGTAGAAAAATAATGAAGTTATCAAATATCAAAAGATGGCCAGCATTGTGTGCTCTGGCTGTTCTGGCACATTGCAACTTGAGTGTGGCTCAGACAACGGCACCCAGCGGCAATGTGGCACAAGGCACCAACGTCACTTGTCAAGCTGCTCCTCAAGCCGTGCCACCGCTCTATTTGCGCGGCAGCATGAACGGCTGGACAGCGCAAGAAGATTTTGAATTTGTGTGGGACTGCAATGCGTTCTATTTGAACGTCAATTTGCAAGGCGGGCATGAATTTAAAGTCGCCGATGCCAAGTGGCAAGGCAGCAGCAGTTGGTCGGTGCCCAGCAAAGATGTTGTCACGGCACCTAACGAGTTGGCATTGCAACCCGACAAGCCAAACGGGCCCAGTACCAAGCTCACATTTTCAGGTGCGCATACCTTGCGATTGAGTCTGCAAAGCGGCTACGCATTTTTGCAACTGTTGCCACAAACATTTGTCGATCCGCGGCAAGTGGCGGTCACCCATCCCGTGGCATTGAGCTTGCATCATGATTCGCGCGATCTGGCTTATCGCAAACCTTTTGGCGCGGTGCCGCAGCACCAAACGGTGCATTGGTCTCTCAAGGCATTGCCCGGTGTAGAGCGCGCCACCTTGGTACTCGACCTTCGTCGCTTAGAGGGCAATCAAGAAATTTTGGAATACCGCAATTTGGCGCGCATCAACATGCAGCGCACGAAAGCCGACCAACACGAAGTGTTCAAAGCCAGCCACCGTTTCAAAGACAAGGCCATTTATGGTTATTGGTTTGAAGTGGTCATTGATGGCGTCAAGTACGTCTATCACAACAACGCATCGGCCATTTATTGGACGCAAGAGAAGGGCAGTGGGGGCGTAGGTCAAGTCAGCCCAGCGCTTGATCACGAGCGCCGCTTGCGCCGTTTTCGTGTGACCGTTTACGACCCGGCATTCAAAGTGCCTGAGTGGGCGCAAGATGCGGTTTATTACTTTATTTTTCCAGAACGGTATCGCAATGGCAATCCAAGCAACGACCCCAAAGTGGGCGCTAGAAAATACCAAAGCCACAACATTGAAGTGCACAAGAGTTGGCTAGACAGACCCTACAAACCCGGCACCGGTGATGGTTCTGACCCGCACTACAACAATGATTTCTTTGGCGGCGACTTAGAAGGCATCATTCAAAAACTCGATGACATCAAAGACCTGGGTGCCAATGCCATCTACATGACGCCGGTTTTCAAGGCGGCCAGCAATCACAAATACGACACCGCAGATTTTCATGAAATTGATCCTGCATTTGGCACCAATGCAGATTTCACACGCCTCACTCAAGAGGCTGCCAAGCGCGGCATTCGTGTCATACCCGATGCCTCCTTGAACCATGTGGGCGCTGATTCCAAATACTTTGATCGCTTTGGCAATTTCAAATCAGAAGGTCTTGGCGCATTCGCTGATAACCGCATTCAAACCAATTCGCCTTACGTCAGTTGGTTTACCTTAGACGCTACGCAAACCGACCCAGACAAACAATTTAAAGGCTGGGTGGGTGTGGCCGACTTGCCTGAGTTGAATAAAAATTCTGCGGGCTGGCGACAATTTGCCTATGGCGACAAAGACTCTGTCACGCGCAAATGGCTGAAGCTGGGTGCATCGGGCTGGCGCATGGATGTGGCCCCTTGGGTGCCCGACGATTTTTGGCGTGAGTGGCGCAAAGCCGTGAAGCAAACCAAACCCGATGCCGTCACCATTGCCGAAACATGGTTTGATGCGTCTAAATATTTCT